>Ga0129297_10001469_pt1 | contig 11923 bp, 13 predicted proteins | sample I18A1metaG_FD_94708 | JGI IMG/M metagenome (GOLD analysis project Ga0129297, IMG submission 94708) | Lake sediment bacterial and archeal communities from Gulf of Boni, Indonesia to study Microbial Dark Matter (Phase II) - ​I18A1 metaG | ecosystem: Environmental > Aquatic > Freshwater > Lake >... | reverse complement strand
TTTTGGGCACCTATGCCCGGTATCAGAAAGACCTTATCCGGCCCAACGATTCTTCTGATAACTTTAATATCGTTTTCAGTTACGTGGCCTGTGGCTCCTACGACGACGCCATCAGCATCGCAGTCTCTTACTTGCTGCGAGATGAACTTGAATAAAGACAGCCGACCGACCTTCGCATCTTTCATGAATGTTACAGCCTCAGGATTGGACATCAAGGTCAAAACGATGATTCCCAACTCATAGCCTCTTATCCTTCTGGCGGAGTCATGCGCCAACTGGACTACCTCTCTCAAGTTTCCTGGAAGAGGGTTAAACGTTATCGCATCATATCGAGATTCTGAAATGTGGAATATGGCAGACTCAACCGTGTCGCTTATGTCATTCAGCTTATAATCAAGGATCGAGAGCATATCAGCCTGTCTGATTGAATCAGCCAGCTCTCTATGCTGTCTTTTGGTAAATCCGAATATATACTGCTGATTCGGTTTAATGGCAACCGCATAATCTTTAACCACGTCAATGATGTCGAGGCAGAAATTCAGTCTCGCCTCATTCTCATCATCGACATCCAAGTATTTCTCTGGGATAGTATTGCTATCTCTTTGCTTTGGCAACGCCGGATCTATGCCGACGCAGAGAACAGTTTTTTTCTCTTTTCGCAAACTGGCGAACCTATCTCGAAAACTCATCATTCCACCTTTCCTTATTATAACGAACAAACCATTTAAGCACTCATGAGATATTGATCAGAGAAACAATTAATAATTCTACTGTGAGCTGATTCTTCTCTATATAGTCTCTGAAATGAGTTGTGCAAAATTGCTATTGATGCAACCCTAAAAAATGGGGTGTTGACTTCCAGTTTAGAAGACAAATTTAGAGCATCATAGTGAACGCTCTTGTAGGCTTCACTTCACCCGTTGAGGGGTCAACCGCCAATCCTAGAACCTCGAGTGTAAATGCGCCTAGAAGTGGTTCGGGAGATTCCATTATGGCTGCTAGCACTATGGCTTCCCTATCTAGAATCTTTACGTATACTGGTGTCACATCAACCTCAATGACGCGATTATCCGCCACGACGACCTTGGTCCTACCTACCGATGTGAGCTCAAGTTCCTCAACTAGTTTAGGATGTAACCCTACATACCCCACGCCAGTATCAGCTAGAAACTTGACCTCGCGAACCCTCTTTTTAGAAGGATCTCCGAGGAGGCCCCTAACATAGACATAGCCCATATTAATCAATCATACCTATCTTATTCTGCATAGATAGTTAAACTTTTCTTTAGTAAATGCTCAAATCAGCATCTACTGATTATAGGATGCTGAATTAAAAGCTACGTTTTACTTCTATATTGTGCATAGTTATTATGATGCACTCGAGATAAAATGGAGTTAGTCGGTATTGGTTAAGAGAGCAGTTTTATTCGATCTCTACGGCACTTTAGTTCGCAAAAAGAGGATTGAAGAGGATCTTTTGGAGCCTGCTCTGCAAAGTGTTTATCATTTTCTTCGAGATACAGGTTGTGATGTTGATTTCGAGAGTTTTAGGATTATAGATGAGGAGGTGTTTACACGCCTACTTAATATGAGGGAATCAGACCTCCAAGAAATAGATCTCCACACGGCGTATACGGAAATTCTGCCAAAGGTGGGCGTACCAGCATCAAATGACATAATCAACGAATGCATTCTGGCGTTCGGCAAGCCTACCGAAGAATGCGTTTGGGAGTTGTGGCCTGAGGTTGATTACGTTTTAAAAGTTTTGAGGGAGAGAAGTTATGTTTTGGCTATTGTCTCAAATGCCCAGGCTGTGTATGCCCGAAGAGACCTCTCTCAACTCTTCATTTCACACCTCTTTGATGTTATCGTCTTCTCTTCTGAGGTTGGGTGGGTTAAGCCGCATAAAGCGATTTTCCAGACTGCGCTTGAAAAGCTGAAAGTGGACGCCTCAGAGGCTGTAATGGTCGGCGATACATTTGAGGAAGATATCATAGGCGCGAAGAAGATAGGATTAAAAACGGTCCTTGTTGCTCGAACAGAAAAACAACAACCTCGCTTAAATACAAGGCCGGATCTAACGATCTCAAATCTCCAAGAGCTGATAGGGAAGTTAGATGATTTGATTTAAAGACGAGATGCCAGCACCTCCACTGATATGTTGCTGAACTTTTAACTAGGACAAGTTCTTCAATTTAATGTGTGTTTGGTTTGAAAAAAGAGATCATTGTAATGGAACATTTGCACTAATCTAAGAACAGAGAATTGGGGCACGTTAGCCTACAATTATATACGTGATTACAATCGTTAGTTAAGTAGGGTGGAGGGTTTGGGTCATACAACAGCAAAAGTGAAACTTCACAGTTTAGACATGACTAGATCAGAGCAGATTGAACTTCTAGTAGATACTGGCTCAACGTATACTTGGGTTTCAAGCACTGTTTTAGGAGGATTAAATATTGAAGCCAAGACTGTAAGAAAGTTCAAGACTATAGACGGTAGGTTCCTCGAAAGAAAGGTTGGCGAAGTCATAATCGAATACATGGGAGAGAAAGCCACAAGGATGGTGGTTTTCGCCGATGAAGGGGATGCTGAGGTTCTCGGTGTGGATGCGTTGGAAGGACTCGGACTCGAGGTTGATCCCATAACTAGACAACTTAGGAAAGTTGAGGCTCTGCTGGCGCTTTAAAGTATAAATAAGCCCATCATTATTATGCCATGCCCCCTTTCTCTCTTAGGTTTTGTTCTAATAGACAGCGTCCACTTAATACTATTTCAAAATCAGCGCCAAATGAAAAAAATATGGAGGGCGCTGAGTAACCCTTAATTCAAGCTTACGTATATTTATAAGTAGATACGTTAGAGTTGAGGGGCTCAGTTTGGGGCATACCTATGCTATGGTTTACATAGAGGGTGCTAAAACCGGCCTAAAGGTAAGGATGCTTGTGGATACTGGTGCCACCTACACTATTCTGCCTCCTAGTTTAGGCGAAAGGCTGGGCATCATGAAATTTCCAAGAAAGACTAAAACAATCTTAGCAGACAAGAGGGTTATTGAATGTGAATTTGGAACCGCTCTGGTTTAAATAGAGGATAGGGAGGCTCCTGTGACAGTTATCCTCCTAGATTGTCTAGAACCTCTTTTGGGAGCGGAGGCATTGGAGGCCCTTGGCCTTAAAGTAAATCCTGAAACTGGTCAGCTGGAAAGTACGAGAGGCTACACCGTGGCAGCACTCTTGTACCCCTATTTAAGGAAGATCATATTACAAACCATCGTGTACATCTGATCAGGAGTTTTGAATGAATAAGCACTGGACAGAAAGAATGTTCATTGAGAAGCCATCTTTGTTTGGTGTGACATTGGAGAAGGCTGTTGAACGAGCAAGAGCCGAGGCCGCAGGGCTTGAAGATATCTTTTCAAAACATGCCGTTCCTAAGAACGGTTTAGTTTTTGATCTATGTTGTGGTATAGGCCGCCATTCGGTTGTACTGGCAGAGAGAGGCTTCAGAGTTGTCGGTGTTGATCTCTCACCGGAGTTTATTGCTCGTGCCGGGGAAATGGCGGTTGAGAGAAATGTTGCAGAAAAAGTTGAGTTTAGAGTTGGTGACATGCGAAAAATCGGAAATGTGTTGAAAGACTACGAGCAGAAGTTTAATGCTGTTGTCAACCTGTACACTTCGATCGGTTACTACGATGAGGAAACAGACAAAGATGTTTTAAGGCAGGTTCTAGGCCTTACATCTCCCAAGGGAATACTGGTTATTGAGACCAAAAACAGAGACTCGCTAATCCGTCACTTCCGTCATAAAGATATTGATTATGTGAATGATGACTTGGTTCTGATCGAGGAGAGAAGCTTGAACTTAGAGAACTCTCGAATGGAGAGTGTGTGGAAGTATTACAGGAAGAAGGAAAATGATCTGAAATTCTTAGATGCCTTTGAAGTAGATCACAGAGTCTATTCCCTCCACGAACTGAAGAGGCTAGCCGAATCCAGTGGCTGGACCTATCAAACTTGCTACGGCAGTCTCAACTTAGAACCCCTAACAATGGACTCGAACAGGATGGTACTGATCGCTAAGAAGATCTGAGTTTTCTTTTATATCGATGCGCACCTAGAAGTTTTCCTAATAGGAATATCTGGGCAAAGCGGGATTCGGAAGTGTAGATGTCCTCCCTTACAGAATTGAAAGGTATACACGCCCAGAAGAATTCGTAGAAGCCGCGGAAAAGAGACTTTGGTCCATGTTCAAACACGCCTCAGAAGAGAACCTGAAGAAAGGGATAGAGCGGCTGAAAAATCTTCACAAGCAACCAATTAGAAACGATGAGCTAATAACTTTAGTAATCGGGTGGAAATAAAGATAGGAGATCTAATACGTTTTACCCTGGGGGCGCATCAAAGAGTTGCCACAAGAAGAGTATGACGAATCTCATTGGCATTATATTCAGGCTCCTGAAGAGATGTTTGTACTTAGGAAGTTCGATTTTGACGATGATGAACGCTGTCTCCTACGGAAGTGGGTGAGGCTTGAAGGGCCGAATCTAAAGATTATAGAGATGGGTTCCGGCAGCGGGTTCTTCACGGAACAACTTATCCGGATGGCAAATGGGCCGTCGATTGTCTGCATTGAACCTGATGATGTACTAACGGAGTATGCAAAGAAACGCCTTGGAGAAAAGGCACTTTTCATGAAGGGTTTTGTTGAAGATCCTCCTTTGCCTGATAATCTTGCCGATCTCGTCATATGTTATATCCTACTTTGCAACGTGCCAGACATCAAGGCGGCTGTGAAAGGCATGATTAAGGTGGCTAAACCCGGAGGCACCGTTTGCTCCATCGAACCAGTCTTCTTCGACGGATTCAACCCAGACCCTCGGGCAAAGCTGATAGTTGAGGGGCATTCTGCTAACATTGCCGGCGCATGGATTAGAAGAAAAGAGTTTATTCACTACCCTAAGGAGCACCCTTTTAATCATTTTGTTTATCCCCAAATCTTTGCTGAATGTGGTCTCAGTCACATCGAGGTGCATGCTCTGGCTACGAGTCACTATGCTGGAGATTGGAGATGGACAAAAGAAGATGAGATGCAGAATGCAAGAGAATGGCTGCAGCTGTTGGATGAGCATAAGGAGAGATACGAAGCCAACTTGAAGAGAAGCGGATGGAAAAAGGATAAGATAGAAGCTCTCTTCAGAGCATGGCGTCAGTATTACACGGAAGCCTTAAGAAATCCGGAAAAGACCCTTAGGGATCACAGCGTTTATATGAAATGTAGCATCGTGACCATTGGAAAAAAGAAATAAGTTCGATGGAAAGATGCGGGAAAACGGGCAAAATCTTAGTATTCCAAAAATGCGCCTTCAAATCAGCATCGAATGTTACGTCAGGTTTATGTCTTTGATTATGGATATTATCTCTTCAACGATCACTTCAGGCGGGATTCTCGGATCGTTGCAGTAGACTTCCTTCAGAAGACCTCTTCTCTCATAGTACTTTATCAGCGGCTCAGTTTGTCTCCGATAGACGTTTAGGCGTTCTTGCACTACTTTCGGCTGATCGTCTTCCCGCGTATAGAGTTCGCCGCCGCACCTGTCGCATGTGTTATCCCTCTTGGGCTTTAAGGTCAGCCTGTTGTAGATAGCGCCGCATCTCGTACAGACAAGCCTGCTTGATAAGCGTAGAATTATGACGTCGTCTGGCACGTTCAAGTTTATCACAAGGTCGATTTCGGCGATTCTGTCTAAGGCTTCGGCTTGAGGTATGGTCCTCGGAAAACCGTCAAGTATGAAGCCTCTCGCGCAGTCCGTTCTCTCCAACCTTCTCTTGAGCATCTCTATAATGATCTCATCTGGGACGAGCTCCCCGCGATCGCTGTACTCCTTAAGCCTCCTTCCTGAATTTGTTTGGGCTTTGATCTCATCACGAACCATATCGCCGGTAGATATTTGCGGAACCCCAAGTTTCACGGTAAGCCTAGAGGCGTATGTTCCCTTCCCAGCGCCAGGCGGACCCAAAAGAACAATCCTCATACAACCACCAGATTTTATCATGATCCTTTACTGCTTAATTACCCTTTATTTTAGAGTTAAATTTTTGAATAGAGACATTAATGAGGAAAAAGCATATTAGCCACATGCACCGAAGCGCTTAATGTACAGTGAATATGGGAGAGATTCATGTTGAAGCTTGGTTGCACAGTATGGCCTGTGCGTTGGGCGCCGCCGTATGAGGATGCTATCAGAAGGATAACTGAACTTGGCTTCAAGGGCATAGAACTAATAGCTTGGAATAATAAGGTTCTAGATGAATATTACACTCGAAAGAGAATTAGGGAACTTAAAGAACTTATAGGCTCCTCAGGTTTAGAACTGACAGAGTTTGTCTCAACTCCCAGAGGGATGGCTAGCCTAGCGAAGGAAGATCAAGAAGCTGCGCTCAGCCACTTCAAGAGATTAGTCGAAGTAGCTTCAGAGTTTGAGACAGAAATTGTTAACACAGTGTCGCCAGGGCCTTTCCACGGTGTAGAACTGCCAAACGTTAAAGAAAGGCCACTAAGGCAAACATTCTTGATGCCGGAAAATTTGCCTTACAATGTCGATTTTGACAAGATATGGACGAGCCATGTCAACCTCATGAAGAGATTTTGCGATATCGTCGAGGATGCAGGGCTCCTTTACGCTCTTGAGCCGCATCCCTGGAGAATCGTATCCAATGCAGATGCGATGCTGAGGCTTATAGAGCATGTCGGTTCAAAGGCTCTAGGAATGAATTTTGATCCAAGCCATCTATTTCCGATGGGTGAGACGCCAGCTGTTGCAATACTGAAGTTGAAGGATAGAATCTTTCACACTCACATATCTGACAATGACGCTTCAAGCAATGTTCACTGGAGGCCTGGAAAGGGAAAAATAGATTGGGTAAGCGTTTTGAAAGCCCTGAAAAGCGTTGGTTACGACTATGTACTATCGATCGAACTCGAGGATGTCCCCGGCGTAAGCAAACCTGGAGCAGAAGATGCGGCTCCAGTATTCGATACGGAACTGACCAAAGCTGTGGAATTTTTAAGGGAAGGGGCTAAAGAAGCTGGAGTCAAAATGGAATAGCTTAAATCATTAGATTTTTTCACCTGATATTTTTTCCGGTGAAGGTTCAAGAGTTTATTGAAGAAGGGGAGATAAGCTTGGAAGCTGATAAAGAAAGAATTGAAAAAGTAAAAAGAGAGATGGAACTAGAAGGTTTTGACGCTCTCTGGTGCAGGCTTCCCGAAAACGTCCTATATTTAAGTGGATACTGGCCAGTTATCGGCGCCTCGGCTATACTCTTCCCGCTCGATGGTGATCCTGTCTTAATTGCACCGGTGGATGAGATTGATTACACCAGTAGAAGCTGGGTAAAAGACATTAAAACATTTAAATTTCTGGCGCTTGAGGCGGTCACCGACGCAAATCGAGATATATCGAAGATTCTGAAAGAGGTTGCGTGGGATAAAAGGCTCGAAAAGGCAGTCATTGGCTATGAAGGGTCTTATGAACTTATCGCAGCTAATCATGTAGGAGGAGAAGCGAGGTATCCTGGATTTCCTGCTTTGAATATGTTGAAGGAGACAGTCTCGAAAGCTACCTTCAGAGATGCAAAACCATCTCTGACTAAGCTCAGAGTGACGAAAACTCAGTTAGAGATAGAAATACTGAGGAAAACAAATGAGATTGCATGTTTCGGTTTTGATGCTGCTCGGGAAGTCTTAGAGCCTGGAATAAAAGAATCGGCGGTTGCCGCTGCGGTCGAGGGAAGGATACACGCAGAGGGCATCGGATACAATATTACAGAGCGGGCTAGAGGGTTTGCTTTTGTGATGTCTGGACCATCTTCAGCCAACTCGTGGAGGCCATTCTGTATATCTACTGATAGGAAAATCCGGAAAGGAGATATGGTCTTGGTTGAGTTGGACACGTATGCAGATGGCTACTGGTCAGATCTAACCCGTACATTCGTGGTAGGTGAGCCTGACAAAAAGGAACACGAGATCTGGGATATTGTTCTCCTAGCTGAGCAGAGGGCTATAGAAGCTATACATGGAGGCGTAAAGGCGGCAGAGATTGACGCGTTTGCCAGGTCGACGATCGAAGAGAAAGGTTATGGCAAGTATTTCCTGCACGGCCTGGGTCACGGCGTTGGATTAGCTTTTCATGAGCCGCCGACCCTGCATCCCGCCTCTAAAGATATCCTTCTTCCTGGCATGACGCATGCCGTCGAGCCTTCAATATGTATACCTGAATGGGGCGGTATGAGGGTGGAAGATAACGTGTTAGTTACAGAGAAGAAGGCAATTTTCCTATCTGATTATGATAGAGGTCTTTGAGATAAACAGCTTCATTTTTTCAATTAGACAACTATATAAAGAGGTCAAGGTAGATACCTCTTCGGAAATTTTGCGACAACCGTGTAATTCGGGTCGACTACGTTGCCGATGCGGCATGTGCCAACCTGAGTTAAGATTTGTAGAGCCTCCCACCTCTCGAAGCCGTAATCGGTCACCAGCCAATTAATCAACTCTGCATGGGCAATCTTGTAGGCATCCATCAGGGGTCTTGAGCTGCCGGCAACCATGATAAATTCGTCATCCTCAAATCTGGGCCACTCTACCGTCTTGTCTTTTACCACGTTTACTTTAAGGGTCACCTTAGCTGAGGTTTCTAAGGCGGTTCCGCAGAGTTCTCCATCACCTTGCACTGCGTGTACATCGCCAAAAGCGAGGTAGGCCCCCTTCACAAAGATTGGGAAGTGTATCGTCGTCCCTTCCTTTGTCTCAACACAGTCCATGTTTCCACCGTACTCGCCAGGAGTGAGAGAGGTTTCGATACGTCCATAACGAGGTGCTACGCCGATTGCCCCTATGAATGGGCGAAGCGGAACCTCTACGCTACTTAGCTTACTCTTTTCGAGATTCATGATGGCTACTCTCCTCTCGAGGTCCAATCTCCACAGAAAATTTCGTTCGTCAAGAGGCTTGTTGAGGAGGAGTCTCCTGCCCGGTCCTTCCTCTGTTAAAGAACCGAAGTTTGGTCCAATACGCGACCAAGCGTTTTCCCTGTTCAAAGTTATCTCTTCGATTTGAACGAGTAGGGTGTCTATGATGTCAGCGCCTTCAACGTAGAAAGGTCCGACGAGAGGATTAGCGTGGTAATACTCCGTATCTTCACTTCTCTGCTTCATTCCGTCGGGGATCGGGCTGCCTTTCGAATCGTAGCCTCGAGCATCAACCGTGTCTGTTATAAGCGTGTCCTCTGGCTTAAGTCTCAATGCAGGTTCGTTGGGACCAAAGGTGTAGTAATACTTAGACGGCTTAAATCTACGTTCCATGTTAAGACTTCCTTTCCACTTCTTATGTTGTCCTGATAGTTGCTCATATGCTTTTAAAAGGCTAATCTGGGAATAAAAGCCGAGATCGTCGCTTTGTGATGTTCTAAGAACTTTACTTTTTTTAAGTAGGACATATTCCTATAACTGATGAGGAAACGGATATAGAATGTATCCGAAGAACATCTTGTCAAAAGTAGACTTGCCGTCTTTGTTCATGGTTTTGTCTTTAACGATTAACACGTTTATTGGCTTCTTAGATCCTACTGAAATCCCGATTCCAAAGGAGATCGGGGCGCTTCTTCTAATTTCCGGGTTCATATTTTTCGTCTATGTACTTCTCTATTTGAGGAGTGGTTTCTTTGGAGAAACTGAACCCAAGTTGGAGTTTCTGATCACAAGAGGTCCGTATCGATTTTGCAGACATCCGCAATACTTGAGCTTTCTAATAATGATTTTAGGGTTAGATCTAATGTTTGGGAGCCTTCTAGGAATAATGTTTACCATTACGTTATCGATTCCCAGCGTAGTTTACAGAGCGAAAATTGAGGACAAGCTATTGCAAGACAAATTCGGTAAAGAATGGGAGAATTATGCAGATAAAGTAGGTTTCTTGTTTTTAAAGTTCAGAAAACAAAGAAAGGACTTATAGTTGATGTATTCTGGACTATCCATCTTCTAATCTATTCAATAAGGCCCGTTTGATTATTTATAGGCAAATTGTGAAGTGGAGGAATATCGTGCTTACATGAAACGGACTGGACGACTACCTCGTTTTCATAAAGGAGAAATGAACGCGAATGAGACATGATTGTAGGCGGGCGGAGTGGGATTTGAACTCTACTCAACATGAAGGTATCACCAAATCTTCTTTGAAGTCAAGATAGCTCAATGATCTTCAAGCGATCTGAAGAGGAGCGGAAGGATTTTGGTGGTAAGGCAAATAAAGAGGATATTGAAAGGACAAACAAGATTATTGCCAGTGAGCCCAAGGTTAAAGTTCTGGGACTCTATCGGACTCTTGGAAGGTATGACACAGTACTGATCGTCGAAGCACCCGACGAGAAGACTATGATGAAGATGCTTCTGTAGGTCGGAGACTATGCAGCAACCGAAACAATGGTTGCCGTTCCAAGAGAAGAAGCGATAAAGCTCTTAAAGTAAACATGTATGAGGTTTAATTCATGATGAAGCTGGGCTGAAAAGGGTTCAACAATTTCAAATAACGGGGAGGTTGTTGATGCCTAGGTGTAATTATGCTTATCCTCTTTGAAGCTCCCGTAGGTTATTCGTGAAAATGCTCTTATATACCGTCCATCCATATTCTTAAGTAAAGCTGAGAAGGGTCGTAGATCGCCTTTGTCAATCATTAAATTAGAGACTTTTTCAGGTACTCATTATGAGATTGGCGTACAACAAGGAAAAGCTGCTCGCGAGTTGCTGCATCAAGGCTTAAGACAGATTCCAGACTTCGTAGAAGGAGCATGAAACCGCGACTAGTGCCGATGCCCCTGTTCCTGTCACTGGCCAGACGCCGAACAACTAAACTACTAGAAAACGACATATTCCAATACTATCCGAAACAGGCAGAACGCTTGAAAGGCATAGCTGAAGGTGCAGGAGTAGACATGTCATGGGCCTTTTTCGCACAATCAATGGAACTCTTAGTTACTTTCGGTTCATCTATCATTCGTGTTCCAGCCTGCACCAGCCTAGGATTCAACCCGCAACGAACAAGAACGAAGGAAACAATCATCGCGAAGAACTTCGACTATCCAAACCACTTCTCACCGTACCATTTAACTTGCCTTACAAAGCCTACAGAAGGCTACTCAACTCTAGGATGCAAGATGGCTCCTCTTCCCGGCATGATAGATGGTATGAACGAGCACGGCTTGACCGTGACATACAACCTTGCGTTCTCAACTGAAGAGCCAGTATGCCATGCACCCATCTCCCTCGCGCTCCAAGAAATGCTTGAAACATGCAAGAACATGGATGAAGCCGTTAAGTTCATAATAAACGCAAAACATGCTGGGAACGCCTTGCTAATGTTGGGTGACGCTGGAGGTGATCTAAGGACGGTGGAAATCTCACACAACCACGCTGCAACACGAGAACCCATAAAAAACCAGTTAATCAACACTAACCACTACCATACACAAGAGATGCAAAAGTATGAAGTCCCACGAAACGCGGTTTTCTCCGAAAAAGCTTTGAAAGAATGGGTTGGCAAAAGAGTCCACGAATCCAGCGAACAAAGACTAATGCGAGCACAGGAACTACTGAGTAGCAAAGATAAAATAGATGAAAACAAGATAGTCACAATCCTACGTGACCACGGCAAGGACAATAAACCTTCGAATCTAACAATATGCCAACATGGCGAGTATAACAGCACTCTGCGGTCAGTGATCTTCTACCAGAACAGAAGAACAACCAAAGTCCTATACGGGAACCCGTGCCAAAACGAATATGCCGAATTTGCGTTTTCATAAGCGTTTCGAAGGCACCATCCAAATAGCGCGCGCAATTAAGATCTCTCCCTATTCGGGTGAAAT
>Ga0129297_10001468_pt1 | contig 11925 bp, 10 predicted proteins | sample I18A1metaG_FD_94708 | JGI IMG/M metagenome (GOLD analysis project Ga0129297, IMG submission 94708) | Lake sediment bacterial and archeal communities from Gulf of Boni, Indonesia to study Microbial Dark Matter (Phase II) - ​I18A1 metaG | ecosystem: Environmental > Aquatic > Freshwater > Lake >... | reverse complement strand
GTCTACTACTCCAGTAATAGGAGTAACTCCGGCAATCATTGGCTCCATCCAGGCAACCGAAGCCGTAAAATACATTGTCGGCATTGGACAATTACTGACCAATCGGCTCTTAATCTTCAATGGACTTAGCTGTAAATTCAATGAGGTTTCGTTAAATAGGAACCCAGCTTGTCCTGATTGCGGAGATAAATAAAACGGAACAAAGTCAAAATCTATGGCAATAATGTCAATTAAATTACCGCCACCGAATCCCAAAGGAAAAATGTCAGTAGAAGAAGCTATCTTCCGACGCCGTTCAGTTAGAAGATATAAAAATAATCCTTTAACAATGGAACAATTATCACAAATTCTATGGGCAGCCCAAGGAATAACGGAGCGCAGCGGGTGTCGCACGGTACCAAGCGCGGGGGCTACTTATCCTTTAGAAACGTTCGTCTTCGCTGGCAAAGGGACGATAGAAGATTTAAAAGCTGGTATATATCACTACGATGTAGGTAGTCATTCATTGAGCCTCCACAAAAAGGGTGACTTCAGAGTCGATTTGGCGCAAGCTGCCCTTGACCAAGGGTTTATTGCTACAGCCCCCGTGGACATCGTCATTTGTGCTCTTTATCCCAGGACTTCCTATAGATACGGCAAACGGGGAGAGCGCTATGTACACATGGAAGTGGGACATGTGGGGCAAAATGTCCATCTTCAGGCAGTGGCTTTGGGATTAGCCACGGTAATGGTAGGTGCCTTTGAAGATGAAGAGGTAAGCAAGGTTCTGGATTTAGAGGAAGGAATCAAACCTTTATACATAATGCCGGTAGGTAAACCGGTGTAACCCTGAAGGCACAGCTTCTAATCCCTTGCCTTTTCTGCTTGTTTCAGTAACCAATATTCCAAACTATCAGCTAAAGCTAACCAACTCGCCTCAATGATATTGGAAGAGCTACCGACAGTTCGCCACTGTTCATGCCCGTCAGTAGATTCAATGAGTACTCGTACTATTGAAGCCGTGCCAGAACTCTCTTCCAGAATACGAACTTTGTAATCAATAAGTTTAATAGTAGCTACGCTGGGGTAGAACTGAAGCAAAGCTTTACGAAGAGCTTGGTCAAGAGCATTTACCGGACCATTGCCTTCGGCAGCAGTATGCATCACCTCATTGCTCACCTTCACTTTAACGGTAGCCTCAGATAACAATTCCTCCTGATTCGGGTCACTGGAGGGACGGCGATGTCTTTCAACCACTACCATAAAGTCAACCAGCTCAAAAGGTGGACGATAGTCAGGTCGAGCCCGTCGCAATAAAAGCTCGAAGGAAGCTTCAGCACCTTCATATTGAAAGCCTTGGCTTTCTAACAATTTAATCTGCTCCAGTATCCGCTTTATTTCTTTCTCATCAGCCGGTAAAGTTAACCCCCGTTCCTTCGCTTTGTAGATAATGTTTCCTTTACCTGACAATTCAGAAACAACCACTTTAGGATGACTCCCAACCAGTTCCGGATTGATATGATGATAACTTTCTTCCCACTTCAGTAACCCGGAAACATGGAGACCGGCCTTGTGAGCAAAGGCACTAGTACCTACATAGGGAAGGTGGCTGTCTGGGGGTAAATTGGCAATCTCAGCAACATAATGGGAAACCTCAGTAAGCTTATTCATTTGTTCATCAGTAATGCACTCGATGCCAAGTTTAAGCTTAAGAGCTGGAATAATAGAGCAGAGGTTAGCATTACCACACCGTTCACCATAACCATTAATTGTCCCCTGCACTTGAGTAACTCCAGCCTGGACTGCCATTATAGAATTAGCAACAGCAAGTTCAGCATCATTGTGAGTATGAATACCTAAGGAGATATCTATCACTTGTTGCACTGCCTTAGTAGCTGAAGCTACCTCTTGAGGTAGAGAACCTCCGTTTGTATCACAAAGGACTACGCAATCCACGCCAGCCTTGGCTGCAGCACTTACAACTTTCACAGCATATTCAGGATTAGCTTTATAACCATCAAAAAAGTGTTCAGCATCAAAGAAAACAGTGAACCCTTTTGACTTAAGATAAGTTATAGAGTCAGCAATCATTTCCAAATTCTTTGCTAAGGTCGTTTCGAGGACTTGAGTTACATGTAAGTCCCAGCTTTTACCCACAATGGTAACCACTTTAGTCTTGGCGTCTACTAAAGCCTGAAGATTAGCATCTTTGTCTACTTTAGAATCAGGATGTTTAGTACTACCAAAGGCAACCAAGACCGAATTGGTCAACTTTAACTCTCGGGCTCTAATAAAGAATTCAGTATCTTTCGGGTTAGATCCAGGCCAACCACCTTCAATAAAATGGATACCCAGTCCATCCAGCTTCCGGGCAATTTTTAACTTATCTTCCACAGAGAAGGATATGCCTTCTTGCTGAGCCCCATCTCGCAAAGTAGTATCATAAAGCTGAACTTGTGGCACTGTCATTTCTCCTCAAGCTTCCTCAACTCTTTTAGCAATTAACTCTCCCATTTCCTTTGTCCCCACCTGAGTCTTACCTGGCCCCATTATATCATAGGTACGATAATCTTCTTCTAAGACAGCTACCACTGCTTTTTCTACAGCCTCAGCTTCATCTATTAGACCGAAGGAATAACGAAGCATAATACTTGCGCTCAATATAGTAGCAATAGGATTGGCTAAGTTTTGCCCGGCTCGTCTGGGAGCACTGCCGTGAATCGGCTCATACATACCGAAAACCTTGGAAGCTTTGCCTTTAGGAATCTTAGCTAAGCTAGCTGAGGGCAGCATACCCATGGAACCAGCTAACATTGAAGCCTCATCAGTAAGAATATCTCCAAAGGTATTTTCAGTAACTAAAACATCAAAATCAGCCGGTCGTTGAAGGAGACGCATAGCGCAGGCATCTACTAGCATGTGCTCCAGTTCCACATCGGGGTATTCAACAGAGATTTCCATAGCTACTTGCCTCCAGAGACGGGAAGTCTCCAAGACATTGGCTTTATCCACCGAGGTTAACTTCTTACGACGGCGACGGGCTAACTCAAAGCCAACTCGCAATATCCGCTCAATTTCCATCTCAGAATAAGCCATGGTATCAACAGCACGTCTACCCTTTTGGGTACGCCATTGTCTTTTGGGCTTTCCAAAATAAAGACCACCAGTCAACTCCCGGACAACTACTAAATCTACTCCGTTGACTATCTCTGGTTTAACAGTTGTTGAGTTGACAAGCATAGGAAAAACCTTTACCGGACGTAAGTTCGCAAATAACCCCAGTTCTTTTCGCAAGGTTAAGAGTCCATCTTCAGGACGCACTTTAGCCTTCGGATCATCCCACTTCGGTCCGCCAACAGCACCTAATAATACCGCATTACACTTTTTACACATTTTCAATGTTTCTTCAGTAAGAGCAACACCAAATTCATCTATAGCCACCCCTCCCACCAGACCATAATGAAGTTGGAAACTATATTCGAATCTCTTTTCTATTGCTTTCAAAACTTTAACAGCTTCAGCCACGACTTCTGGCCCAATCCCATCACCAGGTAAAACAGCTATATTGAACCTCAACCTTAATACTCCTTTGCCAGCAGTTTTCTCTGGGTATACTGGATTAGCCCACCAGCGTTAATTAATTCCATCATAAAGCCAGGGTAAGAATTAGCAATGAAACTCTTCCCCTTGGTAATATTCTTTATTTCGCCACGGGCTAAATCGATTTCCATAATGTCACCAGCCTCGCTATTGTCCACAGCTTCAACACACTCCAAAAGAGGTAAACCTATATTTATGGCATTACGAAAGAAAATACGGGCAAAGCTCTTAGCTACAACACAAGACACCCCACAGGCTTTAATGGCTAACGGGGCATGCTCCCGTGACGAGCCACAGCCAAAATTTGTGGTAGCCACAATAATATCTCCCGAGGTCACCATTGATGGAAATTGCGGGGCTATGCCCTCAAGACAATGTTTAGCCAATTCAGTTGCTTCAGATACGTTCAGATATCGAGCAGGAATGATAGCATCAGTATCAACATTGGCACCAAATTTGTGAACTTTACCCTTCAATATCATCTAAATTATCTCGTCAGGAGCGATAATTCTTCCAGCAATAGCGCTCGCTGCCGCCACTGCCGGATTAGATAGGTAGATTTCTGCCTCAGGGCTTCCCATTCGACCTATAAAATTGCGATTTGTAGTTGATAAGCAACGTTCCCCAGAAGCTAAAACTCCCATATGACCACCCAAGCAGGGTCCGCAAGTGGGTGTACTTACTGCTACGCCAGCTTTGATGAAGACTTCCAACAGTCCTTTTTGAAGAGCTTTGAGGTAAACTTCCTGAGAGCCCGGGATAATAATGCACCTTATTTCAGGATGCACCTTCTTCCCTCGAAGCACTTTAGCAGCAATCTCTAAATCCTCAAGACGTCCGTTAGTGCAACCACCAATTACCACTTGATCAATGGGAATCTTACCAACTTCAGTTACGGGCTTAGCATTAGACGGTAGTGGCGGAAAAGCTACCTGAGGCTCAATTTTAGAGACATCATACTCAACTACTTTGGCATAAGTGACATCTTCATCAGATTCATACACTTTATACTTACGGTCAGTCTTAGATCTCACATAGTTAATGACTTTGCTATCTACACCAAAAATACCAGCTTTGGCTCCAGCCTCGATGGTCATATTAGCCACAGTAAAACGACTATCCAGGCTAAGATTATCCACGGCTTCACCCTTAAACTCCATCGTAGAATAAAGAGCTCCATCAACACCAATGTCACCAATGGTGTAAAGAATCAAGTCTTTCCCATTTACCCACCTTCTCATCTTGCCATAATAAACGAGTTTTATAGTTGGCGGCACTTTCATCCAAATTTCGCCAGTAGCCATTGCCACAGCGATATCGGTAGAACCCATTCCGGTGGCAAAAGCGCCTAAAGCACCATAAGTACAAGTATGAGAATCAGCACCTACAATCACCTCCCCGGGAAGGACAAGACCTTGCTCTGGTAAAAGCACGTGTTCAATGCCCATCCGACCCACTTCAAAGTAGAGTAGCTTATATTCCCGAGCAAATTCTCGCATCTCCTTTGCTTGCTCCGCAGAAGGTATGTCCTTACCAGGGCAAAAATGGTCAGGCACCATTACAATCTTCTGAGGATTAAAGACTTCTTTGACACCAAGGCGCTGGAACTCTCTTATTGCTAGAGGTGCGGTGATGTCATTCGCCAACACTAAGTCAACCCTAGCATTAATGAATTCACCAGGGCTAACTTTTTGGCGGTTTGAATGAGCAGCTAAAATCTTCTCGGCTGAAGTCATTGATTTGAACTATAAATCCGCTTAGCCACGGACTTTAGGTAGCATTAATACGCCTACGGTTATAACAGTGACAATTAAAGCTATTAGATACATCCCAGTCCCAGCAGCTAAACCTACAGCGGCAGCAGTCCAGATACTCGCAGCGGTAGTCAAGCCAACCACTGCTCCATCCCTTCGCAAACCTCGGAAAATAACTCCAGCACCGATGAAGCCAATGCCGGTTACTATTCCCGCAGCTACACGGGATGGGTCAGCACCAATGCCAAACCCAAAAATCGAGACTACGGTAAACAAGGCTGAACCTAAAGCAATTAGTGCGTGGGTGCGCAACCCAGCGGGTTTGCCAACCCGCTCTCGCTGAAATCCAATAGCAGCACCAAGGACTACAGCTAAGAGTACTCGTAAGATTGCCTCTACTTCCGGAGTCATTTTATAGAACCTTGTTAGCTTTGGAGCGATTTTTTGCTGCCAGGAGGCGGTTCAACGCATTCATATACGCCTTGGCGCTGGCAACAATTATGTCTGTGGCAGCACCCCGACCAGTATAAGTTACACCATCGCTCTCGATTCTTATGAGCACTTCACCGATGGCATCAATGCCTTCGGTAACTGACTTAACAGTAAATTCGGTTAGTTCGTTGGGTACTCCGAGTATCCGATTGATAGCCTTATAGACAGCATCTACTGGTCCAGTGCCCAGAGCAGCGTCAGCCAAAACCTGCCCATCAGGGGCAATAACCCTTACAGTCGCGGTAGGAATGCTCCGATTCCCACAAGAGACTTCAACATGGTCAAGATGATAGACTTCAGAGACACTGCGTAACTCTTCACTGACCAGGGATTCTATATCTCGGTCAGTAACTTCCTTTTTCTTATCAGCTAACTCTTTGAATGCCTTAAAAGCGTGGTCAAGAGCTTCGTCATTAAGGGTGTAACCAAGTTCAGCCAGACGTTCTTTAAAAGCATGTCGCCCACTCAGTTTACCTAATACCAGACTGCTGGCAGGTATACCTACTGACTTGGGATCCATTATCTCATAGGTTATTGCCTTCTTGATTACCCCATCCTGATGAATGCCTGATTGATGACGAAAAGCATTGGCTCCAACAATAGCCTTATTTGGCTGGACTACAAAACCAGTAAGTTCACTCACTAATCGACTTGTCTTATAAATCTGGTTAGTCTTGATATTGGTACTTAGACTAAAAAAGTCATTACGGGTTTTCAACGCCATTACAATCTCTTCCAGAGAAGCATTGCCAGCTCGTTCCCCAATACCATTAATGGTACATTCAACCTGTCGAGCTCCCCGGCGTATTGCTTCAAGACTATTAGACACAGCAAGTCCCAAATCATTATGGCAATGCACACTCACTATAGCTCGGTGAATATTAGGTACATTATTGAAGATGCCCTCAATTAAGTCGCCAAATTCTTGAGGTATGGCGTAGCCCACAGTGTCAGGAATATTCACGGTAGTGGCTCCAGCCTCAATGACCGCCTCCAGAATGCGATAAATATAGGTAGGCTCAGTACGGCTGGCATCCATGGGGGAGAACTCCACATCAGCCACATAACTTTTAGCCCGAGCCACCATATCCCGAGAAATTTGCAAAATTTCATCACGGTTCTTCTTCAATTGATAGAAAAGGTGAATATCTGAAGCTGAAAGAAAAACATGGATTCTCGGGTGACTTGCCTCCTTGACTGCCTCCCAAGCTCTGTCTACAGCTTCAGGATTAGCATGGGAAAGGGCGCAAATAATAGGCTGGCGTATCTCTTTGGCTATGGTTTGCACCGCCTCAAAATCGCCAGGAGAGCTTATAGGAAAGCCAGCTTCAATAACATCTACACCAAGCTTCTCTAATTGCTTGGCAATTTCCAGTTTTTCCTGAACATTAAGACTACTGCCAGCAGCTTGTTCTCCATCCCTCAAGGTAGTATCAAATACAATGACCTTTTCCATATATCATTCCCTATGCTCAAGTTCTCAACCAAGGCATCATTTCCCTCAGTTTTTTACCCACAATTTCAATCTGGTGCTCAGCTTCTTTTCGTCTCAATAAGTTAAAGCTCGGGCGTCCGGCTTGGTTTTCCAGAATCCATTCTGTAGCGAAACTACCATTCTGTATTTCAGCTAATATTTGCCACATCTCCTCTCTGACTAACTCGTTAATAACCCGAGGTCCTCGTGTATAATCACCATACTCCGCTGTATCACTTACTGAATAGCGCATGTAACTTAAGCCACCCTGGTATATGAGGTCGATAATGAGCTTTAGCTCATGGAGACATTCAAAATAGGCAATTTCGGGTTGATAGCCAGCGTCCACCAGAGTCTCGAAAGCAGTCTTAATCAAAGCAGAAACTCCGCCACAGAGAACTGTCTGTTCTCCAAAGAGGTCAGTCTCCGTTTCCTCAGCAAAAGTCGTCTCCAAGACCCCGGCTTTGGTGCAGCCAAGCCCTTTAGCATAAGCCAGAGCAATATCCTTTGCTTTGCCCGAAGCATCCTGATAAACTGCAACTATGGCTGGAGCTCCTGAGCCTTCAGTATAAAGCCGGCGCAGCATATGCCCTGGACACTTGGGAGCAACCATGGTCACATCAATGTTGGGCGGTGGTATTATTTGTCCGTAATGAATATTGAATCCGTGAGCAAACATAAGCATTTTACCTACTGACATCGCCTTTTCAATAGCTTGGTAATAAATCTCACGGTGTAGATTATCAGGCACTAGCATAACAACTATATCTGCCTCTTTAGCTACCTCCGCTGCCTTAGCCACTTTAAAGCCAGCACTCTGGGCATTTTTCCAGCCTTCTGTGCTCGGTGCCTCAGCCACTATCACTTCACAGCCATTATCTCTTAGGTTTTGGGCATGAGCATGCCCTTGACTACCATATCCAACAATGCCCAAGATTTTTCCTTTCAGCAAATCTAACTTAGCATCCTTATCATAGTAAATTTTAGCCACGTTTCTCCTTACTTCTACTTGTTTTCATTATTACCTTGTTCTTTACCAGTTGGCTGGACTTTCTGCTTCTGCAGGTATCGGCTTTCTAGGCTGCTTGGATGTCTTCGGCTCCTGTTCAACAACTAATGGACCAGCACCGCCGCGAGTTAAGGCAATGCGACCAGTCCTGGCTATTTCCTTTATACCAAAACCTCGAAGTAGATTTAGCAAAGAATTGACTTTATCTTCATCTCCAGTAACCTCAATAATCAGAGAATCTGAAGCTACATCTACTATATTAGCTCGGAAAATATCCACAATTTGGATTATTTCGCTACGGGTTGATGGAAGGGCTTTGACCTTAATCAGAGCTAACTCCCGGGCTACCATGTCTTCTTCAGTTATGTCAACTATTTTGACTACCTCAATAATTTTATCCAGTTGTTTTCTGACTTGCTCTACCTTAGCCGTATCGCCCTCAACAACAATGGTCATCCGCGATAACTCCGGCTGCTCAGCATGTCCCACAGCAATACTTTCAATATTGAAACTACGGCGACGAAAGAGGCTGGCAACCCGGTTCAGTACTCCAGGTTGGTCTTCAACCAAAGCTACTAAAGTATGCTTCATCAATGTCTATCACCACCTCCTGAACTTAATTGTAACCTCAGGCAGTATCTAGAATAGTAAAATGCAAAATTTCCTTGATAATTAGTTTCTTGACTTCACAGCCTCTGGTGGTACATCAACAACCTGGGCTAAAGTCGCCCCAGGTGGCACCATAGGAAAGACATTTTCTTCAGGTTCCACCATAAAATCAACAAGGAAAGCCCCTGGGTGTGCCATCGCTTTCTCAATAGCTGGAATCACGTCAATTTTGTTTTTAACCCTCAGTCCTGGGATTCCATAAGCCTCAGCAATCTTGACAAAGTCAGGCCCCCAGAGAGGTGTAGCAACATAACGCCGCTGGTAGAAAAATTCCTGCCATTGCCTTACCATTCCTAAGTAACCATTATTAATGATAGCTATTTTTATAGCTACATTTTCTTGAACCACCGTAGCTAATTCCTGAATAGTCATTTGAAAACCACCATCTCCGGCAATGCACCACACTGTTTCCTCAGGAAGACCTATTTTAACCCCGATGGCCCCAGGGAGTTCAAAACCCATAGTACCAAGACCACCAGCAGATATCAGACTATTGGGCTTCGTATAAAAGAAATGTTGAGCTGACCACATCTGGTTCTGACCAACACCGGTGACTATAATCGCATCACCTCGGGTAGCCTCGTAAATTTGACGAATAACATACTGAGGCAAAAGTTCTTCACAGTCTCTTATTTCTGTTGATGGATGTTCTCGCCTCCATTGCTCTATCTGCCGAACCCAGTCAACATGTTCGTTAGGACTAATCTGCTTATTCAAAGCCTCTAATACATTTTTAACATCGCCAACAATGGGCACATCAACCCGAATATTCTTTCCTATCTCTGCAGGATCAATATCAATATGAATTACATTGGCTTCAGGAGCAAACTCGCTGACTTTTCCAGTGGCTCGGTCATCAAACCTCATTCCTATGGCAATAATAAGGTCAGCATTACTTATTGCCAGATTAGCATAGAACATACCATGCATTCCCATCATACCAAAGCTCAAGACATGGGTTTCGGGAAAGGAACTAATGCCTAAAAGAGTCGTCACCACCGGTATCTGGGCCTTCTCAGCTAATTCTTTTAACTCAGAATAAGCTCTGGAAATAATTACCCCCCTACCGGCGATAATGACTGGATGCTTTGCTGAATTGATAAGTTCTACAGCACGCTTAATCTGGGCAGGATGTCCATAAAGTGTAGGTTTGTAGCCTGGTAAATCAACCTTATCCGGATAAACAAATTCGGCAGTTTCTTGAAAAACATCCCGAGGGACATCAATAAGTACCGGTCCCGGTCTTCCCGTCTGCGCGATTAAAAAGGCTTCTTTAACCATTCTTGCCAGCTCAGCGGCACTCATGGCGAGGTAGTTATGTTTAGTGATGGGAACAGTGATACCAGTTATATCCACTTCTTGGAAAGCATCTTTGCCAATGAATGGTCGAGCTACTTGACCAGTAATTGCAACTACTGGAGAGGAGTCGAGGTGAGCATTGGCAATTCCCGTAACTAAATTAGTCGCTCCTGGTCCTGAAGTAGCTACACAGACACCCGCTCTACCAGTAGCTCGAGCATAACCATCGGCAGCATGAGCTGCTCCCTGCTCATGACGGACTAAAATGTGTCGAAGTTTGGGGTATTTGGGTAAACAATCATAAAACGGCAATACTGCACCGCCGGGAAAGCCAAAAATAACTTCGACACCTTCCCTGACTAAACCTTCACATATGATTTCGGCACCAGTCTTTATCATTCGTTACCTGACCAATACTGCCCCTTTGCTGGCTGAACTCACTCTCTCCATATAACGTCTAAGATAAGGACTATCGACTTTAGGTTTGAATTCAGCCAATCCAGACAGACGCTTCTTCATCTCTTCCGAGCTTAACCTCACCTCGAGTTTGTGCTCTGGGATATCAATTTCAATGACATCGCCATCCTTTAATGACGCAATAGGTCCCTTACTGCCGGCTTCAGGAGAAACATGACCGATAGCCGCACCGCGGGTGGCTCCAGAGAAACGACCATCAGTAACAAGAGCTACCTCTTTGTCCAATCCCATGCCACAAAGGAGAGAAGTTGCGGCTAACATTTCCCGCATTCCCGGTCCTCCCTTTGGCCCCTCATAACGAATAACAACCACCTCTCCGGGCTTAATCTTACCTTGCATTAGAACTTCAGTCGCCGCTTCTTCACTATCAAAAACCCGAGCTTTGCCCTCATGGACAAACATTTCCGGAGCTACCGCAGCAGCCTTAACCACAGCTCCTTCAGGCGCTAAATTACCAAAAAGTACCGTAATCCCACCTGTAGGTGAATATGGTTTGGACGCAGAGCGTATTACTTCCGAATCTTTGATTTCAGCTCCTTGTATAATCTGCGCTAATTGCTTACCCACAACTGTCTTAGCTTTGAGATTCAAAAACGAAGACAATTCTTTCATTATTGCTGGTATCCCACCAGCAATATCTAAGTCCTCAATATGGTAATCGCTCGCCGGACTTATCCTACAGATATTAGGAGTGCGCTCACTTATTTCATTTATCAAAGACAAAGGAAAATCAATCCCGGCTTCGTAAGCTATTGCCATGAGATGAAGCACTGAATTAGTACTGCCACCAAGAGCCATATCAACGACAAAAGCATTGTGTAGAGAGTCCTTGGTGATGACATCTCTGGGACAGATGTTTTGATTTACGATATCAACAATTTGTTGCCCGGCTTCATAAGCGAGACGGACTCTTCCTGCCTTTACCGCCGGAATTGTCCCATTCCCGCATAAAGCCATCCCTAAAGCTTCAGTCAAGCAGTTCATAGTATTAGCCGTAAACATCCCAGCACAACTACCACAGCCGGGACAAGCAACCTGTGCTAGTTCTTCTAACTCAGCTTCAGTCATCTCACCCTTAGCCGCTTTGCCTACAGCTAAGAATATAGTGCCAGCGTCCACTGTCTGTTTTTTATTGCCCATTTGTAGCTGCCCGGCAAGCATTGGTCCACCGC
>Ga0129297_10001467_pt1 | contig 11926 bp, 8 predicted proteins | sample I18A1metaG_FD_94708 | JGI IMG/M metagenome (GOLD analysis project Ga0129297, IMG submission 94708) | Lake sediment bacterial and archeal communities from Gulf of Boni, Indonesia to study Microbial Dark Matter (Phase II) - ​I18A1 metaG | ecosystem: Environmental > Aquatic > Freshwater > Lake >... | reverse complement strand
TTCCTGTACTGCTGCTCTGGGTTGCCAGGGGGCTGGATGAGGCCGGCCTTTGGCTGCGGGATACGGTGAAGGTTTGGCGCGACGAGCGGCCCTTCGCCTGGCGAGGGGGGGAAATGGCTTTGCGTGTTTTGCCTTTGTTTGGCCTTTTGCTATATTTTGTCCTTATGCAGCCCGTCACAGCCCGCGCAGCACAAAGGGGCACCGATTTCAGTTGCAAGCGGGCAGGGCTGTGGTTGAAAGAGCACACACTGCCGCAGGCGAGGATCATGAGCCGCGACGTAGCCGTGGCTGTCTACGCTGAGAGAGCGTGGGTGCCTTCTCCCCATGCCGATTTGAAGGCTTATTTGGATTATGTCCGCTACCACCGTGTGGACTATCTGCTGATCAGCCAGAGAGAAGGGACGATCTTGCGCCCGATGCTCGCACCGCTGTTGGATGAGGCCAACCCGCCTGCGGAGCTTGAGTTGGTGCATGTAGACAGAGGAGAACGGGGTCAGTCCGAGGGCAAAACGCTCGTATACCGTGTGCGGTAATAAGGAGAGGTGAACGTCAACGTGTCGGCGAGAGAGAGCGCTGTGTTGATCAATCCGCCCAGCCCGGCAGGGGCCACCGCTAACCGCGAAGGCGCGGCGGGCCTCGGTTATCTGGATCATTCGCCGCAAGGCTTTTACTATCCGCCACAGACCATCGCCTATGTTGGGGCTGTCTTGCGTCAGGAAGGATGGCAGGTTCGTGCCCTGGACGCCGTAGCACAGCGATGGAGCATCCAAGACGTGTTAGCATCAATCCGGCAGGGCCGCGAGGCGGTCATCGGTGTATTCGTGTCCTACGATACGTTAAGGGGAGATATCGAGTTTCTGCAAGCGTTGAAGGCGGAAATCCCGCACTGCTCCGTTATCGTCTTTGGCCCGGCGACGCGCTATGTCCAGAAGGAGCTTGGCCGGACAAACGTGGATGGTATACTCTTGGGCGAGCCAGAGCGCTCTTTCAGCGCCTGCCGGTTCGTAGTAGCGACTTCAGTCGCTTCTGACACGGGGGGACGACTAAAGTCGCCACTACGAACTCCGGCTTTTTTCTCCCCACAAAGCCTGGGAGTTCCCGGCTACGACGAGGAGGGCTACATCCAGGGGCTGGATAGCCTGCCCTATCCGGCCTGGGACCTTTTGCCCTACGTGCGGTATCGCTTTCTGACCGTGATGGGCAGCCGAGGGTGTGGCGACTATTGCCGCTATTGTCCCTATGTGGCGACGCAAGGGAACCGTTTCCGGGCACGGTCGCCGGAGAGCATCGTCGGTGAGCTAGCTTGGTTGGCCGAGGAATTCAGGCCCGGCCGGGTCGTGTTCCGCGACCCTGTCTTCGCCTGGGATCGGGAGCGCGTCGTAGACCTTTGCCAGGGAATCCTGGCCGCGAGGCTGCATCTCCGTTGGGAATGCGAGTCGCGCCCTGAGCATTTCGACGAGGCGCTGCTGCGGTTAATGAAGCGGGCGGGCTGCGAAGGGATCAAGATCGGGCTGGAAACTACGTCTGGCCCGTTGCTCCACAAGCTACGGAGAATAGAGACAGTGGAGGCAGCATCAGCTTACCGAGAACATGTCGCCGCACTGGTGCGGATTTGCCTCGCCATCGGCTTGCGCTGCCGCGTCTTTGTGATGCTTGGACTGCCGGGCCAGGAGCAGAGCGCAGCGCAGGAAACCCTGGACTGGTTGGAGAAAATACGCCCCTCCGCGCTCAATATCAAGCTTTTCCAGGCATATCCGGGGATTCGCCTCTCCGCTGAGGAGATAAAAGCCGCAATCCCGCCTGATGAGGCCACTCTTGAGGTATTCCTGCAAGTTCAGAAGCGGCTTGAAAGTGGAAGTGGTCCCAAGCGAGGGATGTTGCAGGAAGCGCGAGGATGGCTGCGCCGACGGATAGGGGGTGAAGCGGAGTGATCGCTGTCGTGACAGGGGCGACAGGCTTTGTCGGCACCCACGCCGTGCGCGCTTTGCTGCGCGAAGGAGCGCGGGTGCGCGTTCTCGTGAGGGAGGGAAGCGACAAACACAACCTGGATGGCCTGGACGTGGAGATCGTCTACGGCGACCTGCGGGATCAGGAGCGGCTCCTGGCCTTACTGAAGGGCTGTGACGAGTTGTATCATGTGGCGGCATTTTACAGCACGAGGGCGGAGGACGGGCCGGCGATGTTCCAGGTCAACGTGCGAGGCACGAAAAATGTGATGATGGCCGCCCTGGAGAGTGGCGTGCAGTGTGTGGTGCATACGAGCACCATCGGCACTATTGGTCGTCCCACCGGCGATGAACTTCCGACGGAGGACACGCCTTTTAACCTTTGGGAAACGTGCAGTGATTACGTCAAATCGAAGTACTTGGGCGAGACAGTCGCCCTGTCTATGGTGAAGTATGGCCTGCCGGTGGTCGTTGTCCATCCCTGTGCGCCGGTCGGGCCATGCGACATCAAGCCGACCAGCACCGGCCAGCGCATCGTGGACTATTTGAACGGCAAGAAGCCCTCTTTCCCACCAGGGGGGATCAACTTCATTGCCGTCCAGGATGTGGCGCAAGGCCATCTTCTGGCCGCGCGCAGGGGACAGGTCGGGCAACGTTACATCCTCGGCAACGCCAGTGGCAACCTCATGCTGGAGGGATTCTGCGCACTCATGGCGCGGGCCTCGGGGCTCCAGCTTCTCCCTGAGGTGCAGGCCTCCCCCCTGGCCAGGTTGCGGCAGCGGCTCTCGCGGAAAGCGGCCAGGCAGGATCAAGGCCGTCAGCCGGCGGCTTTGACCTGTGATCCAAGCAAGGCGATCCGCGAGTTGGGATTGCCCCAAACACCTCTAGAGGGGGCGCTGACGGAAGCGGTGCGTTGGTTCCGAGATCATGGATATGTGAAGGGCTAAATGGGCGGAAAATGGCATAGGCTCCAATGGGGCATTAAGAAATCGGCTCTGCGGTTTCTCATGAGCTACTCCGGCTTGCACGGCCTGGGGCGTTTTTGCGCCTGGCTGGCGAGCCTGATGGTTGGCCCTTATAAGGACAAGAAAATCCTGGCCAATCTGACGGCAAAGCCGTATATCTCGCCGCGCGCGCAGATCAAGTGCGCCAACCTGTCTATTGGCCGGAACGCCTTCCTGGACGATTACGTGACGATCTACAGCCACGAGGATGGCAAGGGGATACAGATTGGAGACCGGGTACACATCCATCGCGGCACCATCGTCGAGGTCGGCGCAGGTGGGCAGGTGATCATCGGAGAGGATACCCATATTCAGGCGAACTGTAATCTAAAGGCGTTCCTGCGTGACCTGCGCATCGGTGCACACGTCCAATTGGCGCCGCAATGTGCTCTCAGCCCCTATGAGCATGGCTTCGAGGACGCGACGCGCCCCATCCGCACCCAGGAGATATATAGCAAGGGGGATATTGTGCTGGAAGACGATGTGTGGCTGGGTGTCGGCGCTGTGGTTTTGGACGGTGTGACCATCGGCCAGGGAGCCGTCATTGGAGCCGGAGCGGTAGTTACGAGAGATATCCCGCCCTATGCTATCGCCGTGGGTGTGCCCGCTCGCGTCATCCGTCGGCGAGGCCAGCGCGGGTAGAGAGTTAGAGACCCGTCGGGTCTTGAGATGAACATATTGTCACCTGAGATCAGGATGGTTTTCATCCTGATTTCATGTTTCGGGTATAATATAGTATAATGGATAGTTGCAGGAGTGTTCAGCCCCTGTGGACGGTCGTCTATTGCCACAAGAAACGGAAACCCAGGCTCCTTTGAGAATATCTGTCGTGATCCCGGTGCATAATGGCGAGCGCACCCTGGAGCAATGCCTGGCGGCGATATATCGCTCCGAATATCCACCCTACGAGGTCGTCGTCGTGGACGATGCCTCCACCGACCGCTCGGTGGAGATCGCCCGCCGCTATCCATGCCGGCTTGTACGCTTGTCGGAGAATGTCGGCGCCGCGCGAGCGAAGAATCGCGGAGCGGCAGAAGCCGGGGGAGACATCCTCTTTTTCACCGACGCGGACGTGTTGATCCCGCCCCAGGCTCTGAGCATCCTGGTCGAAGATTTCGCCGACCCCAATATAGCGGGGGTCGTCGGGCTGCTGAGCGCAGAGTTACCTTATGAGGATTTCGCCAGCCAGTTCAAGAATCTGTGGATGCATTTCACCTATGCCCGGCTGCCCCGCTACGTCGGTCTGTTCTATACCAGCGCGGCCTCCATCCGAAAGCCCGTCTTCGAGAGGGAAGGGGGCTTCGACGAAGGCTACCGTGGCGCTAGTGTCACCGAGGATATGGATTTCGGGCAGCGGCTGTTGACGGCGGGCCATCGCATACTTTTGGACAGGAGGTTGGCCGTCCAGCACTTGAAACGCTATTCGCTGGGCGAGCTATTGCGCACCGATTTCGGGCGTGCGAAAGCTCTGGCCAAGATTCGGCTGCGCAACGAGCTGACACGCACGGGACGAAAGCACTACGCCTCCGTGCCCTGGTTCTTTACGGTGAGCGTGCCCCTGTCGGGGCTATTGCTTGTGGGGATTCTCCTATCTTTTATCTGGCCGGCCTGGGGCATAAGCCTCGTCGCGGGCAGTTGTGCGTTGATTCTGTTGCTTAATACGTCTTTTCTGGCTTGTCTTGGCAGGCTGCGCGGCTGGGGATTCTTTGTCCAATCCTGCCTTTTCCTGCCCATCAATCTGTTCGTATCGGGGCTGGGGATCGCGGCTGCTCTTGGGGACATCGCATGGGGCCGTCTCTACTAAGTGCGGCCCTTGTAGTCGCAGACTTTAAGTAACATCGGTCGGCGAGGCCCGACGGTAAACCATCGGGCTGAAAGCTGAAGCCGGCCAAGGCCGGCTGGAAAAACCGTCAGGAGTATAACAACTGATGAGTTATCTTGACTACATGCAATACGCCAAGCGCATCTTTTACAAGCGGGGCGCATCACCACTATATTTTGTTTATTTCGTCACCGACCTGTGCAATGCCTACTGCAAGCATTGCTTGCTCGCCGAGCACGACGAAGCGGTCAGGACCAAGGAGTTGACCATTGACGAGATCGAGAAGGTCTCGGCCAGCATGGACGACATGCTCTTCTTCACGCCCACGGGAGGGGAGCCGTTCCTGCGTCGAGATCTCGCCGAGATCGTGCGCATCTTTCATCGCAATAACCACGCCCTGAACGTGGGGATACCGACCAATGGCAGCCTCACCGACCGCATAGTGGCGACGACGGAAGAGATGCTGAAAACATGCCCGGATATTGACCTGCATATTGACGTTTCCATTGATGATATTGGCCAGGCACACGATGAAATTCGGGGATTCCCAGGGTTGTTTGAGCGGGCCACGCGCACCTACCGCGAACTGCGCAAGCTGGAAGCACATTACCCCCGCTTCAGCACCTGCGTCGAGATCACCGTCTCGGCCTATAACCAGGATTATCTGCTGGATTTGTACGATTACATCACCCACAACTTGGGCGCGAACACGGTCTTCACCCTGCTGACGCGCGGCGCACCCAGAGAAGCGGGGGCCAAGAACTTTGACATCCGCAAGTACGAAGAGTTGCACCGTGCCCTGGAGCGGGACAACAAGGCATACATTCTCTCCGGCTACTACAAAATGCCCTTCTCCGATGTCCTTAATGCCAAGCGCATCGTGCGGCCCAGGATCATCGCCAAGACGGTGCGCGAGCAGCGATACCAGGTTCCCTGCTATGCCGGCTCGCTGGGGGCAGCGATGTTCAGCCAGGGGCAGGTTCTCCCTTGCGAACTTCAGGTGAATCGCATTATTGGCAACGTGCGCGATTACAACTATGACTTCAAAGCGATCTGGTCGAGCGAGCGCGCTGAGGAACTGCGGCGCTACATTCGAGATACCAAGTGCTTCTGTACCTATGAGTGCTTCCTGACCATCAATATCCTGTTCAATCCCCTGGTATTGCCTTGTGTCTTCAAGGAATGGGCTATCCTCAAGGGAGCCAAGTTGAAAGGCCGGCTGTTGGGCGGTGCAAGGGATGCCACGGTGACTATACGCGCTGCCAGCGAGAAATAAGGGAGCGAGATGTACAAGGGACGGAAAATATCGGTGGTGCTGCCCTGCTACAACGAAGAAGATGGCATTCGCATCGTCATGTCCGATATGCCCTCCTTCGTGGATGAGGTGATCGCCGTGGACAACAACTCCGTGGATGGGACGAGCATCGTCGCCAAAGAACTGGGCGCCATCGTCGTGCCAGAAAGACGGCAGGGCTACGGTGCAGCTTACAAGGCGGGCTTCCGTCACGTCACAGGGGATATTATCGTCGCCATGGATGCCGATGGCACTTATCCGCGCACATTCATCCCTGTGCTTCTGGATGTCATGTTTGAGATGGATCTGGATTTCATTACCTGCGACCGTACCGGCCACAAGCTGACCAAGTCCAGTCGCCTGCGCGTCTTTGGCAACTGGCTCCTGGGTTTGGCCATGAACCTGCTCTTCTGGGTACGCATCCATGATTCCCAGTCGGGGATGTGGCTATTCAAAAGAAGCATCCTGCCCTACCTGAATCTCACCAGCGATGGCATGGCCTTTTCGGAGGAGATCAAGATCGAAGCTTTCACCAATCGCTGTATCCACGCCGAGGAACTGCCCATCTACTACCGTGACCGGGCCGGCGAAAGCAAGCTGAGCATGTGGCGCGACGGCTTGACGAACCTGATGTTTCTGTTCAGGAAGCGATTCGCCCGGCGGAACTCACTGCCCCAAACTCTACAACAATCACCCCCTGCGGACGCAAGTCCGCGATAGACATAACACAATGAGCGGTCGTATTTCCCATGTGGGAAGTCCAGTCGCACGATGGCATCTGGCAGCTCTGGCCTTATTCATCGCCTTGAGCCTGGCTATGACCTGGCCGCTAGCCGCGCATTTCACGACAACGGTGCTGGGCGCCCCGCAAGATAATTACTATTATCTGAGTTGGTTCGCCTGGTTCAGACACACGTGTCTCGATCTCCACGCACCCAGCACCATCAATCCAAACGTCTTTTACCCCTTTGGGCACAACTTTAGCACTTCGGAAACGACGTGGGCCAACGTTATCTTGACCCTGCCTGTGTTGCTTTGGGGAGGTGAGGTAGCTGCCTATAACACTGCCGTTCTGGCGTCTTTCGTCCTGTCCGCCTTCGGGATGTATCTGTTGGTGTTCTATCTGACGAAAAGCTGGTTTGCCGGGATCGTGAGCGGGGCCATCTTTGCTTTCTGCCCCTACAGGATGGCCCATCTGGGAGGGGGCCAACTGCCCCTCCTCGGCACGCAATGGTTGCCCCTCTGTCTTTGGAGCATTGAACGGGCGTTACGCGAGAGGCGCTGGAGTCATGGCCTCGGCGCTGGCCTATTCTATGGGTTGGCTGCCCTCTCCTCCTGGTATTACGCTTTTATGGCTGGGCTGCTGCTCCCGGTATATGTCCTGTTTCGCGCCCGTCCCTGGCGGCATTATCTCCGAGAACGTTACGTCTGGGCTGCCTTGTTCGCTGCCGTCGTTGTGGCCGCGATAATGGTCGTGCCCGCCATCCTGCCGACCTTGCGGCTGAGCGGAGAGGAAGGGATGTCCTACTCTTTGCAGTTCGTGGATCGCTGGTCGGCCAGCATCGCTGACTATCTGCTGCCCAACCCTGTGCAAACGCTTTGGGGAGGGGTGACTACCCTATTTTACAGCGGCCAACTGTATTTCTATGAGCGCATCCTGGCGTTGGGATTTGTGCCCATGTTGCTGGCCGGCCTAGCAATCTGGAGCTTGAGGAAAAGCTTCTCGGGGCAGACATCCGTGCGTCATGAGGCAAATATGAAAACGCCAAGTAGAAACGCAACATGTTGCGTCTCCACTTCTATTCTCTTTGCGCCTTTGCGGCTTGGCGTTGATTCATCCTCAGATCAGCACAACCCCGCCGAGGGCGACGATGCAACGGAAGAGCCAGCAAACCCGGTGACTTTTTCGGCACTGCTCTGGGTGGGAGCGATTGCCTTTATCCTCTCCCTGGGTACGACCCTGCACTGGCGTGATGTAGCCCCGTTATATATTCCTGTGCCGCCGGGAGTGGACAAGCTTTTCACGCGGCTGATGTTCAATTGGATCACCCGTTTCTCCCTGAATCCCAGCGCCTACCATTGGGGCTATCAACTTCCCGGCCACATCGTCCTCCCTTTGCCCGCCATGTTGTTTTATTTGTATTTCCCGTTCTCCAACGCCATGCGCGTGTGGTCTCGTTTCGGCCTTTTCGTCATCCTGGTCGTTTCGATCCTGGCAGGGAGTGGCCTGGCGAACATTTTACGTTTCGCGTTAAAACACTGTCTCAATGGATGGGCCCCTGCGGTTTTGAGCATTGCTTTCCTGTCAGCATTGCTGTTCGAGTATGCAGCCATCCCGTTCCCTTACGGCGCCTCGGAGGTGCGTGCCCAGCCGGCCACGGAATGGCTACGTCAGCAACCTGGAGACTTGGCTGTAATAGAGTTGCCGCTGAGCCGGGCGCTGAATGGCCCTCCCTTGTACGCTGCCACGCTACATGGCAAGCGGATCGCCTATGGGTACGGGACCTTTTTCCCACGAGAGTGGATCGCCCAACGGTCTCTTTTGCTGCAATTCCCCGCGCGGGAATCACTTGAGTTGCTGCGGGGATGGGGAGTGCGTTATGTGTTGGTCGCTTCGCTGAATTACGGCGAAACCTGGCCGGAGGTGTCCAGGCGCATTGCCGCCTGCGGTGACCTGCGTGCGGTGGGCCTCTTTCCGGAAAAGTCACTTTACCGGGGCGACCGTTGGTTTGCCTCTACCAGGGGCACAGAACTCCCCTTTGTTGCGGATACGATTTACGTTTACGAACTTTCGGCGCAAGCCGATTAGCGCAACCGTAAAGGTTGCGGACGTCAACGGGTGCATTTCTCGTTTCGCCCCAGGACTGAAATGCACCCATGTCAACTGGCTAATTGCCTTTCAGGAAGCCTTCTGGTATAATATTTCGTTACTGCTGGGAGATTCTCTGAAGACAACTCCCGCGGGCAGAGAGTACAGCTTGAAAAAAAGAATATGGGCCGCCTTGGTCGCGGTCAGCCTCCTGGGATTCTTGCTGGTGGATGTTTTCCTTATCGAACCATACCGGTTGCAGGTTGAAGAGGCGGTTCTCTCCTTCACTGATCTTCCGGCTTCCCTGCAGGGGTTGCGCATCCTCCAGATCAGCGACACGCACATTAAGGCATTTCGGGGCTATGAGCAGCAAGTGCAGGCGCGAATCCGTGCACTGCAACCCGATCTGATCGTCTTCACAGGGGATTTCATAGAGTACGCGCCTTCCTATGATATCTGGCTCAGGCGCGTCGAGGAGGTGGGCAAATTCCTCGATGGGTTGCCGCCCACGCCCTACGGCACTTGGGCTACGCTAGGCAACTCGGATATCACTCGCTACGGGGGGCACAACGACCTCCTCGTCCGGCGGATACGAAAGAGCGGGGTAAAGCTTTTGCTCAACCAACATGCGCAACTCGATATCGGTGGGGAGCGTCTTTATCTAATAGGCACGGACTTCGCTCACCTGCTCGAGGGCTTCTCTGCCGATTGCGTTACGGCCAGCGAGCAAGGAAACACCATGCTTGCGGTGGGGCCTAGCAAAGGTAACTCTTTCGCTCACTACTTGCCGGAAGACTGGACGGCCTGGGGAGAATATGAGTTCAGTGGGCGTCTGCGTTATACCGATCCCGCGGGGGGCATAGGTGTCATCTGGGGTTCCCGTTTTCCCCTGGGAGAGGATTATTTCTACCGGCTGCGTCGTTACAAAGACGCGCCTGTATGGGAGTTCTCCCCTCGCGGAGCGAAAGTCACCGCAGGGACAACGAGCACCAGCTTGCAGCTTCAGCCGAACACCTGGTATCGCTTTCGCATTCGCTGGGAAGTGGAGGACGACCAGGCACGGATCCGGGCTAGAATCTGGCAAGAGGGGGAGCCGGAGCCAACAGAGTGGCCGGTGGACTGCACGGTTCGTGCCGCGCAAGAGACTGTTGCTCCCCAGGCAGGAACCATTGGCTTCTGGGGCGTTGGCCCGGGATGGAAGTACTTCGATGACCTGCAAGTGACCGGCAAAGCTCTGGCATGGCGGGAGGATTTCGAGAGTTATCCAGTCCAAAGCGATCCGCCGCATTGGCTGGATTTCGGCATAAACAAGGGGAATCTTGCGGAAGCGATGCGCGGAGTGCCGCGGGAGGCCTTTACCATCCTGCTGGCGCATTCGCCGGACATCATCGGCCAGGCAGCAGCAGCCGGCCTGGATTTGGTGCTGTCAGGGCATACCCATGGGGGGCAAGTAAGGCTGCCACTCGTCGGGCCACTCTACGTCAACGCCGAACTGGGGGGAAAATACAATCAGGGACTATTTCGTTTTGGTAGTACACAGCTCTATGTCAATCGCGGCATCGGCACGCGGTTTTTCCCTATCCGGTTTCTTTGCCCGCCCGAAATCACCGTCTTCACACTTCGACGTGGTTGAGAGAGACCTGACAGGTTTGGGAAACCTGTCAGGTCTGCGAAGACAGTTCTGGACATCGAGAGGTAGGGATGAAGTCATCCAAGTCGCATCATAGCAACTCCAAAGGGCGAATCACGCCATTACTCTGCGCTATAGGCTCGTTCATCGCCCTGACGGCAGCACTTTGGGGCGCTGCAGGGATGGAAATGCCTGGAGCGGCAGCTCAGGCAGGCCTGGTTTCTGTCGGCCCATCCGGCACATATAGGGTGACCTTCCAGCGCGGCGTAGGGGGGTATAATGGCGTCGTGGATTCGTACATAGACGGGCGAGACTCTTTCAGGGGCATCAACTATGGCGCCGATCCCGAGATGTGGGTTCGCTATGGGGGCAGTCAGCGCTCCCTGATCCGGTTTGACATCTCGGTAATCCCGGCTGGCGCCGCCGTTACACAGGCTAGTCTGGAACTTTATGTGACTTATAATCGGTATGGTGACTACACCAAAAACCTGGAGGTGAAAGTCTATCGCCTCAACCGGACGTGGAGGGAAAGCGAGGTGACCTGGGAGCGGGCTGCTGTCGGGGCCTCCTGGGGCATAGGCGGCGCCGATGGTATCCCATCCGACCGCCTGGGCACCTCTGTGCTCACCAAGATACTGCGCCCGGCAGATCGGACGCAGCACATCTCCCTGGACATAACATCAGCAGTGCAGGCCTGGGTTGATGACCCCAACAGCAACCAGGGCTTGATCTTCATAGGATCAAGTTTGCCGGGACAGACTACCGGTTACTGCTTCGCTGCTTCCGATGTCTTGCTTCAAGCGCAGCGGCCACGGCTGGTCGTCACCTATGAAGGTGCGCCTCCGCTTCATACGCCAACCCCCACTTTCACGCCGACAGCTACGCCGACGCCGGAGAATCTCAACATCATCACCTCCTCTGTGGGGAGCTGCATCGGCGCCGGCACAGGATTACACGACGATCAGATGCGAGTGCTCCTCTTTTGGCAGGGCATACCCTGGTCAGCCGTGCTGGTCATGGACGAGGCGAACGTTGACTACGAGCATAGCATTTACGTGAACAACCAGTTGGTAGGAAAATCCTTCAGGAACGTGGGTGGCTCCTACTGCGACAGCAGAAGCACCAAGACTTGGCAACTCAATCCTAATATTCTGATCAACGGCTGGAACACCATCCGCATCACGAACGACGGTGCCTACTGGGATGGATGGACGGCGACCAATATCAAGATTCGCCTCATTGGCGCTGTGGTCGGCCCCAGGTGGGAGGATATTTCCTACGGGGAGCGTCCGCTATACACCTTGCAGGCCAAAGTGCAGGTTCCCATAGGCTATTCCCCCGATATGCCGGTGCCTTTGCTGATCGTTTTACATGGCTGGTCTTTCGACGCTGCCGCCGCTTCCGCAAACACTTTATATCAC
>Ga0129297_10001466_pt1 | contig 11928 bp, 10 predicted proteins | sample I18A1metaG_FD_94708 | JGI IMG/M metagenome (GOLD analysis project Ga0129297, IMG submission 94708) | Lake sediment bacterial and archeal communities from Gulf of Boni, Indonesia to study Microbial Dark Matter (Phase II) - ​I18A1 metaG | ecosystem: Environmental > Aquatic > Freshwater > Lake >... | reverse complement strand
CAATAATTGCTGGCGGTATGTGCAAGTTTGGTGTCAGGCAAGCAAGCTATCTAGACATGGTTCAGGAGGCAGCTAAAGACTGTCTTGATGACCTACCGGGGCTTACGCCAAAGCACGTTGATGGCCTTCTTTTTGCCTCTACCTTTGTCGGAAGGCGTTCATGCCAGGTTAACACCGCACCCGTGGTAGCCGAGAGGCTCGGAATAAAGCCAACATCTATCTGCGCCAGACTTGACGTTCTATGTGCGGGTGGTAGCACCGCTATTCTTCTGGCAAGGGGACTTGTTGAGAGTGGTATGGCAGGTGTGGTTATGGTAGTCGGTTGCGAGAAGGTTCACACCCCGGAGAGGTGGCAGGTTCAATATGATGAGATTGCCGCCATAGACCATGACTGGGATGCACCTTCAGGTATTGGCCCGCCACCTCTTTGGTTTGCAGCAATTGCCAAAGAGCATATGAAGCATTACGGAACTACTAGAGAACAGCTGGCAGCAGTATCGGTAACCAACTACAGCCATGGCACTACCAATCCCAAGGGCCATTTTCAGAAGGAATTGACAATTCAGGAGGTATTAGAAGCTAGAGATGTGGCGGCACCCCTGGGATTATATGACTGCTGCCCTTTGTCTGATGGTGCTGCTGCAGTGATTATCACTAGCGAAGAGAGAGCAAAAGAACTCAGTAATAGGCCCCTTGTTTACATTCGGGGTGGTTCTCAGGTATCACTTCACAGCGTATCAGCTAACTGGCCTGGGGAGCACCTTGGTGATTGGGCGCATATGAAGCTGGCGGCTAAAAGGGCTTATGAAAGCACGGGGTTGAAACCCAGCGATATCGATGTTATGCAGGTGCACGATTGCTTCAGCATTTCCCAGATAGTTGAAGTTGAGGAATTGGGTTTTTGTGAAAAGGGCGAAGGTGGCCCCTTTGTAGCTTCTGGACAGACCAGGATTGGTGGCAAGATTCCGACCAACACTGACGGTGGTCTTCTATCTGCTGGGCATCCGTTTGGGGCTACCGGAATTCGCCAGGGTGTCGAGATAATGAAACAGCTCCAGGGTAGGGCTACGCTCCAAGTCAAGGATGCAGTGAACGCTCTTAGCCATAACTTGAGTGGCGCTAATGTGGAACATACAATCGTAGTCTATAGCAAAGAACCCAAGAAGTAGAGGAGAATCATGGCAGAGAACATAGGAATACCTTCCCTTGAGGGTAGATACTCACCTACATTGGACTTGTGGCCCATAGAGGCTAAGGAGTTTAATCGAATCCATACCTTCTACGATAACCTGAAAGAAGGAAAGTACACAACAACAAAATGTAAAGGTTGTGGGTACATCAGTTATCCTCCACGGGTGATTTGCCCCGAGTGTTATAGCGATGAGCTTGAGTGGATAGAATTACCCACTAGAGGTAGGGTTATTACGTTTGTGGAGAAATTGATTGCCATCCCGATTGGCTTTGGAGAACCATTGATTGACGCCTGGATTGATTTGGGTGAAGATAGCCCAGTGAGACATGTCTTCAGCCGGGTGATAAATTGCGAGTCAGGGAAGATTAAAGAGGGCGACGAAGTCCGGTTTGTAGTTTTCGATGTGCCTGGACACCCGATTGAGGGGGGCAAGGAGAGATGGATAGCCAAAAGGGTCTACTTCGCTTTCGAGCCGGTAGATTAGTGATGTAGACTACGGCATCTTGTAAGATAGGATAGCTCGGCCCATATCTCGTTATTACTAAGCATTATTAAGGAGGAGGAAAGGATGTCACTAGAGGGGAAGGTAGCCTTTGTCAGCGGCTCTTCAGGGTTGCATGGAATCGGGCGGGCCATCGCCCTGGCCCTGGCACGTGATGGTGCCGACGTCGCCACGAGCGGCTTTGGGCACTTTGAGGGAGCGGAGGCAGTGTCTGAGGAAATAAAGAAGCTGGGGCGCAAGTCTATCGCCGTCAAGATAGATGTCCGCGACGCCCAGGACGTGCAAAAAGGGCTGGACAAGGTCAAGGCTGAGTTGGGGCCGGTGAGCATACTGGTCAACAACGCCGCCCAGATGGGCCACTTCGTGCGTATCCATAAGGAGACAATAGAGGAGTTTGATAACGAGGTCAAAATTTGTCTGCATTCCGCCTTCTACTGCATCAAGGCGGTCTGGGCGGACATGTGCGAGAACAAGTGGGGGCGCGTTATCAATATCAGTTCGATAGCCGGCGTTATGGGAGGTGATGGGCAGGCCAGCTACGGCGCGGCCAAGGCAGGTCTAATTGCCCTGGCCAAAACGGTGGCCATTGAGGGGGCTAGGTTCAACATAACCGGCAACGCCGTTATCGTGGGCATAGCCCAGACCGACGCACCGCTGGTTAAGGAGGCCACCGATAGTCTGGGTAAGAGGCTGCTGTGGCGGCGACCAGCCGACCCGGAGGAGATTGCTAACGCCGTCGCCTACCTGGCATCAGATAAGGCTAAGTATATGAGTGGGGCGGTCATGAACATGGTGGGGGGCTTGGACTTATTTGTGGTGTAGGTGAGCTCCCTATCAAGGTTGTCTTACTATGTAGAATACGAAGGTCTAGATCGTGGGGGTTAGGTAACACGAGTTCGGATTGTTAGATGCCAAATGGTTAAAATTCGAAAGATAATCTAACTATTGACATCTAACCATAATTAGGTATAAATTGCCTGTAGTTCTGGAGGAGTATTATGGCAATAAAGAAAGGCGTCCCTGACATGGAGGAACTCATATTTACTAAGGTTGAACACATACTTAAGTGTTTCCTTGGCTTGCGAACGATTGGCTAGATAACCGCCTATTTTTAGATTCTCCAGCGCACTGCTTTCCGGGAAAATCCGGCGCCTTTCTGGACAGAGCACAATCCCCTTCCTCGCCCTTGCGCTGGGCTTAACATCTATGATGTTTTCCCCCTAAACCGCATTTCTCCAAGCACGGTTATCCTCTCCCCACCCCTCATTTCCTGTTTCTTCTTCATGTCCAGGATTATCCCTGAGATAGTGTACATCAAGGTAGACTTGCCAGCGCTGTTAGAGCCGAAAACCCCAGTGATTTTGCCCTCCTGGCAGGTCAGGCTAACATTGTTTATTGCCAGGGCATTTTCATAAAACACCATAAGATTCTTAATCTCCAGCATAACTATCCTGCCTCTGTTCCTAGGTAAGCTTCCTTGACCTCCTTGCGCTCCATAACCTCCTCGGGGACACCTTCAGCGATCTTTTCACCAAAATTCATAACCATAACCCGGTCAACCAGTCGGAAAAGCTCTCTCAATCTGTGCTCCACCATTATCAGTGTTATGCCGCTCATCTGCAACTTTTCCATAAGAGGGACCATGGTGGCTATTTCAGCCATGCTTAACCCGGAGAAGACCTCATCGCAGATAGCAACCTCAGGTCTTAATGCTAGGCATCTGGAGAGCTCAAGCCGTTTAAGATAGCCCAGTGGCAGGGTAGCAGCAAGTTTATATGCTTAATGATATAATGGGAGCGATTATTATGGCAGAAAAAACCTGGCAGAATTATAAAGAAAAGAAACATTCCAAGCCATCGCCATTAAAAGGCATCAGGGTACTTGAGGTATGCACTCTAATACTGGGTCCTTCGGGACCGTGTTTTGCCGCGGCGATGGGTGCTGAAGTCATTAAGTGTGAAGTCCCACCTCTGGGGGATACCTGTCGTGACATGACTCCCTTTGGCTATTTATTTAGGGGGTACGGGCCAGTATTCGTTCACAGTAACATCAATAAATACTGGATTGGCCTGGACTTACATAAAACTGAAGCGCAAGAAGTGTTTTTGGAACTCGCGGCCAAGTCTGACATTATTGAAGAAAACCTGAGACCGGGAGTGATGGAGAGCTGGAATGTTGGCTACCGACAAATCAAGGAGGTTAATCCGGGCATTATTTATATCGCCAAGAACGGTTTTGGCCAGTGGGGACAATATGCTGAGGAAAACAGGCCTTCCAACGATGGCGCCTCTCAGGCTTTTTCCGGATACGCCTGGATGTCAAACTTCCCTGGACAACCGCCTCTCAAGAGCCGCATATATGTCTGCGATGATTACGGCGGCTTGATGGGTGAGGTGGCAGTACTAGCTGCCCTCCACTATCGGGAGAGGACAGGCAAAGGACAGTTCATCGAATTGTCACAGAGTGAAAACATTATGCGGGCAATGTCCTGGGTCTGGCCCTACCAGCAAATTACGGGCAAGGTAGCCATGCCCGCCGGAAACAGAGATGTGTCTGTATGCCCTGCCGACACCTTTTACTGTGCTGATGACAGTTTTGTAGCCATAGCTGCGCCAGCTCCACAGGAGTTCAGGGGTCTGTGCCTCGCCATGGGCAGGCCAGAACTGGCTGAAGCCCCCAGATTCAAAGACCACCTAGTTCGACTGCGAGAGGAAAACGCCACCGAAATTCTCAAGCTCATTGCTGATTGGGCAAGAACCAAGACCTCCGGCGAGATTAAGGAATTGGCGGAAAAGCATGGTTTCGCTGCGTCCCCTATCTACACGGTCAAGGACGTGGTAGAGGATAAGCATTTCCAAGAGCGAGGTTTTGTCACTGAGCTTGATGACCCTCTTCTCGGCCAGTACCAAGACTATGAATTTCCGGTGATGATGTCCAGAACGCCGCCGAGGGTCAAATGGTCAGTCAGGGCAGTAGGTTTTGACAACGAATATGTAATGGTACATCACTTGGGCAAAAGCAAAGACGAAATCAGGCGGTTATATGAGTGTGGTGCCCTGGGCAAATGGAGTGACACGCCGGGACGCCGACCGCCGATTGACTGGGACGGTAAAGCGGGGCTTATCCTTGCCCGAGACAGCGAAGGAAAGGAATAAAGGCAATAGAAATGGAACAACCTTGGGTCGATTGGGTAAAGGAGAGGGATGACCCCAGGATGGCACATGCCAAGGCTGAGGCACTGGATGATATAACCGTGCTGGACTTGAGCTATAAAAGCTACGCTGGGTGCTATTGCTCTTCACTTTTAGCTGAGTTTGGGGCTGAGGTCTTGAGAATAGAACCTCCGGAGGGTAATTTCCTCAGAACCTGCACCCCCTACGGCATGCTGTATAAGGGTGAGGGTCTTAACTACTTAACTGAGGGCAGAAATAAGTTTCATCTTACCCTGGACCTGAGAAAGCTAGAGGGTAGAAAGATACTCAAAGCTCTGGTGAGTCAGGCCGATGTGCTTATAGAGACCTACCGACCCGGAGTCATGGATGATTGGGGCATCGGCTACGAGCAATTAAAGGAGATTAACCCCAGGTTGATATTCGCCTCTATAACGGGCTATGGTCAGTTTGGACCTATGAGCCGGAGCCAGATGCCGGACTACGATAATATAGCTCAGGCCAGGTCTGGGATACAGTCAGGCACAGGAGAGGTTATGCCCGAGGGCAAGAGCTACGATGAATGCCCCTGGGCAACCCCTACCAAGGCTGGCCCGTGGATAGGTTGGGCCCAGCCGGGAACGTTTATGGCGATTGGTATTCTGGCGGCTTTGCACTGGAGAGGGACGACGGGAGAAGGACAGGCGCTGGATGTGGCCACGGCCGAGGCTTACGCCCGTTTTGATGACTATGCGGCGTTGTGGTATCAGGGAACCGGTGTCGTTGCTGAGCGCTTTGGCAGCCTGGATACTGCCGGATGGATATACTGCTTCGCACCAACCAAGGATGGAGCCGTCTTTCTGGGCGGTTTGAGGCTGGAGATGTGGCAAGCCTTTGCCGATATGGTGGGGAAATGGGATGAGTGGGAAGCCGGGAGCTGGACGAACCTGACAATTTTTACGGAAAAGGAGCAGCAATTGAAATGGGCACCGCTGGTCTTTGCCGAGACAGGCAAATACACCAACGAGGAACTGGTAAACATGTCTATAGGATATGCTAAGAAGGGTCGCTTGGCCCCCATTACCCCGGTGGTGGCTCCGGTCTGTTCTCCTCAGGAGACCATGAAAGACGCCAACTGGTTGGACAGGGGGATTTTTATTTCGGTCAAAGACCCCCTTTATGGGGAGCTCATTGTCGCTCAGGCGCAACACAAAATGACGGAAACGCCGATAAGGACCAAATGGGTGTGCCGACCAATAGGCTATGACAATGAGTATATCTACCTCAAATATATGGGCTTTGGACCATCTAAGCTAAACAAGTTGAAAAAGGCGGGCATCATCTAGTGGACTTTCTATTCACTGAGGGACAGGAAAGATTCAGGCAAGAAGTTCGTTTCTTTCTGGATAAAGAGCTACCATCAGACTGGGAGGATTACATCGGGACAGCCTTTGATGATACCGTTGCCCCCAGGAAGGACGGTGAGCAAGTCTTTAGAGATATGGCACATAAGCTTGGTGAAAAGGGGTGGCTATCTCTCTTCTGGCCTAAGGAATACGGGGGCCAATCTTGCTCTCTCGTGGATTACCTAATCTTCTTAGAAGAGATAGCAAGTCGTGGGTCACCGGGATATAACGCTGTTGGGGCGAAAATGCTGGCGCCCACTCTATTTAAATATGGTACTGAGGAACAAAAGGAGAGGCATCTTAAGCTAATTGCTAGGGGGGAGGAGCTTTTGTGTGAAGCATTCACTGAACCCAATGCTGGCTCTGACCTTGCCTCTCTCCAGACAAAAGCGGTCAAGGACAACAATGACTATATAATAAATGGGCAGAAAACCTGGTGTACATTTGCTAAGTATTCGGACTGGTGTTGTCTACTGGCTAGAACAGCCCCGGAGTTAAAAAGACACCGCGGCATCAGCTTTTTCCTGGTCGATTTATCTACACCTGGTGTCACCGTCAGGCCTATAATTGACATACAAGGCGAGCCGGACTTCGGTGAGATATTCTTTGAGGACGTTAGGGTGCCGAAGGAAAACCTTGTCGGTGGGGAAAATGAGGGGTGGAAAGTAGTGCAAACGATGCTGAGTTACGAGCGCATAGCGATTGGCCCGGTTACTGCGGCACGAAGTTTGATTGACCGACTGGTAAAGTATATAAAAGACACCCCAGAAAGGCGATGGCAAAACGTCAGACAGACGCTATCCCAATTAACGGTAGAGGCTGAGATTGGGCGGCTTATCTGTTACCGATTAGCCTGGTTACACGATAAAGGGATGGCTACAGCTTACAATGCTGCTGAAGTACGATTATATAGCACCGAGCTGCTTAAGCGTGCTGCCAGGCTAGCTATAGAATTACTGGGATTGTATGGTCAGCTTGACCAAAGGGATAGCCGGGCCCCTTTACATGGATGGTTCAAATATTTATATCTATCGTCTATAGGAGTAACTATAGCCGCCGGGACTTCGGAAATCTTAAAGAATATAATTGCCGGTCTTGACCTAAAATTGCCGAGGGAATAATAAGCAAAAGGCGGCCTATCGGCTGTTTATCATGTTTGCGTCTTAACACAGAATTGTCAATTACGACTGCTTAACAAACTGCGCGTAACCGAAATTTCCGAGTTAAGCAAATTAAGTAAAGCCTACATCTCCCAGGTAAAACATGGAAATCCTCCTGGCTTCTTGATTTCACCCCAGCCTATAAGCTCGCTTACCCCACTATCAAATCAACAAACCGATTATCCCTGAGATTTACCAAACCGTGTTCGCATATTCGAAGGAAGGGTATAGCCGGGCTGGGGAGAACAGCCAGAGTAATACGTATATCAGGGAGATTGCAGCACAGAGTTGGTAACCACGGAGCAAACTTCCTATGTCGCTGCTAAATTTTGACGAAGCAAGCCCTCTATCTTTACAGGCGTCATTTTTTAGGCTAAAATAGATACGATTTGAGCGGGTGTAACTCAGCGGAAGAGTGCTTGCTTCCCAAGCAAGACGTCGAGGGTTCGAATCCCTTCACCCGCTTGCACCAAGTTAGGCGATTACTTGCCTAAGTTTAACAGGCAGAGCTAGAGCAAATCAAGAAGCGATAACCTGCCTGAGGAAGAGAAACGATGAAGGCGGTCATCTTGGTGGGTGGGGAAGGGACAAGGCTACGCCCCCTAACCTGCAATATCACCAAGGCAATGGTGCCCATCCTGAATATGCCTTTTCTGGAGTACCTGATACGGTATCTGAAAGAGCACGGCATAAGAGATATCATCCTGGCGATGAGTTACCTCCCTGACCACATCCAGGGCTACTTCGGTGATGGCGCTGAATTTGGCATCCATTTGGCTTACTTCGTAGAGGAGCAGCCATTGGGCACGGCTGGTGCCGTTAAAAACGCTGAGGTTTTACTTGATGAGCCATTTTTTGTCTTTAATGGTGACATCCTGACTGATATGGACCTCACCGCTATGATGGGACTACATCAGGAAGCAAAGCCCAAGGTGAGTATTGCCCTGACCCCGGTAGATAATCCAACTATCTATGGTGTGGTTGAGACTGGCGCTGAGGGTATGGTAAAGCGCTTTGTGGAGAAGCCTAGCTGGGAAGAGGTCACCACCAATATGATTAACGCTGGCATCTATATCCTCGAGCCTGAGGTTTTGGGCTATATCCCCCCCTTAACCCCGTTCTCCTTTGAGCGTCACGTTTTCCCCCAGCTCCTTGAGAAGGGTGAGCCTATCCTGAGTTATTCCTCTGAAACCTACTGGATTGACATTGGCACGCCGGAAAAATACCTTAAGGTGCATCACGACCTACTCTCAGGTAAAGCTCCTTCTTTCTCTCGCTATTGGGGCAATCTCAATGGGAGTGCTCAAATCGGCAGTAATAGCACCATTCACCCCTCAGCTGAGATTGAAGGTGCGGTGCTCATCGGTGAGAGCTGCGTCATGGCAAAGGGGGCAAAAGTGAAAGGGCCGGCTGTTCTTGGACCACGATGCCAGGTTGCCACAGAAGCCTTTATAGAAGGGGCAATACTGTGGCCGGACACGAAGGTGGGTAAAAAGGCGATACTAAGAAACTGTGTCGTTGCCTCCCATAGCTACATCCAGGAAGGGAGCCAGGTTCTTGATAATTGCGTTCTGGGCGATAATGTTGTTGTGGGGAGAAATAATAAATTAGCCCAGGGCATTAAAATCTGGCCTGATAAGCGAATAGCGGCCGGCACTATGTCATTCTAAGTCACGGGTGATGTCTACGTCTTATTGCCAGGAAGTAAAGAAGGGGTGCAATACCGCTGGCTATGGGCAACATAACCCACCATTGAAGGTGGCCTTCCGTTGGTGAAGATGCTGGAGCTAGTACCGTGAATTCTCCACTGAGACCATCTACAGCTATAGCGTAAGTTCCTGGGGTGTGCTTGATTACAGTGAAAGATACTTGTCTGCTTTCCCCAGCAGCTAAAGTGATTTCCTGGCTTTGCTCTATTACGCCATTTATCCTTAAGGTCAACGTGTAGCTACCCTCGAGCTCGCCGGTATTCTGAACGATGGCAGAAATAGTTACCGGCTCCCCCGTTTCTACCTGAGCCGGATTGATGGCAAGCTCGCTTAGCTCGAATTCGGCTAATGCTGGGGGAGGTGTTGGCGCTATCTCAGCCAAGATGGCAAATATCGAGGTGTGGCTTATTAGGACGGTTATTTTATTGACCTGGGCAACGCCGTTATCAACTGGTTTGAGTTCTGTCCAGCCATGCTCCGCTTCATAAGAGGCAATCACTATTGAGACGGTGTTTTGGGGTAGCCACTCTGGCTCATAGCTCAGTGTCAGTTCAACTGGCTTATCAAAGATAAGTGAGCAGGATACTGAATCACTAATATAGCCAGTGAGTTTGTATGTTGGACCAATCGTTTCCTTACCACTTGGAGGTGAGAGTGATCCCTCGTAGAGCCTCATCTCTATTCTTGTTGGGACCTTGCCGTTAGCACAGGTGACTTTAGTACCCCGCTCCAACTCTAGGCTGTGCTTATTGTCCGGATCAGTGGCGACACAGGAATCAAGGAGTATCCCCGAGGAGCTGACCTTAGCCAGAGTTATCTTACCCAGGATGTCTATCTTGAGCTGTTGGTAACTCAGTGCCCCGCCGCTTTCGCCACCCCCATAGGGCAATTCCTCAAGCAGGTAGTTTATGGTGAACGAGAGGCTGTCCCCCTGGGCATTGTTTTGAGGCCCTCCCGTTTCCGGGAATTCCCATTCCCAGACCAGGGTGACAGTTTCACCGGCATAGAGCCGGCTTATCTTAATATGATTGGTATCGGTGGCACTTTGGGGAAGTTCGCGAATTGTGGCCGGTAAAGTTATGCTGGTGCTTAACCGCTCGCCGGAGAGATTGAACAGTAGATAGTCATCAAGTGCGGCGCCATCTCCACCGTAGTCTACCTCTTCAATATCACTTATCCAGATGGTAACCGCCCCATGCCTGATGCCAGCATTATGTAGCTCAACAGTCTTGGTGCCGCTGTCGCCAGGCTTAATATTCTCTATATTCCAGCTGGTGGCTCCTTCGCCACCCAGCTCTAGGTCTACAGGCGGCTGAGCCTGCACGGGAATAGACCAAAAGCCAACTACAGCTAACCCTAGAATCAGGGCTAGGATTATTCTGATACTAGTTTTGGATACTTCTGATAACATGGCTTAGTCTTCGAATCTTGCCTTAGTAGTAATAGACTCTAACCTCCTGTAAGGTTGGGGTTTTAGATGTATCCGAAGTGGTTAATATTGCCTGCCACTGCATGTATTGGCCGGAAGGTAATCCCGAAGTAACTGGAGAGGTTCCGCCAACCGAAATCCAAGGTAGGGTTGCATCAGGTGTATCTTTGGCAAATGGGCTATCAGATGCTCTCACCGCAAAGGTTATGTCGGTACCTGATTCAAGTATTTCATCCCAGAATAGGGCGTCCCATCTGGCTCCAGATACTCCGGTATTCAGAACCTGAGAGGCAATGGTGCCTGAGGAGACATACATGCCTTCCTCACCCCCCACCGAACAAAAAGTAGAAGGGGAATTCTGGTTGTTGTACTCGGTCGTAATCCATTCAGCACTTCTGGCTATGTTTGAGACGCGGACTTCATCGGCTATCCCATCAAGGTATCTTTGGTTCGCCCCGCATCTGCCGATTCGCAGATTGGTGTCCCAAGCACTTCTACCGGTCTCGGTTCCTGTGTCGGTTCCTATTAGATTTCCATCAAGGTACAATGTTCCTGACGGCGATGAGTCGGCACCGGTCAGCACCACAACCGCGTAGTGCCAGTTTACGGTGTCAGAGAAGGCCGTCTGAATCTCAACCGCTGGTATGAAGTTACCCGATGTGTACTCATAACCGTAGAAGAAATCTAATAGATTAGCCGTACTCATGCGACCAATGGTTAAGTGCATCTCGTGAGTAGCGGCTTGTCCCGGCTCACCCCATCCGTTCTGAGTTGACGGACCTTCCCATAATATGTGGTGTGAGCCTGTTGTCGAATCCGCCTTGAACCAGACGCTCCAAGTGATGCTGCTGGCTGTTTTGCTCTCGCCACTCGTTGTTTGGACGTAGGCATCTAATCCATCGAAGTTCAGGCTCCCGTCAATCTTCCCAGCCGCTATCTGGTCTCCGCTCACCATGCCCGTGGTGGTTCCGTCATGCGCATTGGAGGTACTGTCCTTCATTTGGGGAGCTGTTCCGGTCGGGTTTTCTTTCAGGTGCCAAACCCCTTTGTAGTTAGAATCCCAGACATTCTGTGAGCCATAAGTGGAACCAGGGGCTGGTTCGGTAGCTGCGGAGTTGCCGTAGTACATGTAGATTATATCGTTACTGCTATCGCCGGCATCTTTGGTTAGAGTAACCTTTACCCAGGCATACAGAGTCCCACCTGAATAGCTCTCTATTTCTCTTGGAAGTTCGGTAACTCCATCAGATGAAGTAAAACGGATGTCGGCACCATCGGCTTTTATATTAGACAAACCGGTAGCATACACTAATACTGGAAAATTAGCATAGGTAGTGGATGGGTTGGCGACATCCTGAACCTTAGTGTGGTCAATAGTAAT
>Ga0129297_10001464_pt1 | contig 11938 bp, 12 predicted proteins | sample I18A1metaG_FD_94708 | JGI IMG/M metagenome (GOLD analysis project Ga0129297, IMG submission 94708) | Lake sediment bacterial and archeal communities from Gulf of Boni, Indonesia to study Microbial Dark Matter (Phase II) - ​I18A1 metaG | ecosystem: Environmental > Aquatic > Freshwater > Lake >... | reverse complement strand
GTTACGCTAAACACGATTACTGAGGCTATCAGAAAGCCCGCAAGTACAAATGAGACGAGTCTGTTACCATTGACCGTTCCCTCTTCGTCATACATCGCCAAATAACCTCTATATCCTATGCAGGTTTCTCGCGCCAAGCTCTGAGAGTCTCAAACCACATAGTCACAGTAGCTGTTACCGCCAAGATCAACGCGTAGATGCTATAAAAATTCAGTTCGACCAGCTGAAACAGATAGTAGATGAGAAGAGTAGTGAAAGCGACTGCGTAAACCATTTGCCTAGGTACGAAGATGTCGCCCATCCTCACGAACTGCCTAAAAATGCCCACCTTCACCTCTTGGATTAGGCGGTACTCCGCGCTCTCCTTCACCAACAAGCCCAAGTCTCTAAGCTTCTCGAGGTGGTGGACAGCTAGCGTGGGGCTGGAGAATCCTAGCGCTCTCTGCACCTGCCTAACGCCGACGGAATCACCGCGGAACTTCAGAATGTAGAGGTACACCCGCAGTGTGTTCCCATGTAGCTGCGCATCAATCTTCTTGTTGTTGGCTACTGCTGCTGTCACCTGTCACCATCCATCCATGAAATCTCTGACGGACAGTCCTCTCTTGGTGTTGCACTATTCTCGCAGATAGCCAAGGCAATTACACTCTGAGAAGATAGATTCGATTGACGTAGTTACCTGCTATGACATATCTGCCGTCTTTCGATATTGCTACTTGAAGTACTGTGATTCCGTGGTCTGGCAGTTCTTCCTCACTTGCCGTAGCGAAAGTCCACACGGGCGTGCTGGTATGTTTGGCAAAGAGATAGACTTTCAGGTCTCCGGCACCTGCGACTATGAACTCTCCGTTCTCAGATATGGCAACCTGGGTTATCCAGCGGTCGGCCTGATAAATCCATTCGGGTACGCCGCTATCTTTCCTGAAGAGGTAGACGGTACCGTCGCCAGCTCCAGCGACCAGATAGTCGCCGCTCGCCGATGTTGCGACCGAGAAGATGCCAGCTTCTGTGTCATACGTCCACGCTGGGGCTCCTGAGTCTGCGGTGAAGAGGTGTACCTTGCCGACCTTGCCCCTTTGCACAGCCCCTGCGGCTATCACGCGACCGTTCTCTGATGATGAGACCGAGTAGATGTCGCCTTCCGACTCGTAGACCCACAAGGGGCTCGAGCTGCCTCGGCTGAATAGGTAGATCTCACAGCCGCATGCTCTGGGTGCTGAACCGGTTCCGGCAACCAAATAGCTTCCATCCCGTGAGACGGAGACGGACGCGACGTATCCTTCAGTTTGATAGTGTAGCACCGGATTACCGCTTGGAGTGTCGATGAGGTAAACCCCATCACTCCAAGTCCCCACGGCAACGTACATCCCGTCTCCAGAAATGGCGGTTGAGACGACAGCGCTTTCTGTGCGAAACTCCCACTGGAGCTGTCCATCTCTGTCCAGCACTACAACCTTGAACTTGGCAGTTCCAGCAGCCACATAATTGCCGTCGTCGGAAGCTGACACAGCAACAACATCACCGCCCAGCGTGTACGTCCAGCTGGGTTGACTGCTGGCTCGACTGAAGAAATAGATCTCCCCGTCGGCTCCGCCCGCGGCAGCGTGTGCGCCATTCGCGGAGATCGATACGGACCACACGTGACCCCGCGTCTCATAGAGCCACGGTAACGTCTCTCCCTGCGGCGCGGTCGAACGGACTATGAAAACGGCCACGACAGCCAGACTGATGACAACAAAAAGAACGGACAATAACCCTACGGTCCGCCTCACTCTCATACTGTGCCACAACCAGAGAGCGCTTGTACGTGCAAGAATGATTTGTACAATTCGTTTGGACATCTCATACGTATGCAAACCCATATAAACAAACCCGGGTACAACGGGGGCCGTTGGGTGGAAACACCCAAACGAAAAAAGGAGAAAATGAAAAATGGACAAGAAGATAGTGCTACCGGCACTCGCAGCTTTCATGATACTGGTCATGGTTGCTACAGCGTTTCCAATGGCCACCGCGGTTGTGAGAGGCTCACAAACCAACGTCTTCAATCTACCGCTGACGATTGTGACGATCGCGGAGGATGACGAGGTACGCAACAAAGGCATAATGGTCCTCTGTGTACTGCCATGGGGTTACATGGCAGGACAAGGAGGGCCTGACGACAAGGTTACGCTCGACGACGACGAGATGGACAATATGAGAGCATTCGATGAAGATACATGCGCGCCCGGCCCTACATTTCCTACCCAGTACTCGCCTCGCCTTCCGTCCTGGTGGATAGACAAGTGGGCTGACTACAAGATCATCGTGCTACTGCCCAACGGGGCAAAGTTCTTCTGGCCCGTCAGCCAGCCGTTCCCGGATGGTCTTGTACTAGCCTGCGAAGTCATCGAGAAGGATACGGTAGAGCCCAAGATTCCGCAAGCCAGCTGGGAAGTCATGAAGAAGATGGTCGTCGACGTGAGCGCTGACTTCGTCTGCAAGTTTAGGTGGAAGTCTATCGGCGGGTTCTACTGGAGCGTAGGCGTCTTGGACCTATACTATACAGGACCTCAGAACTCAGAACATGTCGCCCCATACATAATTGACATACAGGCCTCCTACACGGACCCCGTCAGCAGAGTCGTCTACTATGGCGCAGAAATGCAAGACCTGTGCATACTAGCGTGGCCGTTCGACGACGATTTCGACACTGACTGGCAGAAGGCACCATTCACACTATACAAGCCTGAGGGCAGAGGCGTCATTCGCGTGCCCGACCCGCTGGACGGGTTCGTCAGCTGTGAGGATGCAACCCTCTTCCAGAGAATGCTCCTCGACGATCTCATACCCACCGCTCCACAGAACTAGACAGCCCACCGGGACAGTGTGTCCCGCCCCCCTCTTTTTTCCGATTCTCGTTCGGAGGCGTACCCATATCACGGTCCGGCTCCATTCACGTTTCAGGACCCTCTTGAATCCATAGAACATACGACCGCATGAGGCTACACTCGGCCATGGCGTTAAGAAGTTGCAGGCCACGTGACAATGCTACCTTGCCAGCAATGGCGGCGTCCAGTATCGCCGGCTCTTGCAGTCTTCCTGCGTGTAGCGTTTCATGTTCGGGTGAAGCAGATCTTCGGCCGCTCTTGACGTCCGCCACTAACGGTGGTTGCAGGTGTGTTTGCATAGATGTGTGAAGCTATGGTTGCTTCGTTGGGCGAGTGGCGACGTAGACGTGCACATGATTCCTTTTATGAATCATCATCCAATCTTCACGGGAAGGTGGTCATATGAGAAGTCTCTACCTCGTCTTGCTCCTACTTGTGTCGTCGATCTCTTTTTCGCATGTCGGTCTCGTCTTTGCGTCCCCAACTCTGACGATCGTCATAGTGGCGAACAACGGCGCACGCACTGTTGATCTGAAAATCATGACCCTCGTTCCCCATCCGTGGGGGGCCGGTGATAGCGACAACCTCTACGGCTGGGGTCTCGTTGAAGAGAAACTTGGAATCAGTGTGGCGGTCCGGTCGCAGAAGACGTTGCTCTACGATTTGTCGCCTGGACTATACGTCATCAACGTGTGTTGGAGCGCCAGCTTATCAGGGGCGATAGCGACGTCCATAACAAACAGTCGATTCGTAGTAGTTTCCTCTGATGTGACAGTCAACTTCGTCGTGAACTAGACCGCAAGGCTCGGGGTAGCCTTTTCGCTCGGGCCACCCTCTCTTCTCCTAGACTTTTTTTCTCCTCACTCAGTGGATGAGCTTCCATTTTTCTGAATAACAAAGCATTTGCATCGTACGACCTGAAAAGCCAACGCGGCGATAACCACGACACAGATTCTGTATTGCACTTCTCGTTGAAAGAACTTGTGACAAGCGGTCTCTAGATCGCTCCCTGTAATCATGTATGGTTCTGCTGAGAGGGATGCAAGAAGTACCTCGGCGACTCCGCTAAGGCGACGTAGGCACGTTTGCCGTGCTGTAATTGTTGAGACGCCAGATGTTCTCCTTGCCGTTGCTGAGATCTTCCAGATCGAATTCGCCGCTATGGAGCACCGTGTTGCCTTGGATCAAGTTGTAGTCGGGGCTACCCGTGGGTGATCCAAAGAGCACTATGCCCGCGATTAGGCTGCTATTGATGGTGTTGTTGACGACTATGTTGAAGTCGGAGTCCGACGCTACCTCCATGCCGAGTCGACTGTTGCTGACCTCATTGGCGATCAATGCACTGTTAGAGCAACCGCTCAAGCCCATGCCGGCCTCTGCACTGCGTCTGACCTCGTTCCCACTAGCCATGATTCCAGAACCATGGAGGATCTCGATGCCCCCCCAACCGCAACCATCAGCGAAATTGCCTGTGAGAATGTTTCCCTGTGCGGAGGACAAGTAGAAACACTGCTCCCCAGCATCTGAAACGACGTTCCTGGCCACGATATCACGTGAGGAGTTGAATAGGGCGATTCCACGGAAAGCGGTACTCGTTACTTCATTGCTGTCTATAGTATTATTGAACGATCGGAAGACAATCACCCCGTTCGCGGTGCTGTTGGCCACGACGTTGCCGACTATAGAAACGCGCGACGAGTCTTCAACAACTATTGCCTGACTCGCCCCTCTAACAATGTTGTCCTGGACCAGGATACTTAGGGAATGAGACGCTACTATGCCCTCTAGACCGGGCCCGATCATGTTCTCAAGAACCATCACGCTCCAGGATCCTATAATTGCGATGCCACGCTCATTCGCCGTCAGTACATTCCCTTCTATCCTAGCATTTCCAACGTTAGATATCTGTACGCCATCGCATGCTGACGGACCGTGAATTCGCACGTTCCTGATTGTCACGTAAGCAGTCGTGTTTTCTAGCACAATCCCTGCGCAGGTGTCCTTAGCGGAGGATGAGTCTATGTCCCAGGCCTCGATCAGGTATGGATCAGTTATTGTTCCCGATCCCCTCACCACTCCGTGCATGCGATCGAACTGCCCGTCACCGACGATCCGGATCGGCGTATGCTCCGATACCGGCTTCTGACGCACCACTCCCCAAGAAAGCTGACTGGACATAGGCACGACAAGGAGAAGTCCCATCAATAGGATGGCGGCGCTTGCGACTTTCCATCTCATCTGCAATCGCTATCGTAGTCGTCGAGCGATCATTTGATTGTTTCGATACAGATGCGTGACAGAACAATGTTCAACTGAAGGAAGTCTTCGCGAGCTGTAAGATAGGATAGGGATTGGCGGGCGCTCAGGGTGCGCGGAAAGCATTATATCAAATCATGCTCGATTCGACGGTATGTCGCACGTTAAGTCACGGTACGTGGTTGCTTCAGTGACTACCATACTTGTAGTTGTGGTAGCTCTGGCGATAACTGGCATGCATTCTGTGCCCGAGCCCGAGCGCTTCGCGGGGTACGCGCCTTCGCCTCACGGCCCGATCGTCATAAATGGGCCGGAAGACTTCACGGCGCCCGGAGCGGGTTTCGGCTGCGAGTGTGTTCGGCAGGGGTCAGGAACGCAAACAGACCCGTACGTCATCGCGGGATGGGTGATAAGCGCGTCCACGGCCCACGGCATATTGATCATTGGGACGTCAACTCACTTCGTGATCAGGGACGTGAGCATATACGGCGAAGCTTCGGTCTTCAACGGGATGACTCTCCAGCACGTAGAGAATGGCAGGATAGAAAGATCCACCGTCACGGGCAACTCTGACGGAATATCGACCCTTTCCTCAAGTAATCTCGCAATAGTCAACAACAACGTCACAGACAACAATGTGGGCGTTCATCTCGAAGTTTCTCACAAGAACATTGTGCATGGAAACAATGTTTCGCACAACCGCGAGATGGGTATCTTTGTGAGGGGATCATACAATAGAGTCATCAACAACACTGTGACCCGAAACGGGTTCGGTGGCATAAACATTGACGGCACGATCCCTCAAGCAGTGTTTGACGTGCTGTCCGGAAATATCGTGACTGAGAATGGTGGATATGGGGTGGGCCTCTGGGTCGCCGCGAACAGCGTCGTCAGCGACAACACGGTCTCCGGAAACGGTGAGTACGGCGGAATCGCGCTTGCAGAAATGTCGTACAACAACACTGTAACGCGAAACCTTGTCCTAGGAAATAGCGGCAACGGCATATCTGTAGTGGAGGGTTCATCAGCGAACAACATTGTTCTCAACCGCGCCAAAGGCAACGGTGATGGAGCTTCTCGCTTCGACCTTTTCGACGACGGATCGGGGTCCGGCAACGTCTGGGCAAACAATGACTTCGGTACAGGGTCACCTGGATTGAGTGCGCTGTTGGATCCCGCTGATGTCTTTCATAGCATCCCGGCTGTTACGCGCAAGAGCAATAAGCTACGGTCCAGCTACGCCGTCAGATAATTGGTGTGGCATATGGCGCGGGCGTTGTTGAGGGATGCAGCAAGAACGGGCGCGATACTTGGTCTACTCTTCTTGGCCTTCGATGTCGTTCTCGGTCCAGGAGAGAGCCCCCTCCAGTTGAGAATAGTATACGCGGTGGTTGTCGGCCTTGCTGTGATTATTATTCTGCAGCGTGGAGAATGGTCTGATGGTCTGATATGCGGCCTCACGGCTGCGCTGGTGGAGGTGTTGGGTGTCATGCTGTATCTATCCTACCTCAGTGGTTCCACCATCGCCCTGATGGTCATACAAGTCTTGGGCCCCATGATGGCCGCGTACCCGCTCGCGGGGATTGTGGCTGGGCTTGTACGACGCGTCCTCTGAAACGGGGAGTTCCTCACGGGCGTTGTCAGTGGCGCTTCATTCACGTTGCTGTCAGGCGAACGCCTAAATACGCTTTGTATCGCTCCTCCGAGCTAAGATGGTAGACGATGGCTAGATTGAACAAGCGATGGGTGATCCTCCTCGCAGTCCTACTGGTTGGTGTCCTCATGGCGGTCTACAAGCCTGGGTCGTCATGCAGGGTTGCCTCAAGTGACGTGGACTACGCATTCGGGAAGCCTTTCAAAATTGTCACGGAAAGAGACTGGGTAGTCGGCGTGAACGTGATGATCACGAACCGCGGAGGATGTGAAATTCATGTGAAATCAGCTACCCTAACAGTTCTGCAGGTCAGATACAGCAATAGCACTGAGACGTTGGATCTGGAAATTCCTCAGAACTTCGACGAAGCGATAAGTCCTGGAAGCTCAAATGGCATAATGATCATAATCGAGCCGCCGTTCCCGAGGGAGCCGATGGCCGTCACTGTTCGATTCGAGACCACAATAGCCGAGCTCGATAGGCCGTTGACCATAGAGGGGACCATTGAGCTTCCATACTAGAAGACTTTGTCACGGAGTCGCCAAGCGGTTCCGACACGCTGGGAACAGGCTCAATCACAGAGGATGTTTCACCGCCCAGAACTTCGTCCAGAACATTGGTGAGACCTAGGTACGTTACTTCACCTTCAAGCTTCACCAAGATCTTGCCCAACCATCCTATGATGAAGTATGAAGGAGCGATCCTCACCCCGTACTTGTTAAAGGCGGAATTACGCTCGTCAAAGACCACAGTCCAATCCACCCTGTGATCCCGAATGAATCTGACGGTTGACGCCAGGTCCGCTCCCATGAACGTTCCGGCGACCGATAGAGAGACCAAGCCTCTGTCGGAATACTTCTCGTTGACAAGTTTCACAACCGTCGCTGCCCTCTCGGAGACTGCGCACGAAGATAACGTGAACTCCAGAACGAGTAGGTACCCTCTGAATGATAATAGGCCCACGTTCCGCCCGGTCAATCCCTCAGCTGTGACCATCGGCAGGGTGAAGTTGGGGGCCCTGTCGTCAGCTCTGAGGTTGATCCCTGATCCTCCACTGTCCAGGGGCCCGCAGCCTGAGCCCATCGTCGGCTCGTTCTTTTCCGGAGGCGCAGTTACCTCGGATGTTAGGGCCCCAAAACCAATGTATCCCATCAAGCCGCCGCCCACAAGCAACACTAGGACGCCTATCCAGATCCCGGGTCTTCTTCTCCGCGGAGCCTTGCTAGCTCGTCGCCTAGTGCTGCGGCCAGTCTTGACCATTACTCATCACAGCGAGAGCCAATCATCTTCTAGATGGGCATTCGATTCCAAGACTTAATGCTTTGGTTCTCCACTGGCGCGTCCCAGTCCTACGGCGTACACCCAATCGGTTCCTCATGTGACTCCTAAAGGCTGAGGGTCTCAGGTTCTTGAATTGATCCCACTCTGTCTGCTCTAATCGACATCCACCCCGATAGTCTTGTTGCTCCTCAGGGACAGACACCCGTCTGGGGCGAACGTGACCCATGCCGATCACCGAGATCCTCAACAGTCATGAACCTCCTTCAGCCGCGTCATTACAGGTTCTGACCGATCCATTCTAAGGACGAATGCCTTAAATTCCGTCGTAAACGGTGAAGTACGGCCGCCCATGGCATCGAAACGCAAGGATCAAAGGGCCCCGAGAAAACGAAGGGGGCTAGGAAGGGGTCCAAAGCTCCTCATCCTCATCGCAGTGGTCGCGGTTATTGTGATCGCGGGGCTTCAAGTCCTTCAGCCCGGGCCCGCGGCGCCTACGTCTCCGACATCAGCTAAGCCTGGGTACGTAGGTGTAGGCGATATGGCTCCTGATTTCAGCCTGCGCATTGTTACGGAACAAGGATTGACATTTGAGAGCCTGTCGCTCTCATCACTGAGAGGCAAGGTCGTTCTCATCGAGTTCATGGCTTCCTGGTGCCAAGCCTGTCGGCAAATGGAACCAGCAGTAGGCGACCTCTACAGGATATACGGCCCGGAGGGCGTCGAATTTCTCTCCGTCGCCGGCACGTACGGCGGCGCCACAGCAGAGTCTACCTCGCAATTCATCAAAGAGTTCCACAGCCCGTGGACATATCTGCTTGACACAACAAACGGCGTCTTTGAAATGTACGGAATCCGAGCCACCCCCACATTCTTGGTCATAAGCCGTGAAGGCAAAGTCCTTGACAGAATTGAAGGCGGCTCGTACGAGCAACTGGCTGTTGCGATCAATAACGCTTTGACAGCTAAGACAGCAGAGGCATAGGTTCGCTCGCTCGATGTCGCTGGCGGCGTACTCAGCTCGGTGTCCGAGTACTAGATTCTCCGTCCATAGTTCGAATCCCCAAATGATCGCGAGGCTCCAGACTTCTCTTGCCGCAGTCGCTAGGAGAAGCGTATCCGTACATTACCTCCGTTCTGCATCAGTACGCCTAGAAATCGATCTTACCGAAGTCGCATTAGGCCATCCTGCCCCGGACTGTCCGCTATGGACAAGCGTGTACAGGAAATCGCGCTTCAACGGTTCCTCCAACCAACCCAACGACCACGATTCGAGCTGGTGAACTATTCGCATCTTGAAGATTGGGACACAATGGACATCGCGTAGCTGCCATTCTCGACCCCGCCAGGGATGGTGACCGTCAGCTCTACACTCTTGGAATCACCCGGAGTGAGCGTCACTGATGTCGGATTGAAGCTAGCTGAATATTCCGAGATACCGCCATGCGTCTCAAGAATCAGCGCTTCGCCTCTGGTAGGTTGGTAGCTTTCAATTCAACACGGAGCGAGATCGCATGTGGCACAGCGTTCGCTCGTGGGAGCTAGGCAAGTCTTACATATAGTCTCATTGCCAACCACGGTTGGCGGGCGTCCTTGTGGGAACTGAGTTTCCGAACTGTCATAGTGAGTGTTCTCCTGATATCGGTCTTACTGTCGGCTGCGTCCGCAGGCAATGTTAGCATTGCGCGAGCTGATTCGACGAGTGCGCGAATACCTGAATTGTCTTGGACCTCGGGACAAGCCTTTCCCGCTGTTAATGGGAGCACCATATTTCCGCCGCTGGCACCAAGACCAGGTGCATCGCCTCCAGCATATGTTGCCCATTGGTACGCTGGGAGCGTGTACGAGGGCACTACTCAGAAAGCGCGCACAATTTGCACGAGCATCAAGGTTCCCTCATCTATGCCCATGTCAGACGAGTTCTATTACGTTCTGCTTTCGGCCTGGGATAGTGCAGGAAGCTACGACCAGATTGGATTCTCTGATACTTATGGCGTTTGGGGAGTAACCTATTCATGGACGACTGGTCCGCCAAGGAATCCGACCTATCATTATTCGTCGAACGCAAAGGCTCTGTCCTTGGGACTTGCATACACATTCTGCATTACCACCCAAGACGGTGTTACCCACTTTGTCGTGTATCTAGGTCCAAGCCAGTTCTGGTTCTTAGATGCGCCCACTCGTGGGAAGTACTTGGTTGTGCAGAACTATTACGCGGGATACTATGGCTACACGGACTACGAGGAGGTCTGGCAGACACACGTGCCTGGAGGCTCTCCAGACTTCAACTTCTACTTCTACAATAACTACTGGGTATCCACTGACGGCGCTCCCAATATTGCGGGCTGGAATGCATTCGAGACGCAGAACGCGCCGAGCGGCGTAACTGTGGTAGTAAGCGGCAACAATGTACGCGTGACTAACAAATGGTGGTTGTCGTAGGCGGTCACCAGGATCGGCGCGTGTCTATCGGAGAGATCGCATCGAACCTCTTCTTTCGAGTTTCAGGGTAGATCGGGTGGTTGCGTGCAGGACACCTAGAAGGCATCCACTAATCTACGCGCACGCCGCTTCCTAGCGACCACAACGACAGCAGCTACACAGCCGACCAGCCCGATGACCGCGAGCCACGGCGTGACTGTTGCGAGTCTGTTCACAGGTTCCGCGAAGCCATGATTAGCCGATGTGTACTCCTGCACGGCAGCCCTAATCATGAAGTCACAGGATGTCTGCAATGTCCACCCTTCCCCAACATCATAGTAGGAATGAGGGGGATACGGGGAACGACTTCTGTTGGAGGTACCAAATATCGGGTTGGAATCGGTCAGCCACTCGGCGGCAACGCAGAACTCTCCCGAGACAACTATGCTACGGTTCCATACCTCGTAGGTGTTCCGGCGCCTCTGATAGAAGCTTACATCAAAAGGTGCCGTAAGATCAGTGCCAGCACATCCTATACCAAGGTCTCCGAAGATGTGAACCCTGAAAGCCCCGGTCCCAAGATAGCTGAAGAAACTCACCGCCACAAGCATGGCTTGGGGCAACTCCAGAAAGTCTCCAACCGCAAACCTGACAGCGATCATCGAACCCTTTTCTTCGGCCACAGTATCAACCTGGAGGTTGCTATCATACCCCAACCAAAACGCCGCAAACGCATTGTGCGCCGAAGACAAAGTCAATACGACGGTTAGAATCGCAACCGCAAGAAGCCTAACTGAGCGGACCACTGTACGTCGCACCTCAAGTGAGGTTCCACTTCCTGCGGTCTTGGGACTATTATAGTCTTACAAGCATAGGGGTTCACAAACTAATCTTGATATGGTGGCGCTCGGTCCCGGTAGGTTGTGAGACTTGAAGATTCCTGCGCTCCGATGGATTCTTGCACTCATCTTCGCAGCGTTGGCGGTCTCCGTCGCTATTTCATCCTCATCATTCTATCCTACCTCGGAGCCTCCGACCGTTGGCGTGAAGGCTGCTGCCATTATTGATGGCTTAGCCGAGCATTTGCCAAATGAAAGCTTCATAGAAGAGGCCTCATCCCTTCTGCGAGACGGCGGATTTGATGTTGACCTGTATTCAGGCAAGGCTGTCACGGTGGAACTTTTCAAGAATCTCCCATCCAGCTATGCCATCATATTGCTGAGAACTCACGGCGCGCCTGACGCCGTGTTCACAGCCGAGCCGTACGACATGAACAAGTTTGTGTACGAGCAGCTTGCCGACGAGGTTATGGGCGGGGAAGTTAAGTATCTACCTGAGGACAGGAACCGATTCTTCGCCTTACCCCCCAAATTCGTCAGGGACTACATGAGCTTCAATGGCACGGTAATCATCCAGATGGGTTGCTGGGGCATATCCCGAGAAAACGATATGGCGAATG
>Ga0129297_10001463_pt1 | contig 11943 bp, 8 predicted proteins | sample I18A1metaG_FD_94708 | JGI IMG/M metagenome (GOLD analysis project Ga0129297, IMG submission 94708) | Lake sediment bacterial and archeal communities from Gulf of Boni, Indonesia to study Microbial Dark Matter (Phase II) - ​I18A1 metaG | ecosystem: Environmental > Aquatic > Freshwater > Lake >... | reverse complement strand
GTTAATCTACTATGGTCAACACGTTACACTGACATATGTTATGGTTTCGGGGTTTTTACGAAAGAAGCGATAAGTGAAATGACGCCGTTTTTGAAATCCGCAAACTTCGAGATTGAAACAGAAATATTCATCAAAGCCAAGAAACTCGGGCTTAAGGTCACAGAGGTTCCAAGTGTCGAATTGAGAAGAAAGTATGGAAAGTCGAATTTAAGCGCGTTTAAAGATGGGTTCCGCATCCTGAAAACCATAATTCGAGAATCTGTTCGTCGACGAGTTTGAAATTGACGTGGATTCACCGTTCAACCGATTTTTGAGGAGATTAGGATGAAAGAATTTTCTAGGGTTCTTGTCACCGGAGGCGCCGGTTTTATTGGTTCCCACTTAGTGGATCGTTTAATGGATAGGAGATATTTTGTTCGCGTTGTGGACAATCTTAGTAGCGGTAACTTGGTGAACATTAAACCCTGGTTTGGTAGATCTCGTTTTGAGTTTGTCCGTGGTGATTTGAAGAGTCTGAGTATTGCGAAGAATTGTGTAGATGGGGTTGGTGTGGTTTTTCATCTTGCAGCTAATCCTGAGGTTCGGGTTGGTGAAGCTGATCCTTCTGTTCATTTTCGTGAGAATTTGTTGGTGACGTTTAATGTTTTGGAGGCTATGCGGAAGAGTAAGAGTGCTAAAGTGATTGTTTTCTTTTCTTCCTCAACAATCTATGGTGAGCCACACGAGTTTCCTACGCTTGAAGATTATGGTCCTCTTTTGCCTATTTCAGTTTATGGGGCCTCGAAACTCGGTTGTGAGTCTTTGGTTAGCGCTTATTGTTATATGTTTGGTCTTCGGGGTATCATCTTTCGTCTGGCTAACATTGTTGGGGATAAGTCAGCTCATGGCGTGGTTGTGGATTTTGTTCAGAAGCTTCTGGAAAATCCTAAGGAGCTGGAGATTTTGGGTGATGGGAATCAGAGTAAGTCGTATTTGCATGTTAAGGATCTTGTCAATGCGGTTTTTCTTGTGTTGAGAAGTTTTCTTGATGAGGAGAAACATGTTGAGGTTTATAATATTGGTTCATTTGATCAGGTTGATGTTAAGCGTATTGCCGAAATTATTGCTGAAGAAATAGGGTTGCAGAACGTAGAATTCAAATTGGCTGGCGGAGTTGATGGTGGTCGTGGATGGCGCGGAGATGTGAAGACGATGTTGCTTTCTATTGGAAAATTGTCAGATCTTGGTTGGAAACCATCTCTTAACAGCGAAGAAGCTATTAGGCTGAGTTGTCGTGAGCTTCTAAGGTCTATGGATATAAGAATTAAGGATTAACCATCGTGAATTAAGTTTTATTCGTTTTTACAAAGGGTGAGAAATTTTGGGAATTCTAAATCCGAATACAATTTAAGGTGCCCAAGTTTATGAGTGACATTAAAATCTGTCTAATTGCCGCTGAATTTCTCCCGAATGTGCACGCAATCATGATAACAGAAGACTTGGACTTTACACACTTGAACCATTCAGTCAGACCCATCAGATAAAGTAATGCTGACATTGCTAAAGCTGTAAACCTTTTGGTTTTTTGAGAGGCCGTTTAAAAGAAGCCCAACGAGGCTCATCAACGAATGCACGAATTTGAATCTCCACAATTTTGGCTAGGTAATTTTAGATGCGCGATGTCAACGTGTGCTTGATTGCACCCGAGTTTCTACCTGTCTGGGGTGGTACTGGAAGCTATTGCATAGAATTGGCAAAGAATTTGGCTGGAGAAGCAAAACTCCATGTCGCAACAATAGAGAGAGAGAAGAATGGAAAGGCTATGTATTCGAAAACGGATATGGAAGATTTCTTTGACGGGAAGGTAAATGTTCATGTACTAGGCAAGTGCTCCATCAAGGACACGTTCTTTTACAATGCAAAGATGCAGCTAGCAGTTTACAGAAAAATGCCTCAGCTAGTAAGAAAATACCATTTTGACCTATTACATAGTAATTTTCCAGCGATGGCAGACATTATGTTCAAGGTATTTCAGAAGGGCAGTGTTCCAACAGTTGCTACTGTCCATACATGTATAGAAATGCATAGAGAAGGGACTAGGAAGTCTAGGGTGAAATTCCAAGAGATTGAGAATTCTGAAAAACTGACTTTACTCTTGCTTCCATATCTATTATTATGTGAGAGACTTTACCTTTCGAAAGTGAAGAATTTGATTTTTGTTTCTAAATATATCAAGAACCTGATTAATTTCCATTACGCAGCCTTCATAAGGAATTCAAGGATGAGGGTGATTAACATTGGAATAGACGTTAACGAGTTCTCTCCAAGGAGAGAACGCGAATTCGACTATTTCTTTCCTTATTTGAAGAATGTGGGACCAATATTGCTTTTTTCTGGCAGATTAATTGCTCTGAAAGGAATTTCCGTTTTAGCCAAGGCCATGAAAGAAGTGGTGAGTAGGAACAAAGAAGTTCATTTCGTTTTCGCAGGACCTGGCAGCAAGGATTTGCTGATGAAAAACATTCAAAAAAATGCAATTCCTAGTAATAGATATTCGGTGCTTGATCAAATCGATCGATCTCGTATACCCTCTTTGTATGCTAAATCAAAAATGTTGGTTTTGCCAAGCTTTATAGAAAGTTTTCCGTTAAGCATATTGGAAGCTATGAGTTCGGAAAGTTTGGTGATAGCAAGCAACGTAGGTGGTGTCCCAGAGATTATTAATGATGGTGCAGACGGTGTGCTTGTTGGTGCAGGAAAAGCCGATGAACTTGCGCAAAAGATACTCTTTTTCCTTGAAAACGAAGAAATCAGAAAGAAAATGGGAAAAAATGCGAGGAAAAAAGTGGTGGAAAAATTCACTTCCGCAAAGATGGCAAGAGACACAATAGATGCCTATGAAAAAATATTGAATTCTTGAAGATAGAAGCAAGCGTACGTCTTCCTGAGCTAACATATACACGAGATGAATCTGAACTTGCGCATCTGTATGGTTACAAGTGAGTTCCCCCCTGATTTGGGTGGTATAGCATACTATGTCTATTACCTCTCTAGAAAGCTTATTCAAAGAGGGCACGAAGTTACTGTGATCACAAGAGGATCTGCAAATAGAACAGTAAGAGACATAGTAGATGGGATTGATGTTTTTAAAGTGTCCTTTTTCCCGCTTTATCCTTTTCACATCTGGGCACATGGAGTCTTTGTACGCAGGCTATTGGAATTGTTAGAACCCAAATTGGATTTGATTCATTTGCACACACCTCTTCCTCCGCCAATAAAGACCTCGCTGCCAATAATTACAACCGTTCACACTTCTATGAAAACAGATGCAAGACATCACGAAATACTTGATCTGTACTCCCTAGCTGCACGAATGCAATTAATGTTCGTCTACCCACTCATTGAATCAAAATTACTGAGTCTCTCAAAGAAAGTAACTACCGTTTCTTTTTCGGTGGCTAGAGAGCTGCAGGAATATGGATTGGACCCTGGTGAACTTGCTGTAGTAGGGAATGGTGTTGATGAAAAATCATTCATACCTCTTCGAAACAAAAAAAGCACGGAAAAATACGTTTTATTTACTGGAGGTCTGCTTGCCCGTAAAGGGCTATTCGATTTTATTGAGTGTGCAGAGCATATTTGCAAAGTACGTTCGGATGTCAAATTTGTTATTTGTGGTACTGGCTATTTTCTCCACAAGTTAGAGGAAAGAGTGCGAAGAATGGGGCTTCAGAAACAAATTGTTTTCTTGGGATATGTGACGAGAAGTAGACTTATTCAGACATATCAAAATGCAACTGTGCATGTTGTTCCCTCTCATTATGAGGGGCTTCCTACCGTTCTCTTAGAAGCCATGTCCTGTGGTCTACCCGTAGTTGCAACCAATGTTGGGGGTAATAATGAGGTAATTTCCTCTGGTAAAAATGGTTTTTTGGTTCCTCCAAAATCTCCTGAAGTATTGGCGAAGATCGTTTTAAGTTTATTAGATGACGACATATTGAGAGAGAAAATTGGAAATGCAGCAAGGAAAACCATTGAAAAATGCTATACTTGGGACACGATTGCTGACAACATTTTGAGATGTTATGAAAATATGCTATTGGAACAACCGCTGTGAAAAACAGAGTTGAGTTAAGTTGTCTGTCAGATATGGAAACGCGCTTTTTTGCCACAACATTAGTATTAATGGTGCGAAAGCCGTTTTCTTTGCATTGGGTTTAAGCAGTTGGAGGTATATTGAGTATGGGTTTGTTCTCGATTCATTAAGGGACGCTATTTCTCAAACGACATTAAGGAAGAAATTCGTTCTTGACGTTGGATGTGGTTATTCAATTCTGCCTTCATTTTTGAAAAAGATGGGATTTCAAGTTTGTGCGGCTGAAATTAGCAAAATGGCTCTAAAATTTCAGCACGATAAAGGCGTTCAAGTAGTTCAAGCAAGTGCCGAGAAAATGCCTTTCAGGCAGAAATCTTGGGATGCTGTAATATCAATATCAGTTATTGAGCATATTCCTGGCGATGGAGATATCGCCGCAGTTGCAGAGCTGAGCAAGCAACTAAAAGATAAAGGATCATTGATAATAAGTCTTCCTTTTGGTGAAAAAAGCGGTATTGAAAATGACTCTTTGTGTGGTATTCCATTTATTTTCAGGCAAGTACTAAGAATTATTGGAACCAAGAGATTTATTTTAAAGCTTTTCCAAGCGTTTAGGATAGAACGAGGAGAAGGAGTATTAGAGCGTGTCTATAACTCAAAGGAAATAAATACTCGCATTATCAAATCTTCGCAAAGTGTAGTGAAGAAAGAATTGTACGTCTCGGAAAATAAGTGGAGTCAACTAATTTACAAGATAATACCTATGACCTTATTTAGTTGGGTAGAATATCAATTGGCGAGATTCATGAAGACAGAAAAAGAATTTCATCAAGGACTAATACTTTACGAGAATGCAATATTTTTGGAATTTGAGTCTTCTTAATGCGTGCAAACCTTTGTGAAAACACTTCAGAAAGGAAGGGCATAAATTGGATAAGGTTCGCGTAATGAGAATCATATTGTTTGCAGAGGTTTTGATTTTACTCTGTAATGCAGCAACTATTTCACGGGACTATCAAGATAGCTGGATTCTTGAGGGATTGGAAGTCCCTTTTGTGTTGTTTGTTATTACCTACATAAGTTATTTCATGGTCGAAAAACGATTCAATTGGCTGATTGCCTTTGCGCTAATTGCACAGGCAACTTTCATCATGATTCCCAATTTGAAATATACGTGGTTCCAAGGAATGGCGATAGATCAACATCTACAATATGAACTTGCTTCTGCTACCTATAATCAAGGGCACATAATTCCGGGAAACGTGTACTCTGACACTCCGCTTTTTGCATTATCCCTCGTTATAAATTCGGAAATCTCAGGTCTTCCACTACTCCAAGTATACAAATATTTCCCTCTAATGCTCTGGTTCACTTATCCAATTTGGATTTACATAATACTGCGAAAATTTGGACTAGAATCTTCGTTCCTAAAGTACTCGCTACTCATATCATCAATTCCAGTTAAACCTCAAACCAGCTACCTTGTAGTTGGCATGCTGTTTGGCACCGTCTTTGTTTTTATAATTCTAATTCAGCTTGCTAAGCTTGCTGAAAACAAAAGCAGACGAGATTGGATTGTTATTCTTATTTCTACATTCGCCTTGGTTGCTGGGCACTCGGTTTCGTCAATGATGTTGTCCCTGGCATTGCTTGTCATTCCTATTTTATCTTTTATGTTATACCGCCTCTCGCATGATACAATTTTTGTAGCAAAAGTAAAACCTCCATTTCTTGGTGCAATGACAATCGTCGTGACAAGTGTTGCATGGCTTTCATTAAATGCTAAAGAAATATTTTCTGAGGGGGTTAACTTTTTCATTCCTTACATCAATAAACTATTGAATATTCCCAGTAGCAAGCTGCCAGGAGAATTTATTGCTCCACGATTTTTTGAGGTTAGTTTTGTGGATCAAATGAAAGTATTCTTGGTTTATAATGGGGGAGATTTACTTCTTATATCATTTACTTTAGTTGGCGTTTTAATAATTATTAAGAAGCTTTGGCTACGGAAGAAACGAGGATTGCTTTTCTTGTCTTTCTATGCGATATCCTTGATGGTCATTCTTCTTTTTGGAGCTTTTCTTAATCTTGGGTATCACTGGGGCGACAGAGTACTCAGACTGGCTTCTAGAGTTGCACCAATATTCTTTGGCGTATCTCTTTTTTACATTGAAACCAAACTGCGTAGCAAGGCTGTGCCCCTTCTGATCATAGTTTTGTTAGCAATTCTAGGCACTGCAGAACTATATAGATGTCAACCATTGATTCCAGCTGCAAGCAGTCTTGGGAACCAATTTCCAAGTGATGAACCCATAGTTTACGTAAATTTGGCAAACACCGCATATCAAAGATATATGATAGCGTACGCCGAAAGATACTTGCCAGATGGGACAACAATCGCAGCCGATAAAGCGACAGGACATCAAATATATGGAATAGCCAATTGGAACTTCTCACAAAATCATAAGGTTTTTTACCCGCTTGCATGGGAAACATCAGTCGCTCATGACTATTTCCTTCTACATCTACCAGGAGTAAGTGGAGGGTTTGAAGAGAAAGTTGAAAATCGCACAAGAAATGTGATTTTATCAATCATTTACGATCCAAACTATGATATTGTATATTCAAATGGCGAATCATACATTCTTAATACACGGTGATAACATGGAAAACAACAGGGTTATGTTCATTGTTCTTGATGGGGCACCATTTGATGTGTTATTTCCTTTGGCTCAAGAGAATATTTTGCCCAATTTTAGAATGCTGATTGACAAAGGTTGCTTCAATCTGTTACATAGTACTATTCCCCCATTCTCGCCAGTGGCTATGCCTTCGTTATTTAGTGGAAAAAATCCTGGGAAGCATGGTATTTTTGGTTTTGGTCGTGTAGAAAAAGGATTATTTAAGCCTTACTTATCAACTAGCATGCCTGAAGGCACTTTATGGGATATTTTAAGCAGTATAAACAAGAAAGTGATACTATTGAATGTTCCATGGACATTCCCACCTTTCAAAGTGAACGGAATCATGATTTCAGGACCACCTATACCTGGAAATCGAGCTAAATCTTACCCTTCAAACCTTATTTCAATTCTTGAATCAAAAATCGGGCACTACCCTCCTGACTTAAATTTGGATCTTGGTGCACATGAGAATGTGGGCTATATTGGTCTTGACCAGAAGAGTTTTCTGCATGAAGCATACCTCGTCACCAGAAGAAGAGCAGAAGCAATGTATTATTTAATGAAGAATTATGAATGGGAATTTTTCTTGGTAGTATTTACAACCCTTGATCGCATGCAACACGTTTTCTTTGGCTACTTTGACGAGGAAAGTCCTCTCTTTGACTCTGAAAAAAGAGAATACTTGACAAATTATTTTAAAGAAATAGACAGTATAATCGGAAAGGTTGCGTCTTTGCTGAATGAAAATGACTATCTGATAATTGCTTCCGATCATGGATTTGAATATGTTCATAAATATGTAGGAATAAATAACCTACTTGTCAATGGTAATTTTGCGAAAAAGAGATCAGATCGTCAGGTATTCACAATAGAAAAAATTTTCAATTTTATTGAAAAAATAGGGATCAAGGACTACACCAAATTTGTTCCTATGAAGATTGCCCAGTTTGCTGGCAGAGTACTTCCAAGAGACCTTGACTACGCTAGATCACGAGCATTCGGAGTACCAGCGGGATACGTATCAATAAACAAGGGAGCATTGAAAAATGATTCGAAATATGAAGTTTTCAAGAAAGCATTAGTCGATTTCTTCTACTCAATAAGAGACGAGTCAAGCGGAGAAAAGATAGTTGAAAAGATTTATGACACTCGAGAGATTTATCATGGAGACCATACAAGTGATGCACCCGACTTAGTAATTGCCTTTAAGAGAGGATATGAACCTAATCTTTGGAGAAACGATGCCATAGAGCAAGTGAGACCGATTGAAAAAAAAACCGTAAGAACAGGTTCTCATTCAGGTCTTTTGGCTCAGCGCGGCATCCTTGTAATTTCAGGTAATGGCATAAAGGAAAAATTTAGGTCGGAGGCTAACATAGTTGATGTTGCCCCAACCATATTACACATTTCTGGAATTCCTATTCCAAGAGACATAGATGGTAGAGTTTTGAAAGAAGTTTTCAAACCAGAGACAAAATTCTCGCAAAGATCAACAACTTATGATGAACTATCGCATGAAAAAGAAAAAAGCAAATACAAGATTTCAAGAAAAGATGAAGCGGAGATAGTGGATAAGCTAAAGAAATTGGGTTACATCTAAGGAAGTATTTTTTGAATGAAATGCGTATGCGCGTTGAGATGATCCTCATTCTACCAGAAGAAAGAATATTACACATGTAAAATAAAGCGCGCGCATTATTCTCCGCGCAAACTAAGTAATATAAGATCTCAAAAGAAGTGGGCCAACATAAAGTCTTGGATTTACAAGACTATCCTTCCATTTCTATCTCTTTATCTATACATCCCCAAACTATACACACGCGCATTTACAGTTTTGAAACAGATTCTCTCAAATGTCAGTCTCAAATGCATGAATGCAAGAAGGGGGGCACTCTACTAGTGAAGATACCAAAAGGTGAAAAGAGGACAGTTGAGCAACTTCAAGAACACTACAAAATAGAGAAGGATTTAGCGAGTAGACTACGCCATGCCAACAAAGATGAAAGACGATATTTGTATTCCACTCTTTATGATGAATTGTACCGGCGAGTACCGCATCATCCGCAATTGACCTGCAAAAAAGAATCGAGGCTTCGGCTTGTAGCGGTGTCTAAACAGATGAAGTTATTGAAACGCTTCTTGAGCCCAGAGTCTACTTTTGTCGAAGTGGGGCCTGGAGATTGCAGTTTGTCAATTGAAGTGGCTAAGCACGTGAGAAAAGTGTACGCAATCGATGTATCTAAAGAGATTACAAAAGGCCAGACCTTTCCACGGAACTTTAAGTTAATTGTTTCTGATGGTTGTAGTATTCCTATTCCAGAAAATACAGTTAGTATTGCTTACAGCAAAGATCTCATGGAGCATTTGCATCCTGATGATGCCACTGACCAGCTTCAGAATATTTATAAAACACTAACTCACGGTGGAAAATATATATGCATAACACCAAATCGACTCTCTGGGCCACATGACATTTCGAAGTATTTCGACAACGTTGCAACAGGATTCCATTTGAAAGAATACACAACCACTGAGTTGACTGAGCTTTTTTGTAAAGTCGGGTTTTCAAAGTTAAGCAATTATATTGGTGGTAGAGGGTTTTATCTAAGGTTTCCATCGCTTCCAATTAAAATGTGCGAAGAGTTTCTCAGCGTACTTCCATTTTCTTCTAGGAAAATTATAGCAAGACTATTGCCATTTGAAGCGTTATTGGGCGTAACAATGGTAGGAACAAAATAGATGTGCATGTATGCCCGCGCATATGCGTGACAATCTAATTGGAAGGACATAGATGGTCAAACAAATCAGTGTTATGGATGAAAATTGGAACTATCTCGTAATCCTTGATGCTTGTAGGTACGATTTTTTTTTCAAATTGCATCCAGATTACTTAATCGGAGAACTCAGAAAGGTAATTTCACTAGGCTCTTCTACACTCGAATGGTGTAAGAAATCTTTTCAAAAAGCGTATGACGATGTGATTTATGTATCTGCAAATCCCTATATCAACTCCAAGGGTGAAGTGAAGGGCTTCAAGGCGAGCAATCATTTCTATAAGGTAATTGATGTGTGGGATTGGGGTTGGGACGAGGATCTTGGAACTGTTCATCCAAAAAGAGTAAACGAAATCGTGCGGAGTGTCAAAGATGATTACCCTGATAGGAGGCTCATCATTCATTACTTGCAACCTCATGCCCCTTATCTAACTTATGACCTACCTACTCATGGTTTTTCAAAGCCTCATATCGGTCATGGTCATCCTCTTGCCGGAGTACAAAACGGGCGAAATCATGGAGTTTTTGAAGAGAATTTACCAAAATTGCTTCGCATTTTAATCAGACCGACTGGATTTTTTGGTGGAAATTTATTATGGAAATTCCACGAATTACTAAATCTTCCTCCAGTTTCACCAATGGATGCTACAAGAAGAAGGTTTGGAAATATTGGTCTAAAATATGCATACATTCAAAATCTTGCACTCGTATTAGATTATGTGGCGAATCTTGTAGAAGATCTTTCTGGAGTTATTGTGGTTACAGCTGACCATGGAGAGTATCTGGGGGAAGAAGGAAGATATTCTCATTCTGATGGGTGTCGGGATCCACTCCTCTTGGAGGTCCCATGGCTTTTAGTTAATAAAACAGTATCCAGAGAGCATTTTCAGGGTGAAGAGAATAAACGTAAGTACACATGGAAAAGCCCTGAAAAAACACAAAAACGAGAGAAGGAAAAAATAAAAAGCAAATTGAGAGAACTAGGATATATGTAAATGCACGTGTAAATGAATGGTACATTCAAAAGATAAGGTGTCATGCGCGCGCACTACTAACCAAGTTTTTAGAACTCACAAGCAAGTACATCTCGTCTGTGAGGATGTTTATGAAGTATCACACTTTCATAAGTATCATGCCTGTATGTGCTTCCATTATGACATCTGTGATAATTTTTCCGTCGAGGGTTTTAAATGCACTTCGTAAATCAATACTGTAAGAACTTGAGGTCGGGTTAACTAGAACCTTAACGTTGCTGAAATCTCTGGCGTAAACATGAGTGCCATTGACCATGTAATAGTCACTTAATGGAGTGCTGACAACAATTTCATATAGCGGATGAACCACTTGCGCCGTAAAGTTCACATCGACGTTTATACAAAGGTAGTTTTGGCTGGTTTTGATACCCAGTAATGTTGAAGCCAAGGCGTAAACTGCCATTTGTTTTTTCGTAGCCCCTGTTGGAAGCGGATCCTGTTTTCCGTCGAAACTTTCTAGTTTAAGCGTAGGAACAAATACTTTCCAAGGCATTCTGTTAAGAAAGTTCTCTTGAAGAAAAATAAGAAAATCGAGACTTTTTAACCAATTTTCTTCAGTCATCCAAAATCCTTGTTCTTGATACCACAGTTCTTCACTCATTAGTCCGTCAAGTGGAGAATTTGAAAAGACTTCGAGATATTCAGCATAATTCTTCCAGAATTTGGAGCCCATAGATATTCCATTGGAAACTAAGAGTTTAGAACCTATCGCTTTCTTGATTTCCATATGGACTTGAATAAGTGCCTGTTTAATTTCCTCATTTGTCCACGGAAATCCTGTTCTTGGGTTAATTGGTTTTGCTGAAGTTTGCCAAAAATATCCGGACGCCACTACATTCAAGGAATAGTCAGCAAAAACACCATCATATCCATATTGGTCTACGTGTTCTTTAATCCAGTTCGCAACCCAAACTTGATAACTCGTGTTGCCAATGTCGACCAAATAACTGTTTGGATAAATAGTAACGTAAACAAGCTGCCCTTTTTCATCTTTTAACAACCAATTGTTTTTCATCGCCATTTCCCATTCGTCTGGCCTCGTATAATAAATGGCTCTTATATTACGAACAAGCAAAGCTTTAAAATCTGGTCTTATTTGATGAACTTGTCGTATTTTCTCGGCATCCGACGGCCATGCGAAGCTCATGTCGAATAATTCCGCAATTGTTTTCGCATCCATATTTAGGAAGTAGTGGGAACCTGCAAAACTTCTTAAAACTAGTGTGTCAGATGAATAATCTATTTTTCCAAAAGAACTTATTACATTGTTCATTTGCGATCCCCCTACATCAACAAAAAGGCAAAATAGAACTAATAAACCAAGCGCAAGTCCTGCAAAGCTTCTCATGGTCGTCATCGTATATATTGTGTAATAC
>Ga0129297_10001461_pt1 | contig 11947 bp, 11 predicted proteins | sample I18A1metaG_FD_94708 | JGI IMG/M metagenome (GOLD analysis project Ga0129297, IMG submission 94708) | Lake sediment bacterial and archeal communities from Gulf of Boni, Indonesia to study Microbial Dark Matter (Phase II) - ​I18A1 metaG | ecosystem: Environmental > Aquatic > Freshwater > Lake >... | reverse complement strand
TCCCCAATCTTATTGGGAGCTTCAGCCTTTTTTATAACGCTGTATTTCATTGATCCAGAGTTTAGACTGATTACGAGGCTTATAATTGCCGAGATTAGACGTATGTTTAGCCGAAGCCGACTTGAATAGAAAACGCTTAAGTGAATCAAATGGAATGTTTCTCTGTGTTGTACATGAAGATTATAACGGTCACCGAGGATACCCCTTACCTTGCTGGCGGTAGGATTGCATTCCTTAAGCTCTGCAGGGCGGTTGCCCTGCTTAGACACAATGTGACTATAATCACTTGTAGTGGAGCAACTGAGGGTGTTATCAGTGTTGAACCGGCTAGAATCGTTAGGCTTCGTATTTGGCAAACCAGGTTCCTTGGGCCTGCACAATTTATCGTCAAGTTATTTATTTATCTGTTTAAGCTTAGCTCCGATAAACCTGAGGCTATAATCGTTAATGCTGGCTATGCGGTTTTCCCAGCAATTTTTGCAGCTAAACTTATGAATATTAAGGTTGTTGGAATGTATCACGACGCTTTAGCTTTAACGGAGCTATTTAAGTATGCGGTTTCACCCTTAAGGAAGTTTACAGCTGCAATCAGATGGTTCTTAATGTATGCCCCGCTTAGGTTTATTGACGGCATTGTTTCTGTAAGCCCTTGGACTGCTGAAAGGCTCAAGATCATGGGAGTAAAGGCGCCTATTGTCTTCGTTGGAAACGTTGTCGAGGTGTAGATGTTGCAGAGAGTTATAACAGTTGCACGGCTTGAAGCAAACAAGAGGCCATGGGACTTTGTAAAGGTTGCTGAACTAGTAAATAGGAGGACTGACGCTCAATTCACGTGGATTGGACATGGCACACTGCTAAAAAATTTTTCTAATCCAGATAAGCCATACATTAGGTTCACTGGAAAGCTTAGCGAACAGGAAAAGACTGAATTAATGAAGTCTTCAGCCGTTTACATATCAACAAGCGAAATGGAGGGGTTCAACATAACTATAGGCGAGGCTCTGTTGCACGGGCTTATAGTCGTTGCTTACGACCTGCCGGTATACAAGCTAATTTATGAAGACGCTATTGTCTACGTTCCCCTTGGAAACGTGGAACGCATGGCAGATTCTGTGATAGACGCCCTATACCACAAGGATAAGTACGCTGAGCGAGTTGCCAAGGGAAAAGATTTTGTACGTGCAAACTATTCTTCAGAAGCTATTGGCAAGGCTGTTGAAGACTTTTTAACCAGAATGTTAAGCAGATAAAATTCTCTTAAGTGCTCCTGATTGTAGACATACTGAATTTAGCTTTCAACTTTAGGCTTCAACCATTCATGTTATAAGTTCGACATCTTTATTAAATTTAAGTTTGACAATCTCAAGATAGTAGATTCGCCTTGAAAACCGTTATCATCTCTCCTTATCAAATCTTCGTGAATGGGCATGCACTTGGCGGCGGGGGAATAAGACAGTACTGGGTCGCCAAATATCTATCTGAAAAGGGTCATGACGTTACTCTAGTTATGCTGAGAAGGAGAGCCCAAGCGAAGACGGAGACAACTTTTATGCGCATCAGGACAGTGGAACCGAACCCCATATATACGACTTATCGGGGCAGCCTTAGGCTAACCCTGAGGAAGATGGGTTGGCATAGGGATCTATTTTTCTTATGCGACCCTTACTTCACAGCCGCAGTTTATCCATACGTAAAGGACGCGGATGTGGTCCTCCCGTTTTTCTTTGGTGCTGCGTATCCATCTCTATATGCTTCAAAATTAGCCCGTACTCCAATAATATTTACTGATGTTGATGTTGAATGTCTAAAGCTATTCCAATTCTCTAAGATTAAAGGGGTAGAAAAGATCAGCACACTAGGCATATACTTTCTCATGGTCGCAGAAAAGGCTTCGTGCAACCTTGCCGACGTAGTTGTGGTTCAAAGACCGGAAGAAGAAGATTTTCTAAGGAAGATAGGGGTCAGCAAGCCAGTAGAAGTTATACCTAATGGTGTGGATACAGATTACTTTAAACCGTTAGACCATGACGCATGTAAAGAAATCGTTAAGTCTAGGCATGATATCTCCTCAAAGTTTTTAGTGTTCTTTCATGGTACTCTCATGTACGAGCCGAATGTAGACGCCTTGAATCTAATAAACCAACATATAGCACCTGAGATCACAAAAAAAGGTTTAGATGTTACGTTCATAATCGCTGGGAGCGAGCCACCTATCTACATGAAGTTTCATAGAAACGTCAGGTATATAGGCTTCGTCAGGGACCTGCCTGTCTATATAAATGCTGCGGACGCCTGCATAATACCATTAAGAGTTGGAGGCGGGGTCAGCAACAAAGCCCTTGAATATTTAGCATGCGGAAGACCTACCGTGTCAACAAAGGTAGGAGTGAGGGGGATCGAAGTTGAAAATGGGTTGCATTGCCTAGTCACTGAAGGAATGGATGGGGACTTCGTGAATACCCTAATTCAAGTATTGAATGAAAGACGCGATTTTGAGACGCTTGGCCGCAACGCCGTTGAATTGGCAAAAGAAAGATACTCGTGGAGCAAAATAGGCGAGAGGTATGAAAAGGTCATAAAATCTTTGACATCTTTATGACACCTCTGTGATAGACGGGACTTTCCTATTAGGTTTATTTGCGAAGCGTGAAACATGAAGGATCATGCGATGTGGAAATGGAGGATACGGCTTGAGCATTGCTCTCCTCATTATATGAGTATCAGGGACTCTTCTGATTGATAGCTGAACCTCTAGCCTCTTCTTCCAAATGTATTTTAAGCTAAAAAGGTTCCACAGAAATGCTTTAATCGACGCTTTAGCTCTGGCGGTATTACGTTTCATTATGAGTACCGTTGCTCTTCGAATCTCTATAAGTATGAATGCTGATAAATATTTCATCAGATTTATCCAATTATAATTCTTTATCATCGTGGTTAGATGGTATCTTGTCATAAAGTCCACTTCAACGGCTCTTTTTCTGTGCGAGACGGTAGCACGCGTGGCATGATAAACTATAGATGTTGGGACGAAGACTATTCTGTAGCCTCTAAGCCATATTCGCCAACATAAGTCTGTTTCCTCGTAATACATGATAAAGTCTGGATCGAAAAGGCCGACACTCTCCAATACTTCATGTCTAATGAGGATAGCTGCGCCCTTAGCATAGAAAATCTCATCAATCCTGTCGTATTGGCCCTTATCTTCCTCTCCGTGTCCCCTTTCGCTTGCGTAACCATAGTAGTCTATAAAACCGCCGGCGCAGTCAAACTGCTTACGATTATGCAGTAGAAGTAGCTTACTCTGTGCAGCACCAATCGTGGAATCCGAATTGACAATATTAATCAGTTCCTTAAGCCATCTATTATCGACTTCAATATCGTTGTTTAAGAACACGATGTACTCTCCCCTTGCATATTTTGCACCAACATTGTTGCCTTCGGCGAAACCGAGATTCCTTTCATTTCTGATAATCTTCAGCCTTGGATCTTTGCCAAACTTCTCCTCAATTGATACCACACTATCATCGGTGGATCCATTGTCTACAAAAATCACCTCAAAATTGGGATAGCTTGTCTCAAGCACTGATGAAAGGCAGTCACTTAACAATTGGCCCAGAATCCTTCTACCGTTATAGTTTAAGATTATCACCGAAACCATTGGATGGTTCAATTCTCGACAGCTTCCATAGGCTTTCACCTAGAATTATAGTAAGAACGAAATTAAATTTTGTTCTTCTACAAGGAAGCTTTTCTTTAGAATTGATTCAATCTTTAAATAGCCCAATTTCTTCCAGGAGGCAAGATAGCTCCTTAGGGGGTAGGAGCTCTATCCTCGTAGTCACTTTTCGGCTTAGAGGCTCGGTGAGCTCAAAATATAGATTCAGGGAGTCCATGAAAATCCTCACTATATCGTGAGAAACTCTAACAATTCAAAAATAGCGGACGTCAGAAAGAAAAACATCATATAGCCATGCTAGCTTTGGGGGCTTCAGGGAAGTCACGCTGGCTCGGCTCTAATGCCGCTCTGCGCTTTTCAGCCATAACCTTGGAAGCCTCTTCGATGGTGTCTTCAGAATTGACGGCCACAGCCTCTTTTGTCATCACATCTTTAACTAAATACGTCAAGATCCTTCCTCCCTTACCTTTCAGCTTAACATTATCTTCATGCAGTGTTTTTTTACTCTTATGATTGTTCCACCCGAGAAATACTTAAATAATCTTGAAGGCGTTCGTTTCTGAGGAGATCTAAATGCCAACCGAAGGCCCAGCCACTCTTGCCAGAGGTCGTAAGCTGAGTCTAAGAAGACTTGGCAACATTATAAAAAGGCAAGATAGGAACTTCCGTGTGATCCTGTTCTGGCATATAGTCGGAGGGCTTCTTGGAGGGCTAAGTGGCTCTTATCTGGGCATGTACCCTTACGATCTGGGCGCAACTATAACCGAAGTGGGTTACCTGACCAGTGTAAATGCTCTCAGTGCTTGTGTTCCAGCGCTTGTAGGAGGCGCCTTAGCTCAAAAGTACGGAAAGAAGAGGATTGTGCTCTACATATGGCCATCTTATGTAGGTTTTTTCCTACTCATGATGGCAGCCCCCAACTGGCTTTTCCTAGTACCGGCCTACCTAGTCTATGCTATCGCCTATGCCGGTGATCCTGCTTTTGTCTCCCTTTACGCCGATTCATTGGATGAAGAAACAAGGGCCGAAGCCATTTCCATCGACTCGACAATATCAGGGATGCTTGCTCTCCTCATGCCCCCGGTAGGAGGATTTCTCGTAGAATACTTTGGCGGCATTCGAAACCCGAACTCCCTAAGGATCTTCTACGGGCTCTACTCTGTATTCCACGCTACAACAATGGTCTATTTCTGGAAGTCTCTTCAAGACGATGGACCTCACAGAAACGATGAGAGCATTCGTAAATCACTTGGAAGTCTCAATGCGATCTTGATTGAGAGCAGGGTACGCCGCTACCTAGTGTTCACAATAATCTCTTCTCTTACAGCTGGCCTTTCAGCTCCTTTCGTAACTATCTACATCTTTTCTGAGATCGGAGTGTCGCCAACTTTTGTAGGGATTATGACGGCCGCATCAACGGGAATTACCTACATCATATTAAACCTTGGCGCTTGGTGGTCAGACAGGGTTGGTCGCAAGACCCCTATAGTCATGGGCTATATCTTCTCTGCATCAGCACTGGTGACTCTAGCCTTTGCAAATACTGCGGATTCTTTGTTGATATACTACTTTATAGCTGCTTTGACGGCTATTGGCAGCGCAGCCAATTCAGCGCTTGTCTATGAATATGTCCCATCTGACCTCAGGTCACGCTACTTCGGAGCTAGAGAGGGTCTTACGCTTCTTTGCCTATCAATTGGGCCTCCAATCGGAGGAATTATCTATGCCTTGCTAGGTGCCAAGTTTCTCTTTCTGATCCAAGCGGGATCTCAGTACTTCCTCATACTCCCATACTTCCTGATTGCTATTCCAGAGACCAAGAAGACCAAGGTGCGTACCCCCGCGCGTTTCCTAAGGCGACCAAGGATACCAGACTGGCTGATATTGCATCCCAGAACGCACAAGGAATGAAGAAGAGAGAAGGTAAGGAGAAGATGCATGGAGATTGTACTTGGGTCACGCCTCTTTGAGAAAGCTGAATTTGGCGAGGAAAGCGAGCTGGAGAAGGTTGTTTGGTTTAGACCAAGCATGATAATCAACAACTTTTTCGAAAGGAAGATGAGTTCCATGAAACTCATTGTAGCGATAGATAAAGGCATCAAAGAAATTTAGATATCTACCAAAAGATCTTATCAAACTATATTCCTGTATCTTTGATACATGAAGTTGAGCTTTTGACGATAGTGTCAATATTTTCTCTTGTCGTATCTTCATTTTTAATAGCTGATGCAGCTATCGCATTAAGTTATGCCGAGTATTATGACTTAGCTTTAACCGTCATCAGAATATGCGAACTCATCATGGCAGTAGCGTGGCTGCTTTTATCTACAAATCTTGATATCGGAATTTACAGATTTCGGGTTCATTTCACTTATCATTCTTAGAAATCATCTTTTGATTAAAGGAGAAAACGTTCAAGCTGGATGACATCGAGGACTAATATTTTTCATTTAATTCTGGATAATCGTGAATTGTTAATATTCTACTTCGTAGACGAGTACGAGCGCGTATACTCCGCTTACAGGCTGAACCGTCTTAGGGTAGACCAGTTTAAAGCTGTTTAGAAAGACCGGTTCAATCTGATATCCCTGACTATCCACTAGAGTAATTCCTGGGTCAATTAGGTAAAACTTGCCATAAGTCATCATCTTGTATAGTGTAGTGTTCTTGCCATAGTCGCTCCACTGCCAGCCCCCTTGCTGCGTATATCCCCCAAACAGAGATTCATTGAGTCCGGCAATCTTTATCATCCATATGAACTTTCCAGCCTCGCCCCAGGGGTAATCTATTCCGTAATATACTTGTTGACTTGTCTGAATTGCTACGGTTGTAAACACAAGAACATGAGTCACTTTTTCACCCGGCCAATTCTTTAGTATCTCGATCGCCTCGTCTTCAGGGGACATGAACATCGTGGCTAACTGTGCTATCTGCGTTGTGTTTAGGGTGCCGTTGTCTGCAAGGGAGGTTCTGTTCCCTATTGTTGTTATCCAGTACCCATAATCCCACCAGCTAGCAACGACCGTCGGTCCATCAGGGGGCGATGGAGGCAGTTCCTCTCGCATCCAAATCAGGGTGTTCAGCCAGTCTTTAACAGTATCGGGAGGTCTAAAACCCATACTTGCAACAGCAATTGTTGTAGGCGAATAAGCCTGATCAAAAACTCTTGGATACAGGGAGCTCTGCGTTCTTGAGAAGTCGGTTCCAACCACGTAAGTAAACGTGAATAGAAGGAAGATTACTATCAGGAACCCTACGCTGAACTCTTTTCCCAACCTTCTCCTAGAAAATATTTTTCGCCTAGAAGTTGCCGGGGATTCCTTTAAGAGCATAACGAACGGCTTCATTAAATTTACAACGCCTAGAGCGCCAGCGAGGCACACTGCTGGAGCCATGATGAGCGTCAATCTGATCATCGAACTAGCAAAATAGATCGATGTTAGAACGAATATGCTCAGAAATATGCTCCTATTAGTTGCCATCTGAACCGCGAAGAATAATCCGAGAGGTATGAAAAAGGCCAGAACTCCAAGATCATAGTAGAATGTACTCCAAGTAGAGGATTTATGCTCTGCCACAGATTCAACGAGGGGTGATGCCGCCCGTTCAAGTGGATTTAACACCGAAATATATTTTCCTGCAGGCATCTGGACGTACCCCAAGACCAATAGAGAAGAAAATGCGGACGCAAAAACTGCGAGGAAAACGGCAATACCTAAGATCTTCATTTTCGGAGTCTTCATACGTCGATGAATTTCAAAGATACACATCAAGAAGAAAATTCCGTAAACGGGCAGAATGGATGCGTCCCTCAAGAAATCCATGCCCAGCTTTGGGATACTTATCGCTATTAAAAGCGCCATAGTGAAGCATATCCCATAACTCAAAAACAGTCGAGAGGAGTATCTGCGTATGAAAAGTAGTGTGAAGACGAATAAAACAGTCATATCTACAGGATAACGTGCGGCACCCCATGAGGCGAATAGATAGCCGAGAGACAGACCCGCAGCTATTGAGTATATTATCCCGCTCTTCAAGGGTCTACCTTCCTCGATCGCCCTTAAGAAAAACAGGATAAAGAGTAAGATGCCGAGTATCCCAATGGTTTCATCGTCGAAAAATCCAAGAGAAGTACGACTGATATAAGATGAGTTTAAAGCCAAGAAGAAGGCAGAGAATAGACCGACCGACTCGCCGCCAACATCCTTTCCAAGAGAGTATATGACGAGACAGGTTATGGTTCCCATGATCGCCGGAAATATTAGAGAGAACTGTACAAGGTCTATTGGAACACCGAGAGCTCTAAGGATCATATATAGGGATGCCGTTGTTATAGCAAGCCCTGGAAAGGAGGTCCTGGCGACATCTCGACCCCAAGGATACCAGCTCATATGGTCGTACCAAGCCCAAGATAATAAGCCATTTTCAACTGCATTTTTCGTTATTCGGTACTGGTAATAGGGGTCAAACTCTGAGAGGTAGAAATGATCCGGCATCCAAGGCGTCGGAATCCATCGGAGGGGTAATAACCGTATTACGAGTGCGATTAAAAGGATTAGAAAGATCAATGACCCACGTAGTAGTGATGAGCGGGGAACTTCAAAGCGAGATACTCTCAGCTTCTTAAGCCATAAACCTACTTCCATAACCTGGAACGCCTCTTTTTAACTTCATTGGACACCGCCTTTAATGAGTGAAGCACCATTTTATTTGGCTTACGGTTGTTGAGAAGGATTTATCGGCCTAACCTCGACATCATGAGGGATTAAGGATATTTTCTTGCCGCAGTTCGGGCATTTACCGTTATGCATCTGAATGATGTCGTCAGGAGGGATCAACTCTTCGCCCTCATAAAGGATCGTGCCACATTTTTGGCAAAAAACTTTCTGAGGCAAATCACCACCTTTTTATAGCTATTCACGACTCCTTAATAAATATAATTAGAAAGATAAATCAATACAAAAATGGGTTTAGAATGTAAGAACCCAGAAAAGAACAAATTCTCCAAGGCTTGAGGTCGGTTATGGAATGGGCGAGAGAACCGTTCTGGTCTTATGTGAGAAACCAGATGCTGCGGTACGCGTTGCTAGGGCGTTAGATGAGAAGGGGAAACCTTTTGAAAGAAAGATGAATGGAGTTCCCTATTTCGAAGCAAAAAGAAGAGATGAACAGCTTATAATTGTTCCCGCTCTGGGGCATTTGTACGCCGTTGCACCTAAGGTCAGAGACCGAAATACATATCCAGTTTTCGATTTCTATTGGTTGCCGAAGTATGAGGTGGAAAGGAGCGCTAAACAGACAAAAAAATGGATTGATGTCATTTCGGGGCTTTCTAAAGAGGCTAATGGTTTCATCCTTGCGACGGACTATGACATAGAGGGAGCAACCTTGGGATACACGATTCTGAAGTATGCTTGCGGTGGAAGGGAGAAAGAGGCGAAGAGGATGAAGTTCTCGACGTTAACCACCGAAGAACTGAGAGAATCCTATGAGAAACTCTCGCCTCACATAGAGTTTCCAATAGTTGAAGCCGGACTGTGCCGCCACTTTGTAGATGCAATGTATGGTATTAACCTTTCTCGAGCAATGACTGTGGCTGCTAAACGTTGGAGCAAGAAATATGCGACTCTGAGCACAGGTAGAGTACAAGGTCCTACCCTTAACTTTCTGGTTAATAGGGAGAAAGATATCAATTCGTTCGTTCCTACGCCGTTCTGGAACATAAAAGCTAAAGTTAGGATTGGCAGTTCTACTTACGAGGCTGAATACGAGAAAGATGATATAGAAAGAATAGACGAGGCAAATGCGATTGTTAGGAATTGTAAAGGGAAGACTGGAAAGGTAACAAGCATCGAGGTCAAAAAGTTCCAACAGGGACCTCCGACTCCTTTCGACCTAGGAACTTTACAAACAGAGGCTTACGGTTTCTTTAGGTACACGCCGAGAAGAACAGCGGATATAGCAGAGCGCCTTTATCTGGAGGCTTTGATCTCTTATCCGAGAACGTCCAGCCAGAAGCTCCCTCAATCAATCAATTATAAGACCATCTTAAAATCTCTAAGTCGAGAATCACGATATAAAATACTGGCTTTGGAGCTTCTTAGCCAAAAGAACCTCATGCCGAATGAGGGAAAGAAAGAGGACCCAGCACATCCAGCTATCTACCCTACAGGTGACCTTCCAGAGAGGCCTTTAAGCGATCCTGAAAGAAAGATTTGGGATCTAATAGTCAAACGGTTTATGGCCGTTTTTGGGGAGGCCGCAATTAAGCAAAGCGTGAGAGTCTCCTTGGATGTGAACGGTCACTGTTTTTACCTGAGGGGTAGACAGATCCTAAAAGAGGGCTGGATGCGTTTCTACAGTCCTTACATACGCGTTGAGGAGGTTCTTCTTCCTAGTTTAGGTGAAGGAGATGAAATTGAGGTAATTCAAGTCATACGGGAAGACAAGTTTACTAGTCCTCCCCCTCGCCATAATCCAAGCAGTCTACTCAAAAAAATGGAGGAGGTCGAGATAGGAACTAAAGCGACGAGGGCAGATATAATTGAGACTCTTTATAAGAGGGGCTATGTAGCCGAGGAACGAATCGTCGTCACCGATCTCGGGTTTGACGTTGTGGGCATCCTCGGCAAATGCTGCCCCGAAATAATCTCGGTTAGCTTCACCAGAGATCTTGAGAATAGAATGGAGGATATCCAAAACGGAAATGAGAGGATGGAATACGTGATCGATAGAGCTGTTAATCAGCTGAAGCCGATACTAGAAGAACTGAAGAAACGAGAGGAAGAGATAGGTCAAGAATTAAGCGAAGCTGTGAAGAAGGCTAGAATGGAGGAACGTGTCGTCGGCGGTTGTCCAGTCTGTGAAACTGGTAAGCTGATAATTATATATTCTAGGCGTACAGGCAAACGTTTCCTTGGATGCACAAACTTCTTCAAAGGCATCTGCAAAACATCCTTTCCTCTTCCACAAAAGGGAACACTGAAATCATCTCGTAGAAATTGCGGCGTTTGTGGATGGCCCACAATTCAAGTTAAGCTTGTAGGAAAGCGCCCATGGACATTGTGTTTTAATCCTCGTTGCCCATCGAAAGAAGGAAAGACCTAATATGAAATGCGAAATATGCGGTAGAGAAGCTAACAGTCAATTCTGCGAGTTTCATAAAAAGGCATACGAGAATCTGGTTGAGAAGTATGAGGCTTGGAACAAGGCATTGAAAATAACGTGGACTGAATACCTGAAAGAAATATTAAGGAATCCCAACGCAGGCTTATGGGTTAAGGAGGTTGCAAAACAAATGCTCTCTCATGAATCGCCAAAAGAGTAGTTGTGTCTTCTGGCGGCTCCTAGAGAACATTTAAATGCGAGATCTTAGGATTCTTATCAAAGATATCTATTCGCCACTAACACGCAATAAAATAGATATGATGAAAGGCAACTTGGGGAAGGAATATATGAAAAAGGGAGTAGGTCGAAAGCTTTCTTCCATTAATTATTTCTTTCGGAAGGTGTACCGGAAACTATCGATCTACAAGCCCTCAAATACCTTATTTGCTTTAATTTTAACTGGGATCGCTATCTTCCTTCTAGGTGGCGGCGTATATGATGTCTTACTCGCAGAGAACCCTCCTTATCCCTATCCTTACTGGATATTCTGGCCAACTCAAAGCGGAATAATATTCTTCCTCCCAAGACTGCAAGAGGAACTTCTCGGAGGAAGCATAATTATTATGATTCTTTATGCTTTGGGAACTTTAGGGTTGCTGATGATATACCGCAGCGTAAAATATGCGCATAATCCGCGTCACGCAACAATACTATTATTAATAGGCGTAATATTCATACTTCTCACCTTCATCCTAATCGAATCGATACTCTACAATTATAAGTTATAGGTATTTTATTACCGGGTAACCTTAACACTCCGAGTAGACCACGTTTGCATGAAAATTAAACTCAGAGAGTGGCGGAAGGCCAACTCATAATTTAGTTTTAAGCGTCAAAAATCCATTCGCAGGCATTTCTGCTCTAATAGTTTTATCCATTATTTTTAATTCTACTTTGGCATCTTTGTTATGAGTCTCTGTCACTGCGATCTCTAAGCCCTGCTTTGACGAACGAACGGCAGTTATCTCAACGTTTTGAGGTTTCAACAAGGTGAAGCTTTTTGTGGGTAGCTCTTCCCCCTTACTCGTCTTGGGCACCTCAACGATGTAAACTGGTTCACTCATCTGTCGAGCTGTCTTGGGGACCTCAGCATCTCTCCAGTCT
>Ga0129297_10001458_pt1 | contig 11951 bp, 7 predicted proteins | sample I18A1metaG_FD_94708 | JGI IMG/M metagenome (GOLD analysis project Ga0129297, IMG submission 94708) | Lake sediment bacterial and archeal communities from Gulf of Boni, Indonesia to study Microbial Dark Matter (Phase II) - ​I18A1 metaG | ecosystem: Environmental > Aquatic > Freshwater > Lake >... | reverse complement strand
ATGGAACCTCCTCCCGATTTCGAGCCCAACTCCGTGCGTGACGAAAAGGCGAAAGTCCTCCGTTCCCTGCGGCCCTTCAGGCCTGAGGAGGTCGCGGCAGTAGCGGCACGCGGCCAATACGGCCCTGGATTCATTGCGGGCAAGAAGGTCCCCGGGTACCTGGAGGAAAAAGGAGTCTCACCGGCATCCCGCACAGAAACCTTTGCTGCGATCCGCTTTATCATTGATAACTGGCGTTGGGCTGGCGTCCCCTTTTACGTCCGGACCGGCAAAAACCTCGCAAAGCGCGCAACAGAGATCGCCGTCACTTTTCGTCGCACTCCGCATCTCATATTCCAGCAGGCGCCCGCAGACCTGCCCGATTCCAACATTCTGTCGCTCCGCATACAGCCCGACGAAGGAATCGCCCTGAAGTTCATCGCCAAGCTGCCTGGACAGTCCATGAGCATCCGGCCGGTCAATATGGACTTCCACTATGGCACTACGTTCGGAACCCATCTGGCGAGCGCCTACGAGCGCCTCCTGCTGGACTGTATGCTCGGAGATCCGACCTTGTTCGACCGGGCGGACACCGTGGAAGCAGCCTGGACCATTGTCCAGCCCATCCTCGATGCCTGGGAATCCACTGGAGACAGATCGATTCCCACCTATGCGTCGGGCTCCTGGGGGCCTGCCGAGGCGGACGAGCTCCTTGCACGCGGGGGTCATCGCTGGCGCCTGCTATGAACGAGATGCGTCAAGACACACATTTGGGCACTCTGATACCCGTCGAGGTTGCGGCCATCGAGCAGGAATTGGCTTCGCTCTGGAAGTTGACCTCCGAAGGCGAGGGGACAATCGCAAGAGCTTGTTCCTGCAACCTGATTATCGTCTCCCAGAACAGCGACGAGGCAGCGGCACTCCTGCCGGTTCTTGCCAGCTTGGCTGAGTGGCACCCATGCCGGACGCTGCTGGCTTACCGCGAGATCGCCGAACCGGAGCCGGCTCACGCTGCCCCGCCTCACATCGATGCATGGATCAGCGCGCAATGCTCCACGCCCTCGCCCGGCGGTTCGCGGGTCTGCTGTGAGGTCATCACGCTGGCAGCAAGCGGCGAAGCGGCACAGGAGCTGCCCCACACCATTCTCCCCCTTCTGATTCCGGATCTGCCCGTCTTCCTGTACTGGAGATCCTTTAGAGAGTCCGACCGCCAGACCGCGGAACGCCTCGCACGGTTTTCTCACTTGCTGATTGTGGATTCCCACAGATCGAAGGATGACCTGGAAAACCGGGAGCGTCTCCTGGCGCTGCTTTCGCGCCCTCCGAACGGGATTGCAGTCCGGGACTTGAACTGGTCGCGGCTGACTCCCTGGCGAGACCTTATCACTCAGTTTTTCGACGTGCCCTCGTCGCGCCACTACGTGCGGGAACTGTCAGAAGTTGAAGTCAACCGATCGGTCGCAGTTCCGGATAGTATTCCAACCCGCACTCTTCTGCTCACCGGGTGGCTCGCCCATAGGTTGAGTTGGCGCCTCATCTCGGCCGAGCGATCCGTCGACCAGTGGTTTTCCCGGTGGCACAGCTCAGCGGGTGAGGTGCTCGTGCGGTTTACGGGAAGTCTGAGTGAATCTGATCAGGTTCCCGGAATCAGTTCGGTCCTGTTGCGCGCGCGGGACGGGGCGGAATTTGAAGTCGCTCGTCAAAAGGGGGCAACCTGCATGACCGCCAGCGCGCGTCTGCCGGGATTGACGCGCGTGCATTCGGTCCCCGCAGACCCGACGGATGAATCGACACTTCTCAAGCGAGAGCTCTCGCTTGTCGGCCAAGACGCGGGTTTTCAGGCCGCCCTTGCCGAGGCGGTATCGCTGGAGAAGCGCTTTCGGAATGAATCGTGACGCATACGTTCCACTTAGCTGGAGATGAGCATGGAATACGATCCCGCAGATGCATCGTCGTTGGGCGACATGACAGACTCCGAGTTTCGCGAGGCTCTTGCGCTGGTCGGTGACTGGGTCGCCTCTTATCGCCAGAGAGTAGGGAGACTGCCGGTCCTATCGCGCGTGGCCCCGGGCCAGGTTTCCCGGGCTCTTCCTTCCGCACCCCCGTCGCGAGGAGATGCGGTCGAAAACTGGATCAAGGACCTGGACGAGATCATCATGCCAGGGATCACTCACTGGAATCATCCGGGCTTCATGGCCTATTTCAGCCTGACTGGCTCCGGAGCGGGCATATTGGCGGATCTCATCAGCAGCGCCCTCAACATTAATGGAATGCTCTGGAAGACTTCGCCTTCCTGCACTGAGCTGGAAGAGGCTGTGCTGCGCTGGTACGCCATGTCCATGGGACTCCCGGCCGATTGGTTCGGCACGGTGTGCGATACCGCCTCTACCTCTACCCTGGTGGCGCTCGCGGCGGCGCGTGAGGCCACCGGGCTCAATATCCGCGCGGACGGGCTTGCCGCCAAGCCGAAGCTGGTCCTCTACTGTTCCGAAGAGGCCCATTCCTCTGTGGACAAGGCAGGCATCGTCCTGGGGATTGGTACACAGGGCATTCGTCGCGTTCCAAGCGACGAATGCTATCGAATGCGCATCGACGCCCTCGAAGAGGCGATCCGGTCCGATCTAGCCGCGGGTAGGCGCCCTTTTGCTGTCGTCGCCACGGTGGGAACCACTTCGGTGACAGCCGTGGATCCGGTTTCCGAGATTGCCCGGGTGTCCCAAAAATATGGCCTGTGGCTTCATGTGGATGCCGCTTATGCGGGCACAGCCGCCATTGCGCCCGATTTTCGCTGGGCCCTCCAGGGGTGTGAAGAGGCCGATTCCCTGGTCTCCAACCCACACAAGTGGCTTTTCACGCCCATCGATTTCTCCGCTCTGTTCACCCGGCATCCCGAGACGTTTCGCAGCGCCTTCTCTCTCGTTCCGGAATACCTGCAAACCGAATCCCGCGGCGCAGTGGATTATATGGACTACACTTTCCAGTTGGGCCGCCGCTTCCGCGCGCTCAAGCTCTGGTTTGTGTTCCGCCACTTTGGCACCGAAGGAATAGCAGCTCGGATTCGCAACCACGTACATCTGGCCAAGGAGTTCGCTGACAGGGTGGATTCGCACCCCCGACTGGAACGCCTGGCTCCCGCTCCTTTCTCCGTCATTTGTTTCCGCGCGCGCCCGGAAGGCCTAAACGATGAAAGAGCGCTGGAACAGCTGAATGCAGCAGTGCTGGAAAAGGTCAATGCCAGCGGCGAGGTCTTCCTGTCCCACACGCGGCTCAAGGGCAGATACAGCCTTCGCCTGGCCGTGGGTAATCTGAATACGACTGGGGACCATCTCCGGCGCGCGTTTCAGTTGGTCTGCGAGGCGGCCGGCTTGGCGCTGTGAGCCAGCGAGGGTTTGCTTCCTTGAGTTCCACGGCACTCTCACCCACGAGGGCGGTGTTTTTCGCCAGAGCGCCCTCGACAATGCCGGCCTGCTCCTGGGCAACTTTCCAATCCTTCTTCTCCACCGCCTCCGTAAGCCCCGGCAACTCGAGGTGGGCATAGGTAAAGCGCGTGGCATAGAGGACATGCTTGAACCAGGGACGGCCCGGTATGCCAGCCGGGTTAAGCCAGCTGCCCTCCACCTCCATCAGCCGGCGATTGATGGCCTCGGCCCGGCGCGGCTCGATCGGCCCAGCGGCCTGCACAGCTTCGAGCGCCTGTTTGAGCTCTTTTCCTGCCTTCCGAAACTCCACCGCACGCTGAATGAGAGAGCCAAGCTGCAGTTCCCGCGCCACTCCTTCCTTCTTCTGGACTTCGGCGATGAATTGTTGAATCACCCGGCCATAGAATTCGAAGTCGAACGGAAGCAAATCGGCATTTGCCAGGCGAAGCGCGAGCACCCCCCAGACCTGCGTCGCGAGTTTGTGGTAGCGATAACCGGGATCACCGAATCGATTCATCCAGTAGAAGTTGTCATATATCGAATGATACACGCCGTAAGGACCGTCGAACGTGAGGCCGACGGTGGGCCGTCCCAGGAAATTGAGGAACACAGTATGATCGGAACCACTCCCGATTCTGGTATCCACCAACTCGGAGTCACTCAGCTTTCTCCCTGCTCCTTGGCCTCGTGCCTGCTTTCCCTGGCCCGAGCGCCATTCTTCGTAAAGCGTTCTACCGGACGGATGGCGGATGCTGCGGGCAACCTCAACAACCAGAGGAGCCAGCGAGGCGACCGCGCTCGGGGCGAAATGCGGTCCGGACACCGAAGAATCCACGTTGAGGTACGCGACAACCTTCTTCTTCAGTTCCTCTGCAAATTGCTCTCCCCACTCCGTTGAGCCCGTCAACCCGACCTCTTCGCCGTCCCAGCTGCACAATACGAGCGTCCTGTGAGGCCGCGTGCCCTGCTGCTTCAGCTCGCCCAGCGCTCGCGCGAGTTCCATCATGGAAGCCGTACCGCTGGAGGGATCAACTCCTCCGAACTCCCAGGCGTCCCGGTGGTTGCCCATTACGACCCATTGATCTGGAAACCGATCTCCGTACATGCGGGCTTCGACCACGTAGTTGGGCGCCAGCCGGGTATCCATATCAGCTTTGACACGCACACGCACGGCAGCGCCGCCAAGGCGATAGTTGATCTTCAAACCGCCTCGCCAACTCTTGGGCGCTTCAGGCCCATCCATGTTCTCCAGCAACGGTTTCGCATCCCTCCAGGAGAGCGGTACCGCAACAATCCTGGGAAGCGAAACAGCCTCCTCCATCGCGATGTGTTTCGCCCCCGGAATCGAAGGCCAGCCGGGGGTGAGCGGGTCGCCGGCCGCAATGAAGTCATAGGTAATCGCGCCGCGCTGGATGTGGCTTTCCGGGCCCCAGGGGCCATCGGGATACACCTTGCCGCGTGCGTATCCATCTTCTGCGGGATCGGAATAGATCAATATCGCCGCCGCACCCATCCGTTCAGCTGTCAGAGCTTTGAAACCGCGATAGCTGTATGGACTGGAGTATCGCACTATCACCACTTTTCCTTTGACGTCAATGCCCTGCCGGCGCAAGAAGTCGTAATCTTCGGGATTGCCGCTGTGTGCGTAAACCAGCGGCGCCGTGACTTCGCCGGACGCCGACAGCGCGAGATAACCGGGACTGATGGAGGGATGCTTGGTATCCGGATCGATATCATAGGAATCTTCATGCAAGTTGGCGCGGTACCGCACCGGAGCCACCATCTCCACGGCCACTTCACGCGGCGACGACACTAACACGTCGTATTGATGAATGGTCACATCCTCCCAACCCTGATTCCTCCAGGTGGCGGCGATGTACCGCGCCAGGTCGTTGTTTCGCTTCGATCCTGCCGGATGCGGCTCCGCAGTAAAATAGCGATGTTGCCGCCGGACTTCGTCCTGCGATGGAATGTCCTTGAACTTTTCTTCGACCGCACGTTCCACGGCCGCGGATTGAGCTGAGTAACCACTCAGACGCACGGCCTGACTCTGGCCAAAAAGGAGGCCCACCGTCAAGATCACCATCCCCGAGATGACCGCTCGACGTGCTGGAATACGCTGCATAAGAATCCCTCTTGAATTGAGTGAAGGCCACATATTGCCACAGGGCCATCGATCTCAAAGAGGATTCGTTGATTCCCACTCGAGATTCGTCTAGCCTTTGTCCGGCGAGCCCCGAGCTCCGGCCGGCCCGTTTCGCTCACCCCGTACCCGGGCTGATGCACCAGCAGGGCTTCGAAAATCCGGTCCGTTTGATCCGGTAGCATACACAATACCGTCGCTCCTGATGGAAATACGCCAGTGAGCCGGAAGGCACCATGAGAATGCAGAAGCCTCTGCGCAGCACCATGGCAGCAATAGCCGTAGAGCTTGTGCTGCTTCCTGCCATACTGCTGCCTTTGTCGGAGGCATCAGCCCAAGCGCCCACAGCTAAGGCCACCCGGATAAAGGATCGCATCCGCCTGGACGCCAGGCTTGACGAAGTTGCCTGGCAGCTTGCGACGCCCATAGGGCCTCTTGTTCAGCGGGATCCCAGGGAAGGAGAGCCAGCCACCGAGGAGACGGAAGTCCGTGTCGCTTTCAGTTCCGACGCCATTTACCTCGGTATCCTCTGCCGTGACAAGTCACCTTCGGCCATTGTCTCGAGCCAGATGAGGCGCGACGCCGATCTGAGTGTGGATGATAGCGTTCTGGTCATTGTTGATCCTTTCTTCGACCACCGCTACGGCTTCTTCTTCGAGGTCAATCCATCAGGCGCGCGTGCCGACGGCCAGGTTGCCAACAACGACGAGCATCGCAGCTACGATTGGGACGGGATCTGGAATGCAGCCGCGCGTATCACATCGGAAGGCTGGGTGGCGGAAATCGAGATCCCTTTCAAAACGCTGCGCTTCAAGCCGGGACAGGCGGTTTGGGGGTTCAATGTCGAGCGTCACATCAAGCGCCGAAATGAGACCGACCGTTGGGCCGGGGCGCGGCGCGACCTGTGGATTACTAACCTCGCCGAGGCAGGCCGATTGGAGGGCCTTCATGATATCAAGCAAGGACGCGGTCTCGATTTGCGGCCTTACGTCGCGGGAGGAAAGAAGGACAGCGACGGTAAACTCGATGTCGGACTCGACCTGTCAAAGAACCTAAGCCCCAACTTGAATGCCTCTTTCACAGTGAACACCGATTTCGCCGAGACCGAGGCTGATATCCGGCAGGTCAACCTTACCCGCTTTCCGCTGTTCTATCCGGAGAAACGCGCGTTTTTCCTGGAGGGCGCTGGAGTCTTCGAGGCGGCTGGCACTTCGACCTCTAGAGACCTGCTTCCTTTTTTCAGCCGACGCATCGGTCTCCATGAAGGCCGGGAGGTCCCGATCCTTCTGGGCGCGAAGGTTACCGGCAGGCAATCGGGATACAACATCGGCTTCCTAGACGTACAAACGCGCGCCATCGATAAGCTGAACCTCGCGGCTCAGAACCTACTCGTCGCGCGCATGAGCCGGAATTTCTGGCGGCAGTCTTCAGCCGGAGTCCTGCTAACTCGAGGCAATCCCGCCGGCACAGGGGACAACCGCCTGATCGGCGCGGACGCACACCTGGCTACCTCCGCCTTTCGCGGAGGGAAGAACCTGAGCCTCGACCTTTTCATTTTCCGCACAAACGACAAGGGAAGCCGCAGCGCGGCCAGTGCAGGAGGATTCAAGATCGATTATCCAAACGATCTATGGGACATCGCGCTGACGTGGAAACAGATCGGGGAAAACTTCAAGCCCGCCCTGGGATTCGTGCCGCGTACGGGAATACGCAGGACCAACCTGGGTGTCGAGTTCAGACCTCGCCCCGAGAGGTTTGGCATCCGGCAGTTCTTCTTCGAATTCCGCCCCGAGATCATTACCAACCTTGACAACGTGGTCGAGAACTGGCGCATTTTCACTGCCCCCTTGAACCTGGAGACAGAGTCGGGAGAACACGTTGAGTTTAATTACGTCCCAGAGTTCGAACGGCTGGACGCTCCGTTCGAGATTAATCCGGGCATCATCATTCCTGCCGGGTCCTATGAGTGGAATCGATTCGCCGCTGAGGTAAGTACCGCCAGCAAGAGAAAGTGGGTCGTGGAGTTCGGTTGGGGATGGGGAGGATTCTACAACGGGCACCGCAGGCTGCTCGAGGCGGGTCTCACCTTGAAGCCCAACACTCACCTTTTGTTCGCTGTCCGCGGCGAGAGAAATGATGTCAGCCTGCTGCAGGGAAAGTTTTACACTCAAATCGTATCCCTGCGAGCAGACTGCAATTTCTCTCCGAACGTGACATGGGCCAACCTGGTTCAATACGACAATGAATCACGCATCCTCGGCTTCCAGAGCAGGTTCCGCTGGACTCTTAAGCCCGGCAATGACCTTTTCCTGGTGCTGAATCGCGGTTGGTACCGCACCTTCGACGGCGACTATCTGATGAGCTTTGACCGCGCGACCGCCAAGCTGCAATACACCTTCAGGTTTTGACCCCACGCTGGTGATTGAGTCCAGGAACTGGCAGACAGCTTTTCCCTTGACGCAATGTTGACCGTCAATGGTGCGATTCCGACCTCGCGTGGAAATCGGCCCTTAACGCTATTTGGTCCATTGGTCAATCCAATCCAGAACGGTCTTGTACCAGAGTTCGCTGTTCTGCGGCTTGAGGACCCAGTGCCCTTCATCCGGGAAGTACAAGAACTTCGAGGGCACCTTCATGAGCTGCAAGGCCGTGAAGAGCTGGAATCCCTCGGCCACAGGAACTCTGTAATCGAGCTCGCCGTGGATCAGCAGCATAGGGGTCTTGAAATGTTTCACGAAACTCGAGGGCGACCACCTGGCATAGAGTTCAGGGTTGGTCCACGGCTTTCCTTTGAACTCCCAGTCGGGAAACCACAGCTCCTCGGTCGAGCCGAACATGCTGACGGTGTTGTAGACGCCATCATGGCTCACCAGGCACTTGAACCGGTCGGTATGTCCTTGGAACCAATTCACCATGTACCCACCGTAGCTCGCGCCTGCCGCTGAGATGCGCGTGGAGTCGACGTAGGGGAGCTTCGCCAGGTGATCCACCCCTTTCATGATGTCCTCGAAAACCTTGCCTCCCCAGTCGCCGGAAATCTCATCCGTGAACTGCTGTCCAAATCCGGTGCTGCCTCGCGGATTGGGGGCGAAGACGACGTAGCCGCGGCTGGCGAACATGTGATAGTTCCAGCGGTAGGAGAAATTGTCGTTCCACGCGCTCTGGGGACCGCCATGAACCAGGACGATGGCAGGCCATTTCCTGCCTGGGTCGAACCGCGGTGGTTTGACGATCCACGCATGCACTTTGGCACCCGCAACGCCTTCGTATCGGACGCTCTCGACGGCCCCTATTTCCAGCTTATCCAGGACGGTGCTGTTCACAGCAGTCAACGGAAGCACATTTTGTCCGTCCGCATCTGCCCGGAATATCTCAATCGGCCGCAATGCGCTCTGGCGGGTGAATACCAGGAGCTTGCCGTCAGGAGAGACCTGCACGTCGTCGTTGAACGATTTCTCGAGCACGCGTATCGGGCTGCCGCCGCCGGCGCCAGTCTTGAAGATTGAGGAGTAGCCTTCATCTCCAGCCACAAAGAACACCGTCTTGCTGTCAGGTGCCCAGCTTATTCCCCCGACGGAACGGTCCAGCGCCGAGGTCAGCGATCTGGAGGTATTGGAATCGCGATCGTAAAGCATCAGCTCGAACCGGTCAGCCTCGAATCCCGGCCGCCGCTGGGCTCGGTAGGCGATGAACTTGCCGTCGGGCGAGTAGCTTGGCGAGCCGTCGTAGGCGGGATTAGGCGTGATTTTGCGCGGCTCACCGCCCGCCATCGGAACCACCCACAGATCGCCATTGGTGCTCATCGCTTCCACCCGGTCGGTGTTCCGTGCAAAGCAGAGTTCCTTGCCATCGGGCGAAAAGGCGTAGTCGAGCGGCCCACCCAAGGAGAACGGAGGCGCGTCATAATCCCCGGGTGTCACATCACGCGGCACGCTGCCATCCGTTGAGACGACAAAGAGGTGCGTCCGCTTACCGTCCTTCCAAGACATCCAGTGCCGATAGAGGAGGCGATCAAAAATCTTTGCCTTTACCTTTGATCCCTCGGCCGCATCGTTCCTGCTTTTGTTGCAGGCGTCGTCACGGCAATCCGGATAGACTTCAGAAATAAATGCCAGATGCTTACCGTCCGGACACCAGATGATCCCGTCCGCTCCGGTGGAAATCGACGTGAGTTTGCGTGCCTCGCCGCTGGTCACGTCGAGCAGATAGATCTGAGGGCTTCCCTCCCGGTTAGAAATGAAGGCGAGGGTCTTGCTGTCGGGGCACCAACGGGGGTTGTTATCCCGTTTTTCGCTCCGGGTCAGTTGCCTCGGCGTTCCCCCGGCGACGGGCACAATCCATATGTCGCTGTCACCGGCATTCTTGGCTTTGTCATAGCGTGTAACGGTATAGGCAACCCATTTCCCATCGGGCGAGATCTGCGGATCACTGACTCTGCTAAGACTGATCAAATCATCAAATCCGATGGGCCGGCGGCCTTGGGCGAGCGCCGCAGCAGCGAGCATCACAAAGAGGCATAATAAGTGCGGTACGGCGATCGACGGTTTCATGGCGAATCTCCCCCCTTTTGCCTGGTTTTCTCAGACGCCTCAGAAGTCTTTTAGGTCTTGCTGAGGAGGCCAGTATAAGATCTCGCCGGCCGTGGAACAAACGCTGAAAATCTGTCCTCTTGACGCCATCCCTGCTAGATTATGGATGGACTGATTTTGTGAGGCGCAAGAATCAGACTCGCGGTGGGAGGTCATGATGAAAGCTATCCGAGTATACGAAACGGGCGGGCCCGAAAAACTCTCCTACGAGGATGTCCCGCTTCCAAAGCCCGGTCCCGGGCAGGCGCGGATCAAAATTCATGCTATCGGGCTCAACTTCATCGACATTTATTTTCGCACCGGAATCTACAAGACGACCCTGCCCTTCACGCCGGGGATGGAAGCGGCCGGGATTGTCGACGAAGTCGGTGAGCAGGTATCCGACATCAAGGCCGGGGACCGTGTCGCCTACGCCCTGAACATGGGAGCGTACGCCGAATATGCTCTTGTGAACGCATGGCAGCTGGTCAAGCTTCCCGATGGCATTGATTTCCAGATGGCAGCAGCAGTCCTGCTCCAGGGGATGACTGCCCACTACCTTGTCTTCTCGACCTTCCCGCTTCGTAGCGGCGAGACCGCCGTGGTTCACGCCGCGGCTGGGGGAGTCGGTCTGCTGTTGGTTCAAATAGCGAAGATGGCCGGCGCCAGAGTCATCGCGACTGCAGGCACGGAGGAGAAGTCGCAGTTGGTGCAAAAGGCTGGTGCTGATCACGTGATACTTTACCAGCAGACTGACTTCGAAGCCGAAGTCAAGAGGATTACCGGCGGCCGCGGGGCCGATGTTATCTATGACTCCGTCGGGCGTTCGACCTTCGACAAGAGCCTGAATTGCCTCCGCCCCCGCGGCATGATGGTATTATTCGGGCAGTCGAGCGGCCTCGTCCCGCCGGTTGATCTTACGATTCTGAATACGAGGGGTTCGGTGTATGTAACGCGTCCTAGCCTTGGCCATTACGTCGCCACTCGCGAGGAGCTGGCGTGGCGAGCGAACGACATCTTCCAGTGGGTGACGGATGGCAAACTCAAGGTAAGAATCGACCGGGCCCATCCGCTGCCCGAGGCAGCCCGAGCCCAGCGGGCATTAGAAGGGCGTCAGACTGCCGGCAAGGTCCTGTTGACGCCGTAGCAGGATGATACCCGCTGAACGCATCGACGACCGGTGACGGCGATTCGGGTCCAGCCGAAGGCATTCAGGAGGCCAAGATATGAGGCTCAGATCAATGGCAATGACGTGGCTTAGCTTCTCCTCGACGATCTTGCTGCTAGCCTTGGCCGCAAGCGCACAGCGGCAGCAGGAGCCGGGCAACCGCGAGAAACCGCAAACCGGCGCGGTCAGCGGCAGCGGTTGCGTTGAGCGAGGGGTCGAGCTTGGCTGCCTTGTCCTGAACGATCTGGAGCAAGGAAAGACCTACAACCTCTTTTTCCGGACCGAGAAGAAGCCTCGCCCAGGAGGCGCGATTTCCTTCACGGGATTCCGGCATGATGGCCCGACCGCCTGCATGCAAGGCATGCCAGTGAACGTGACCAAATGGGCGCCGGCCAAGATGAAGTGCCCTAAGCGAGATGATTAGGGCGGATTACGGCCTTACCACGCCGTCGGCCTTCCATAGATAAAGCGTGCGGCTGTAGCCCTCGTTGTCAGTGAAGTTCTCCGTCTTGAGCGGCTCCCATTCCCCCATCGAAAACGCATGCGAGACGATCCGGGATCCCGGCTTGAGCTGCTTGGTAAGAATGGGCCGCAGCTTTCGATTGGACTCAGACAACAGATAGAGGGTGACGACCGATGCTAGAGAAACGTCCACCGTCATCGCGTCCTGCAGT
>Ga0129297_10001457_pt1 | contig 11953 bp, 13 predicted proteins | sample I18A1metaG_FD_94708 | JGI IMG/M metagenome (GOLD analysis project Ga0129297, IMG submission 94708) | Lake sediment bacterial and archeal communities from Gulf of Boni, Indonesia to study Microbial Dark Matter (Phase II) - ​I18A1 metaG | ecosystem: Environmental > Aquatic > Freshwater > Lake >... | reverse complement strand
CTTGAAATGGACTCATGATTGAAAGTAGCAATTCATGTTCGGTCAAGAATGCCACTCATCCCAAGAGCGCCGGACGAAGTCTGTGCTTCCATTTGGAAGGCCGTAGATGTGCAAGCCAAGTCCTAGAATGTACGGTGCGGCTGACGTCGTCGCTCGGCTCCCCAGAACCCTTCTCCAAGGCTTCAGCTCGTATCTGATGGAACGCAGGAGATCTTCTGCTGTTGGCTGGCAACTGTATCTTCCCCTCTTTCCAAGTGCAATATCGACTGCTTCGGGGTCGAGTCCAACGTTCCCGATCAGCATGTCTCTGGCGACATTAGGGTCTGATTGGATCTGAGATAACTCTGTCCTGAGCGTTTCACAGGCGTAAGCAACTTGATAGTTTATGTCTAGGTTGTATCCTGACTCTGTTACGCCTCGGGCGAACATAAGCGGTAGCGGTGGAAGTGGTTCCATATCGCCTTCTCTCAGTTTGACCTTCAATTTTCGGTGAGGGCAATCTTCGCTGCAGTCCGTTTCAGGTGCTAGGCCTCTAAAGCCAAGCTGTTTCGTGCGCCAAACATCATGGACCAACTGGCTGTTCACGTCGGCTTTCTCTTTGATTACGGAGTAGGATTCGGAACTCGGATAGATCAGAACGGTCTCGAAGTTGCCTTTCACCAGTCTGGGCGAAAAGTTCAGCATTTCATTTTCGCGACGTTTGTTGAGGACGTAAACTCCACTCTCTGAAGCGAGGGCGTTGTAGAATCTTGCCTGAAAAACGTCCATTGCGTCAGGCTGACAAGTGCTTTTGACTTCTATGATGAAAGGTTTCTCACGGTGAGCTACGTATGCGATCAGGTCAGGTTGAACGTATTCAGCAAGGTCAGGGTGCTTCCCCATTCCCTTGCACGTGGCGATGATCTCGCCGTATTCTTCGGTGAGCTTTCTTCGAAGCTTCTCTGTTTTGAATATAAACTCCGTGACTTTTCCCAGTTCATCCATGCTGAGCCGAGTAACTGACTTGACTTGTTGTATGGCTGTTAATGGTGATGATCCTTCGAAGATCAGTCTAACGGCAGTGGCCCTGACTTTTCGTATGTGCTTGGTCTCTCTAGCTTGCGGGACAACTCTGATCGGTATCTGTCTGAGAAGGCTGTAGGCTTTGGCTGCGAGAATCTTAGGACATCTCAGGTAATCGTAGACATCTTTTCTTGAGCCGCTGTAGATAGATGACATTGTGTCCTGTCACCGTGCCCGCAATCCAGAATACAGTACAGACCGGACGGGGTTTCTCCGGTAGATTCCGACTAAGTCAATTCGGTAACTTAGTTGTTTGATGTATACTACTGTTGAATACAGTACGTATTTCATATCAGCTAAGTTGTCAGATTGGCTTAGTTGCTGCTCGACCAATGCTACCTGTACCATCCGAAATACTGCTTCAGCCTGCCCAACGTCTCGAAATCTTCACGGCATATTCGATCCCGTCCGTTCAACAGCGCTGACCCACATAGGAACGCTGTGAGCAACTCGATGTTTCTCGGAAGACCGGAGAACTTCAATGTGGCAAGTCTCCGAGCCTCGTCGCTTATCCGCTTCCTGAATCCAGCGAAATCCCATTTGACGGGACCTCGTTCAAGCTCGATGATGGGCAGGTCGATTTCTTTGAGTTTCTTTCCGTCCCAGTATGGTTTCCATTTCTCCCAGTCAGTTCTGAATCGGAATGGAATTGTTCGGTCGAAGAATGTGCCGAGGAACTGGCTTCTCAACTTGCCTCTCGCATCAACCAACAGGTATTCGGGTACATTCATGAGGACCCCGAAGCTTCTCGCTTCCCTGTCAATTGCTTCAGTCTTTGTGAGAATTTGCGCGTGTCCGTCAATCAGGTTCTTGAGGAAACTGAGGATCCCTGCGACCCTGCGTCTCGGGTATGTTCGGATGATGTCCTCGATATCGTTGATGCAGAAGAGTCGGTGGCTCAACGTCTCATATTTCTGATCTTTAGCTAGGTGATACTCAGTTATCGCTCCGTCCACAAGAAGGTACGTTTCTTCAGGGAACATGGAGAGCACATCTCTCAGAATTCGAGTTTTCGCCTCACCCGGCGGGCTGACTACCGCCGCGGACAACGCTACTTTCAATCCCTCAGCCTGCGTTGAGGCCAAAGCTATCGACTCAAAAAGCCCGAGATCGCCGAAACGATACTTCTTCTGAAATCTGCGGTAGATGATTTCAGACTGTTTCAAAGGCTTTCTCGTATTCCCACACCCTCCTCTGAATTAGGTCGAGAATGAAATCATGTCGAGTTCGCGAGATAGGGATGGTCTTGACGAATTTCTCCCAAAGCTCAACGGGGATCTTGAGGAGAAAGGTCACTATGTTAGATTCGCAGCTTTTTCTTCGGGCTTCCATCTTAGCCTTAGTTTCAGAACTTTTCTTTCTCATGGCCAATGAACACCTAACGGTATTCTATTTTACCCTCAAGAAAACCGGGGATAAGGAAGGGAAGCTTTGATGACTGCGCTTGTTATATTTGCAGCTTCCAGTATCCGGCCGAATTTGCCTCCATATCAACGTTCATACCGACCTCAGGCGGTTTCTTGTACTTCAGCATGAACTTCGCCAGCTTACAGTTTGGTGAGATCTGCTTGGATGGCGGCTTAGGGATCGTTGCTATCCTTCCCTCCCAACCATCCTCCTTTGCATAGATGACGTAGAGAAGCTGGTCAGGATTTTTCGCACCTTTTTTGTAGACGTCTCCGGCTTTCATTAGCTTGATCTCTGTGATTGTGGCCTTTGCTTTCTGCCCAGGTTTCCTTATCTGGTATTCTTCCATTTCTTTCGTGCGACTTCACCTCCGTTTCGTTTTTTCTTGTGTTCCTGCAGGAACCTTGATGCGTGATAGATTGTCCGGAGCCTGACGTTTGCGCGTTCGAAAAGTTTTGACCACTCAGCGAGACCAGATTCAATTCTGGCGCGGTTGAAGTCAACCCTTTGGCAGTCATCGCCGAGTAGCCATTGCAGGCGATTGGCCTGTTGAGCATTCACGGGTGGGTTTATCTCAATGTAGAAGTGGAGGCCCTTGCGCCTACTGTTGCACGTCTTAATAGAATTGACCGCGACATGAAACCAGCAAGCGACTGTCAGAACTAGTCGTATGTAGTCCTCGATCCAGTCACAGTCGACATGGCAGTCTTTGTCGATTTTCAGGAGACATGTATTGGGAACAGTGCTACTTGCGTCTCTTGGTTGTCTTTTTTCTTTCTTTTCGACTCCTCTTCTTTCTTCCATGTTTTTTCACCCTTCCTGCATAAAGTAGCTTCCCTCGACCTAGCGAGTAAGCCCGCCATCGCTTTCCGCGATACAGCATGCTTCGGGATTCGGTCTGTATTGTCTTGCCGCTTTTCGAGGCAGGCATTTCTCGCTCGAAGCGCACCTTGATGTTAGATTTAGGAACCCATCTTCCTACTCGACGATGAACCAGATACTGGAAGTACGGGACTCCCCTCTTTGCCAGCATCCGACGGACAGTTCGGATTTTGCCAGGACGAGAAACCTGAAAATGGACTTCAAATTCTCGGGCTGCGCCCACCGTCTTGTCATACCAAGTAGTGGCGATAGTCGCACGGTAGGCTCGTAACTTGCTCATTTGTTCGCAATGCGCCCCCTTCTGGGATGCGGTGTTGCTTTCTCGACCCAAAATACCCACGATTTGGATGTCTTGCGTCCGCAAATCCTGCCTTCAATATACAGCTGCAGCAAGTGAGTGAGCGCTGCGTTCCAGTGGCTTATCCAGCTGACTTTCGTATCTTCTCAACATCGGTGGGTCGCTCTTGGGTTGCCAAGAATGATAAGATTCGTTGTTCACGTTCCATTTGTCGTCGGAAGTAGGTTCTTACCGAAAGATATAAAGTATGCAAGAACATATACTATATCAAAGGTGATATACATATACTATTCCGTCCATGGCCCAATATTTGATCCGCTTACTCGGGTTTCTCGGAGTCAACAAGTCGTACTGAATAGACTGGGCTTCGACGGGCCGATGACAAAGTATGACATCAAGAAGAAGGCGAATATGGCCTATCCGGTCGTGCACAATTCGATGAAGAAGCTGAAGGAAATAGGCTTCGTGAAAGAGATTGGTCGCAAGAGGGGTTGGAAGGGAGTGCAGACGATTCTATACGATCTGACGGACTTTGGCGTGTCGATACTTATCTTTAAGACGTCGAAACCAGATGCCCTGCTAAGACGCCTCGTCAAGAAATATCATGACTTTCTACCTGAAATATTCAACCTATGGCCCGCATTTATCAAAACTGGAATAGAAGACCTAGCACTGGCAGAGCTGCGTATGCTAGTGTGCAGGGTTGATTACGTGATTAGACCTCCTTTGCCCCACGGAGTGCGTAAAATCGACACCGATCCCTTCTTCATTTATCCGGTCGCCAGAAGACCTCCCGAAATACGAAAGAGATGGCTTGAAGCAGTTCGCAGTGACAATGCGCTCAAACAGGCAACGATCATGGCCCTCCATAGGAGCGCCTCACAAGAGATTGGGCAAGTGAACGAGATCCGCAGGTTGCTTTCAGAGCCAGAAATCGTTTCGATCCAAATTGGGGAGCTAACCGACAAGGAAATGGTCAGTCTCCTAGTAGAACCCAATCTTCTAAAACTAAGTCAAACACCCGAGTTTAGACAGCAACTCGCGAAGAATCGAACTCTGCGGGAAGCCCTACGCAAGGCAGTGATGGAGGCTGACTCCCAAGGCAATTGGAGTCAGAATCAGAAGGGGGAAGGTGAATGAAGCCAATGCATCTCTCCGGATTTTGCATAACGCTGTTCCAGATTCGGGTAGGCGTTGGATTAGTTTCACAGCTTATATAGATTAGTTTCGACAGCCTCTAAACTCCACGTCCCTGAAACCTATACTATACCTGTCAGCCGTGTCTGTGAAAATGAACAATGAGATCAGAATCCGCAAGGCGAAGGAGAATCAGAATTGAACCTGTTGCATCTGTCGGGGTATGGCGTGAAGCTGAGGGTCCGAAATCTAAAGTCCCGCTCAGATCTTGATGTCACCGATGGTCGCGGCGATTACGGAGAAGTACCTTCTCATTATGCATTTCGACCTAGGAGAATACCGTATGATTCAATCATCATTGATGGTCATAGTGGCTATGTGTCGTTACAGGCATTTCATTGGCTTTCGCGGAACAAGGTTCCAGTCTTTATCCTGAACTTTGATGGAGGTCTCATATCGTCTATTCTTCCGCCTATGCCGGTTAAAGCAGATCTGAGAGCTGCACAACTAGAAGCCTGCAAAGATCCAGAGAAGAAGTGCAAGATCGCCTATGAGCTGGTGAAAGCGAAGATCCAACGGACTAATGATGTGTTAAGATGGCTTGGGGAAAGGTATGACATAGAAAGGGTGACGAGAAAGGTAAAGATTGAATCATTGGCTTTAGCAATGGCGAAGACTGTTAGTGACATCAGGACGGTTGAGAGTAGAGTAGCGCGGCGGTACTGGGAAGCTATCCAATCAATTATTCCGGAGACATTTGATTTTCAAAGCAGAATCATTAGAAGCCATCAGTACAATGCTTCAGATCCGGTCAACCTCTGTCTGAATTATGCGTATGGCGTGTTGGAAGGGGAATGCCGGAAGGCGATTAATACTGTCGGGTTAGAGCCATCGGTCGGTTTTCTTCATGAGTTCAGCGATTACCAGACTAAGCAGTCTTTGGTGTATGATTTGCAGGAGCCTTACAGGTGGATTGGCGATGTAACTGCGATAGAGGCTTTTGAGTCGGGCACATTGGATATGAAGGATTTCTATTTCACGGGAGACGACTACCGCTATCGTATTGAGGTAGAGGCGAAAAGGCGGTTCCTAGAACTTCTCAAGGATAGGTTCAACTCAGGCGTCAAATACAAGGGTAAGACTTGGAAGTGGGACACCGTTATCTTGAACAAGACTCAGGAGCTAGCCCGTTTTCTACTAGGGAAATCCGGATCTTTAGATTTCATAGAGCCTGCCCCGGGTCTAGTGAGAAGTGACAGCAGAGAGCTTCGCAAACGGATTTTGGAATTGTCGATGAAGGAAGCACGAGAACTGGGCATTAGCAAGAGCACACTTCACGACCTCCGCAAACGTGCGAGAGACGAGAGACCATTCAAAGTCTACTGGAAGACCGAAAATCTGCTTGAAACTCGTTAGAACGGAGGATGTCTCCTTAGACTGCTATGAAGCGAAGCGTGAGTTGGAGAAGAAGAGCCGTGGCTATTAGACGTAAGACTCTGATCAGAAGGTCAGGCGTCGAGTGGGATGGGTAAAAAGAGCCCTTAGACAGGGGAAAGAGATCTATGGTGACAAATTCTATGACTCCAAATATGCAGCCATCAAGAATATGGAGCTTGAGAACTCTTTCAATGACCTTCTGGAAAAGTTCTTTCTTGTTGATAACCAAACATACTACTCGGCCATGATCAAACCTCGGTTCTAATAGTGGGTCAAGGAAGATACGCGGGCAACTGAATTGAGATGGCTCGAAAATAGGAAGAGCCATCTGGAACTCTTCAGGTTCATCGCGGAGAATGCTGCCGAAAAGCCTGAAGCCGCTATAAGTCGAGACGCTATAGTTAAAGAGATTGGGCTGACAAGGAGAATAGTGAATCGTGTAAACAATCAGCATATTCGGGAGAAGACAACTACCAAGCAGGGTCAATCATGACTCTTGAAATACGCAAGCGAAAAGTTTCAAGCGGGCAACTGCAAAAGAAAAAACAACAAATTGTCGAAGCCATTATCTACGCTATGCGAAACCATCCTCCCATGAAGGATGACATGTTTGTGGTTTTCAATAAGATAAAGGAAACGTTTCCTGAACTTGAAGCACTCAGAGAAACGTTTGTCAGCGTTCCTCGAGGAAAAATATCCCGCCAGTGGTGGGAACTGCTCCCTATCTATGATATTTTCTTTACTGTTGAGCGAAAGTTGAAGAAGAAACCATTCTCTATTTGGTGGGCTATGGATACCTTTGCATATCTCGTTTGGCTTGCAAACCTATGTTTTATGGACGACCTTCTGGTCTTGGCAGAAAAACCGAGAGTTGGGCAAAAAGGAGAATGGCTCGCCAGGGAGTTACGCGCCGAACACATAACATTCAATATAAGATTAATAAACACTAGATTTCGGACGGTAACCAATTCGAAGAAGGTTTTTGTGTTTAGAGAGGATGTTCCAGATTTCTTCAGAAGGCTGCCCACAGCATGCAAAGGATATGATGACTTTCTGGGAAAGGTTCAAAGTCTGGCCAGCATTTTTGAAGTGGACATTGAACCGCTTAGAACACTACTGTCCAGCATAGATCCGAGTTGGAGATCGATAAAGCTCATTGAAAAATGGCTGGATGATAAAGGCGCCTTAGATACGCATGTGATTGATGTCTGGAAGAACATAGTACAGCTGCGAAACATCCCTCCTACGCATGCCTCCATGAGCGATGAGACGGTTCGTGCAATAGAGTTTTTCGATGAACGAATTCCGGTTAATTTTTCAAAACTATGGAGTTCCATTTTGGATCGTTTTCTTGAAAGTCTACATAGGTTTCAAGAAATTCTTGGTGATCTAGCGAGCTAGGATAACATATGCATTGAAGAAGCACGCTCGCGACCGTGAACCCTTCAAAATCTACCGGGTAGTTAGGGAAAGACTAGCATAACGAACAATAAGCAGAATGCTTGTCGGACAAGCTTCAGCATAGTTCGGGGGAAATACAAGTCAATTTCAAATAGACCATACTTGTCAAAGTGGATGGCGACGGCTTGATTGAATTTCTATGAAAATCCCATTGCAATGATTTGCCAATTCTATCACTGTTCAGTTCCCTTCAGGTTGGATACCTATAGAGGGTGCCAATTCTCGTGTTCATACTGCTTTGCCGTCGATCGAAACATCAATATGAATTTTAAAAATGTTCAAGAGGGTAATGGCCAGCACAGCCACCCATAGCATAGAACAATATTGGAAAAGATTAAATTTTATTCCCCAAACTCACAACTAACTAACGAACTGAATAACTAATCGACTGGACGGAACGACGAAACTCTACGACTAACTATCGAGCATTTTTCTTCATAGTAAATAATAGCTAAACCGAATAACCCAATAATACTTAAAGTAATAAATCACATTTCACACCACAAGTATCATTAAGGTGATTTCTGTGGAGCAGGGAAAAAAATTAGAAGCGATACTTAGTTTTGATAGCTCATATTATTGTCTTGGCTATTACATGAAATTACCAAAACTTACTTCTCCATCTATTGAGGCCATATCTAGTCCATTTCCTAATTTTGAATTTCATGACAGTTTCGATTACGGCTCCAAAGACAACTATTGTGGAGGATACAACATTTCTGGAGATTGCCCAACTGCTGGGGAAATATTCGACCATTGTCTTAATGCGAATCAAGAGGCATGTGTTGAGTATTGGGGCGACATCATTCACTTACGAACAGGAAAACGATTAGGTCATGAAGTATATTATGATTATCAAAAAGGATTTGCAGGTGGACAAATTAACGACATAGAAAATTTTAGTATAACTGAAATAACCAGTCTTCTCATAAACATCGCAAACCGTCTGATTGCTAGCGTAGGACTAAAAGATAAATTCGGAAGTATTGCTGTTCTTCCTGTGACCAGTCTTGCAGCAGAGCTTGAATCAAGTGGGATACAACATTGGCCATGTAATGTAACTTTTCATAGCTTGCAGGAATACTACTCCCATGAGTGTAAGGAACTAGTTACGTTAAAAGAACAATTAGAAAGAGTTAGAGCTGCTTCGACAAACAAAGAAAAAAAGGATGCGTTAGAAGGATTTGTAGAGAAGATAATAAAGAAGACAAAGGGGTTAGATGTGTTATCTAAAGACACTAGAGGTTTGGACAGTGAAATTGACTTATTAATAATGAATGAATGTAGGCAACGAACGTTAGAGGAGATGGGCACACCATTTCTTATTGAATGTAGAAATTGGAGTGAACCAATGCCAGCTAAAGCAATACGTGATTTTGGCAGTAAATTGAGAGACAAACATATTCATACAGGTGTCATCGTTTCGATGAAGGGCATAACAGGCACTGAAAGAACAGATGCCAAAGAAGCAATTCGAACTTTTCTAACTAGAGATAATATAATAATGCTAGTTTTTGATGAGAATGACCTACAAATGATTACTCAAGGGACTCAATTTATTGAACTCTTAAAGAAAAAATTCTATGAACTAAGAACATATTAAAGTCTGACAAATGAAATCGAGCGCATTAATGACTTAGCTATGCGTGTTACTTTTTACTAGAGATTCGAAAGAGATTTACTCAAATCTATTATTGGAGGTAGCCTCGCCAATTAGTTTCCTCATTACTTGAATTTCGTCTGCGAAACCCCAATCTCGAGCTTTTTGATCAGCCTCTTGCTCCTCTTTTAATCCTGTTTTTTCTTTGTCCGAATGGAGAGCAACATGCGCTACTTCATGAGCTATTATACCGACCATAACGCTAGGATCCAACTTCTTAAACTGGTCCAGCTTGATGTATATGATCGGAAAAAGCTCTCCTGCTCCCTTACCGTGAGTCTCGGCTAGCATATCGGAGATGCCCTCACGTTCGTCTTCTTTGATGTAGAATAATCGGTCCTGAAGGCGTGGGTCCAGAGCCGCCCTCGACAATACTTTTTCGATTGCGTTTAGAACCGTAGGCTCCTCAATTTCGACACAACAGTCTATCTGAAACAAGCGTTCAATCTCTCTTTGGACAGACCTATTGTTGTGTTGTGCTAGGTCACAGGCTTTGCTTGAAATCCGGTAAGAATCAAGATTTGATGGATGAGAGTCACTGCATTTCTCTTTGTACAAGATCTCGCGTCGATGAGACCATGTGCAACTTCATGTCGCAGATTCTCTGCCCTATGATCTGTTAGGAATGTTTTGAAGTAGTAGAAGATGTCTTCGCCGAGGAATTCTTTCACTCTCTGATTTCTTAAGATGTCGTCTAAGGGTTGCTCAATAATTATGTCTTCCTTAACCTTACTCGTAGGTTGTCCTAGTTCTTCCAACAAATGACGCAGAACGTTCTCTAGTTGTGGCGTTAAAATATGAATTGCGCTTACATAGTCTTGACTGAAGTATCTTTCAAAACCAATTTTGACTATTGACAGGTCCATGGTGGCGTATAGTTTAGATGACGAAAGATACTCTATCAATCTCGAAGAGTCCAATCCTTTTTGTTCCAATCTATCCAATATTCTGCTTAATAGCAAGTCCATTTTCAACTGATATTCCTGTGAAAAATATTGCGTTACGTGGTCATCAAGTATAGCAGTTTCGTCCACGGATCTTGCTATAGGGTTAGCCTGTCTGATATGCGTCCTGGGGAAAACAAAGGAAACGGGATATTTGTCCCTGATTTTCTCAGCGAGTTTTCTGGCATTGGCATAGCTGGGTATTAGTCCTTGAGACGTTGCGATTCTCTTCAAAGCTTCCTTCAAATCAAGACTGGTAAATGGTTCAATTAGTTTTTCAATTTCACCTGAAGGGACTTTGATGGATACTTTGATGACCTTCATCTCAGCTACAGCTTTAATATTGGCTGTCTTCAGTTTGACCAATAGCTCTTCTTCCTTTTCCTTCTCACCAAGAGATCTGAATGCTTCTACAGCCTTCTCGTAGAAGTGGGCCGCTAGCAATCCGCTTTCTTCGATTCTCTGATCTCCCTCCGTTACAAACAAGTCGGCAATCTGGCGTCGATATTTGTCAGCCAACTCGGTTCTCTCCAGAAGCGTAGCATATTTCACTAGGATCTCCAGAAAACTTCTGGCGAAATTGAAATTGTTACTATTCCTATAGTAGCTTTCTGCTGACTCTAGAATTGACATTGCCTTGAGATAGTTATCCTTGTGTATCTTGTTTTTCATTTCCAGAAGAGATTCTGAGAGTTCCAAACAGAACCGGAATTTCTGCTCTTTTTGCAGAATCTCAAGAAGCTGCAGAACTCTTTCACGCGCATTTTCCATCTTTTCAGGATTATTGAGTTTCAGCGATAATTCTATGGCTCTGTCCATGGCGTCGGTCATTTCAATATGCCAGTCATTTCGAAGATAAATATCAGCGCACTCCAAGTAGGAGTTGATGGCAATCTCAGCGTATTTATATGAACGTCCCTTTTCCCATAGAAAGTCAGAATATGTCGCTCGATGTATAGGATTAGACGTTTCTGTCACTCTTTTTTCAAAATAGTCTAATCCGCGGTCAGGTATAACCAACTTCTCGCTCCAAGGATTAAATCTAGATCCGACCTTCTCACGTCGCGATTTAAACGGAAGAACTTGATAAAGGAGGTTTATCTCCCACTGCATCTGCTCTGCTTTGTCGCATTCTCCTCTCTTATTGTAAATTACTTGAGCTTTCGAGAATTCTTGAGCACGTTGAAGAGGCCATCTTAACAAAGAAACATCATTCTCAAGTCCTTCAAGATAACTTTCGGGCGACTCGTTTTCTATAGTCATCTTGTTCTCATCTATATGTCTCAAAAGTGTTCAAAATAGTTATAAATATATATACATGTTTTACTACGTCACACCTTTGCAATTTGCGACATTTGTCTTAATCAAGTTTCTTGCTTGAAGAATTTTGGCCTACCGCGCTTCTTGCAATAATGACAAATGTTGTAAACAGGATGGCCTTTTTCTTCTACCGTAATAGCGCGAGCGTCAGCGAGCTATACGAATAGGAAAGAGGGGTTTTAGGGGATTCATCCCCTAACAGTGGGATAGGAGTAAGTGTGTGTGTGTGTATCTCCTGGTGCGACAGACTGAATTTGAACCATTGATTCTTCTATTTTTCTGTGTATGCGCACCAAGGGACCCACACACAAAATAGAACATTGAACCGTTAGCCTCTTCTTCTAG
>Ga0129297_10001455_pt1 | contig 11976 bp, 11 predicted proteins | sample I18A1metaG_FD_94708 | JGI IMG/M metagenome (GOLD analysis project Ga0129297, IMG submission 94708) | Lake sediment bacterial and archeal communities from Gulf of Boni, Indonesia to study Microbial Dark Matter (Phase II) - ​I18A1 metaG | ecosystem: Environmental > Aquatic > Freshwater > Lake >... | reverse complement strand
GAACCCACTGGTGTGAGATTGAGTTTTTCACCGTGTCTTTCCGCTAGACCTGCGCCTACAACGTTCTCAAGCGAGTCCGTCTCTGCCTTCGACAGTCTCAAAGCTGACAACTGCACGGCCTTTGATTCGTCCAGTGCGTTCATGTTTTGGAGCTTAATGAGAACACTGGCATTTGGAGGGAGTTCTCTTCCGAATTCCTCTCTAGCAAGTTTCTCGACTTCCCTGATTTCCTCAATCTTGCCTACGGCCGTCGTGACAGATGCTAGTCCTCTGGTTATGTTCATGAGCGATTGAACGATTGGACTCTGAGGATTCAGGCGATACAGAGTGACAGCCCCGACATGTCGAGATGGGGTTATCGCCTTCATCTTCTCTAGGTCTTCCCAAACTCGGTAGAGGGTCGTTCGACCGATTCCCGCCTTCTGAGCAATCTCGGTCTTCGTCATTTCCTCCTGCGGACGCTCAACGAGGATGCTGAGCACTTTCAGCTGCGGGGATCGTGTCAATGCGTCTAGGAACGTCGCGGTGTCCTCGCCTGAAGACATTGAGCTCAACGCCTTCCCATACCAACATGGCTAGGTATATTAATGTTCGCATCATAGTACACCAGAGTTTCGCGCCTAACCCATAAGAACTCCCTCCCAAGTGACCGAGAGTGTTCACCGCCATGAAGCCGGATCTCTCAGGCAATGACCTCCTGATCCTCCAGACAATGTGGCAACTCAAGGCTCTGGGATCACGCAGCGTGGCCATTCAAGACCTCACTGCTAGGTTGCCGGACTTGGCGTCAGGAGTGCTTGAGATGCTCAGGGACCTTGAAGCACGAGGCCTTGTTACGGCGAGCAGGGAAGGAGGCCCAGATCGGTTTGCACTGAGCCTGCTGGGAGCGGCTTGTGTTAGGGAGCTACAAGAGGAGCAACTCGTGGACCTCTCCCGCATTTCATAGGATCGGTCGATGAGGCGAGAAAGGCTATAGACCTTGGCCGTCCATTCACTACGTTGATGATGAGGCATAAATGTCTGAGCGCTTTCAGCCGGCGCTGTGAGGATCTTCGACGGGCGAACTGATTCCTTTTCGCCCGTCAAATCCAATTCTTCTCTGAAGGGGAGAGTTTCTTCGAAAAAGGCTTAAGGGTAGAGTGGCTCGGCCATGATGGGGAACACGTGTGACGTGTACGGTCATCGTGGGCGGTTTCTTCGGTGATGAAGGAAAAGGCAAACTCACAGCATATCTGGCTGTCAGAGATGCTCCGGCGATTGTCGCTCGGGGTGGAGTCGGCCCGAATGCGGGACATACTGTGCAGATTCAGGGGAAGACCTACTCTCTGAGAATGATTCCCAGCGGATTTGTCTCGAGGGAATCACGACTTCTGATTGGTCCCGGGGTCCTCGTGAATCCAGAGATCTTTCTGAGAGAAGTCGAAGTCACACAAACCAAGGGCAGAGTGGGGCTAGACCGCCAGTGCGCCGCAATTGAACAGAGACACATAGAGCAAGAGACTCAATCGGAACATCTTGCGAAGAAGATAGGCGTCACGAAATCTGGAGTAGGCGCATGCAACGCTGACCGAGCCCTCAGAACCGCGCAGCTCGCGAAAGATATCCCCGGACTTTCCGGCTTTCTAACGGACGTGTCAGAAGAGATTAACAAAGCGTTGGACCGAAAAGACCTTGTGTTGCTCGAGGGATCTCAGGGCACATTTCTGTCACTCTACCACGGGACCTACCCATATTGCACTAGCAAGGATGTCACCGCTTCGGCGATATGCTCTGATGTGGGAATCGGACCAACAAACGTCGATGACGTAATTGTCGTCTTCAAGGCTTTCGTGACGAGAGTCGGAGAGGGGCACTTGGAAGGACAGCTGACAGAAGAGGAAACCCAAAGGAGAGGCTGGCAGGAATTCGGCACAGTAACGAGGAGACCACGGAGGGCGGCTCCATTCAATTTTGACTTGGCGAAAAAAGCGGTTCACCTGAACGGTGCTACTCAAGCGGCGATCACGAAGATGGATGTCGTGTTTCCTGATGCAGTTGGAGCGAAGACTTTCGAGGATCTTCCGAAGGCTGCCATAGACTTCGTCAAGAAAGTGGAGGATGCGATTGGAATCCCGGTTACACTGGTTGGTACTGGTCCGTCGAACGAGGATCTGATCGATCGCATGCCAAGGTCCCCCTGACCATCCGATAGAGAGACCCGCGCAATCAACTCGTGTCGGCAATCAAACGGGCTACAACGTCCCGTCTTTTGATTGCCTCCATTATTATCGCAATGATGGTCAGCTCGAACCATGCCTTTGTCAGAACCACTGCTACAAACCCGATTGTGACGTATGGTGCTACCTCCGGAAGGAAGAAAGGAACGACCAACATGAAGTAAAGATATGTTGCGATACACTCCGGTACATATCCTAGCAGGGTCGCAAGAGCCGGTCTTAACCTTCTACCTAGAAGCCCCGCTGTGATCCCCGTCAACGATTTCAGAGGGATGATAAGGAAGCCGACAATCGGCCCAAACCATCCGGTGACTCCGAAGCGGTAGAACGGAACGATGCTGACCAGTGCCCCTGTGATTCCTCCCAAGACCGGCCCTGAGTACAGTGCGACGATCAATGTCGCGACATGCGACAAGTCAGGTGCGACTTGACTTATCGGCGTTGGAATGGAAACCGTGAGAAGCGCTAGCACATTCCCTAGCGCGCCCATGGAAGCGACGAACGCGACCTGTCTGCCGACCCCGTTTGCGAAGATGCTCACGGTGCATTTCCCGCCGTCAGTCTTGTCGGACTCTTGATAAGGCTTACGCACAATCGCGTATCTACTCGAATGTTGGTATTCGCCTCCTCGATCCCACCTTCCACGCTCCACCACGTAGCTCGTGCACATCAAACCCCGAGGGCATTTGTGGTTCATGCATAGAATAGTCAAGAAACGACTTTAGCAATCCGTATGATGGGAGAGTAGGTCTCAATGTCCTACTTAGTGCTCAAGGATAGGCGAGCGGGCCCCCCGCTACCAGTCAAAATCTTCGAGGATCCAAGACCCGCTCAAGCCCTGCTTCAACCGATGCGATGGAAGATCCTCCAAGAGCTCGTGATCGAGGACCAGTGTGCTAGGGAACTAGCCAAGAAACTCAACACTAGCCAACAAGTCATCTGCTACCACCTTAAGGAGTTGGAGAAGGCGGGCTTCATACGCTTGCAACGCCGGGAACGCCGGCGAGGCGCGGTGGCGAAATACTATCGCGCAGAGCACAGGGCACTCGCGGTGATTGCATCGAGGGGGGAAGAAGGGACGATATCGTCCGACGAGAGCGGCCTTTCCGAGGTAAGCGCTCGACTGCTAGCCCCCTACGTTGCGAACGGGGTATTTGACGGGCATGTTGTCGTGGGAAGTCCCGATCAGCACGGAATCTTCCGCGAGAGAGACCTAGGGGGATACCATGCGATCTATCTTGCTCTGTTTATCGGATCACTGCTCCCAGTCGCCAGAATGAACATAGTGAAGCTTGACACTGAACTCACGCAACAGCAGATCCTAGGCAACCTCATCCTAGTTGGAAATCCCAGACTGAACACTATATCCATGATGATGAACGAGTACCTGCCCATCACATACGAACTGGCAGGCCCCGACGTGATGATGTCAACAATCTCTGAGAGAACCTACGCCGAGCCCCAAGACGGGGCCGTTCAGATGATCCGCAATCCGATGAACCCTGATTCGAGGGTCATTGTTCTTGCAGGGAACGAGACCCTCGGGACTCAAGCCTCCATAATGGCGTTCGTCAAGTACACTGAAGATATCGCCTCAGGCAACGTATTCAATCGGGAGATAGTAGCCCGCGTAGTCTCCGGCGTGGACGCAGATCAAGACGGAATACTGGATGATGTCGAATTCCTTGAATGAACCTGCCCTCGCGATGTGACACCATACGCCTGCGATGCGCAAGCATTATTATTGTTGCGTCATGGACATATGGAATAGAGGGGTAGATGTTCTTGGGCGAAGAAAGATGGAATACATGGATGATATTCGAATGCTCGAACATTGACAGTCATCCAGACGATAGTCAAATGGGAGTCGCCGTCCTCACGAACGGATTCTATGGCCAGCACGTAAGGAACGCGATGGACGAGAAGGTTTGCAGCGTATGCGGCGAACCATTCAATGAATCTTTCACAGAAACCGCCCTCACTCTCTTCCTTCAACACGATGTGGAGCGATTCCAGCGCCTCGGACTCAATGTGCTGAAGGACGAAGAGATATTGTGGAAGTAGCCTCCACCCCGTTCAATCACTCATTCTTTCTTTCTCTTCGATCCTGTTCCTGATCAGTCTCGCCACTACCGTAGAATCCGCCGAACCTCGAACCTCACTCATGACCAACCCCATGAGCTTTCCGTAGGCCGCTTCTCCTCTTTCCTCGACCAACTTCCAATTTGTAGTGATCACACGGTCCACAACATTCACGAGTTCTATTTCTGAAAGCATGTGCACACCGAGCTCCTTGATTCCATCCTCAACCGTTGAGCTGCTGTTCTTGGAAAGCCAAGCCAACAGGGGAACGGTTGCCTCTTTCGCTACGATCCCCTTTCGGATTGCGGCGAAGACAGACTCCAGACGTTCGGAACTCAGCTGATCGATTGGCAGACCTTCCCTAGCAAGGCTCTTGAGATTCTCAGTCACGACAGTGGCAACGAAACTAGGCGCGACGCCACCCTGTGAGCAGACGCGACGAAACAGATCAATGTGATCTGACTCGATCAACTGCGTTGCTAGTTTCCTATTCAACTGAAACTCGGTCAAAAGTTGTTTCATGATGACTTCCCTAGGAGGAGGTAGTGCTGCTCGAATCCGTGTCAAGTCCGTCGGAGTGACTTCTACTGGGGGAACATCGGTCTCAGGATACATTCTGGACGCTCCAGGCCTAGGCCGCATGTAGCGGGTCGTTCCATCTGGATTGGCCATCCGGGTCTCTGTGGGTACTCCCACCAGTGCTTCGCGCGCCCTATTGATGACCGCTACGAGAGCATCCCTAGCCTTGTCTTCGCGATCAGCAACAAACACAACGGCATCGAGTTCTCCGCAAGCGGTTTCTTGCCGGAAGGCGAGAACTTCCTCTTGAGAGATACCATAGTCGGGAAGCTCGTCAGTGTGAAATATCCCACCTACACGTCCCCAGAAGACAGCTCTGCTTGCCATCTCCGTTCCTAGACGAAGCCCGGGAATCAGATCCCTGCCCAATAGGCCTTGGAAGCCGCGCAGCTTCACAGCTAGTACCAATGCGCCGGAATCGAAAGTCTGCCTGATCAAGCTCGATTTTGTTTGACTGAAGACTGACGACACGTCCACGAAGCTGTCTACAAGGTCGGCTTCCTTGACGTTGCGTCCCGCTAGTTCGTTCCTGATTCGCAGAAGCCCCAGTTGCCTTTGAACCTCATAGGCGACAACCTTGGAGAGTAGATCGAGTTCTTGGACTCCCTTGATCTCGATCAGGGCTCCGTCCCGAATTGAGATGTTGAGATCCTGCCTGATCGTTCCCAATCCTCGTTTTACTCGACCTGTGTCCCTGAGGATATCCCCAATCCCCTTCGCAACGTTTTGCGTTTCATCAGGCGATGCGATGACCGGCGCCGTCGATACCTCAATCAATGGGATGCCCAAGCGATCTATCCGGTAGCTTACTGTCTGGTCTGATTCACCGATCTTCCTTGCCGCGTCTTCTTCAAGTGAGATCTGTTGAATTGAGATCTTCTTTGTGTCTATCGTGATCCAACCGTTCACGGCCACGACGCACGTTCTTTGGAATCCCGTTGTGTTCGATCCGTCGATCACGATCTTCCTCATAACGTGAATTTCATCAACAGGTTCTGCATGCGTCAATATCGAAACCGCAAGCGCGATCTCCACGGCTTCGGAGTTCAGGTATTTTGGAGGCTCCTCATCCATCTCGACTAGGCATGCTGTCTGATCATCTGACTCATAGGCTATTGTGCGTCCTTTCTGGAACTCAAAAAGCGCCGCGGGATCCACTTGCCCAAGCTCGCTCTGTGTGGGCCTCAGCCGTCTTAGAAAGCGGAGAGTAGGCTCCGTTTCGGACATCATGGTTGAACAGTCGCAGAAGAGCTTGCCTCTGGTGTCCAGTTGACGATGAATCTCGATGCCAACCTTCAGGCCTATGGACGCGTAGTCAATTGGATCTGTCATTCTGCAAACCTCCCGGTCTTCTCGGACTGATCTCCCCGGCTATGTCGGTACACATCATCTGTGCCACTTGCGCTGGATCTGATGTTTGTCCCAGTACCCACATGAGTTTCACAAGCGCCGTCTCCGGCAACATGTCTTCCAGAGGACGCACGCCGACCTTCTGCAGATCGACACCTGCCGAGTACACGTTCATGTTCACTCTTCCCCAGAGACACTGTGAAGTCATGCCGATGAACATCCCCTTCTCAACTGCCCGCCTAAGGCTCGGGAGCCAATTCGTAGCGACGTGGCCAAGCCCAGTTCCCTCAAGGATCAAGCCGCGGTACTCTTTCCCTACATAGTAGTCGACGATACCGGGGTCAGAACTCGGATAGAATTCCACAAGCGCAACACGATCATCGAAGATCGGTTTGCAGGTCAACTGAGAGGATCCGCGTTTATGGTACTCGGTTTCCAGCAACTCTAGGTTCTTTGATCCCATGTGAAAGCGCGCTATCGGGCCCGCGTTTACTGACTTGAAAGCGTCGCGTCTACTGGTATGGCATTTCCGGACTTTAGTTCCTCTGTGAACCAGAAGTCTTTCATCAGACATCCACTCATGCATGACCACAAACACGCCGGCAAAGGGAGCCCTTGCCCCCACACTCACCGCACCTACTAGATTCGTGGCCGCGTCAGAACTTGGTCTGTCTGATGATCTCTGCGCCCCAACCAAGACGACAGGAACGGGACATGACTGAAGCGCGAAACTGAGTGCGGCTGAGGAATACGCCAGCGTGTCGGTTCCTTGCGCGACTACGACCCCTGACACGCCGGAATAGATCTCTTTGGCAACTGATTCCGCCATCTCCTTCCAGTGCTTGGGTGTGAAATTCTCGCTGAACACACTGTAGAGGATCTTCGCCTCAACGTTCGCCTCTGATGCGAGCTCGGGAACAAATGTGTAGAGATCCTCAGCTGTTAGTGCCGGTTCCACGGCACCTGTACGGTAGTCGACTCGGCTCGCGATGGTGCCTCCTGTGCTGATGATTGTCACTCTCGGCAGATCTTTGGCTGACGGTGGCTTCGCCGGTCTAGTTAGAGCCGGCTTCGCACCTGCCCCGATTACATCGATCCTCGAGCCTTCACTAACTCTCACTCCCACGTTATAGCCCGTCGCGAGTTTCAGGACTATGTGCGTCTCCTCTCTGCCGGCTGCTCTGGGCATCAGTAAACCTTCGATTGATTCTCCATTCCGGCTGAGCCTGACCTTGTCTCCAATACGGGCGCCGGCGCCTCTGATCAGGTTGAGTACTTGCCCTCTGTATCCGGCGTAATCCTGCATACTCTTCACTTGATGTCTGTCCTTGATCTTGCACACAGTGGGGCGAGAGTTAAAACCTGTGTAAACGACCAACGCTAGTTGAGCTCTTTGCTCACGTAGGGACCATCAGGCTTGTAGCCGGCATTGGCGTAGTACCTCTTAGTGCCGAGCGCACTCAGGACGAGGATCTTCGTGATGTCACACTCTTCCCTCGACACTCTTTCCGCTTCTTCTAGAAGGGAGATTCCGTGACCTTTGTGCTGCCAAGAATCAGAGTCATGCTCTCCAATGGGGACGACTGGTCCGCAGACGTGGAGTTCTCTCACGACCGAGCAGCGTCGCGAACGGACCTCCTTCCTGTGAGCGTATGGGGATGGAATCCTTAGCCGAAGATACGCTATCAGCGTGTCTGTGACGAGATCCTCTCTCGACAGGAAGAACTCTGTTCCCTCAGATGATTCATAGGAAGTCCTAGTCAACCTCACCTCTCGAACTACTGGCTCAATGTTCTCCTTCATTCTTCGGTGACCAACTTCTCTGCAACGTATGCACCTGCAACGTCTTCCTCTTTTGCCCAGAAGCACCAACGCGTCTTCGCGTAGGTTTCCTTTGTTTGGCCCTGCCAGGATTAACCTTGCAGGTATCTCTCGCTGAATCCTCATTATTCGCATCCATGGTGGTATGAACTCCTTCACGTTCGCAATCAGATGCGCGGCATCCTCTGTGCTGAGTGGTGTGTACGTGCCAGCGCTCCACCAGTCGCGGATCATAGTGCCCCTCACTACCAAGCATGGGTAGATCTTGAGCATGTCTGGCCTGAACTCTGGATCGGAAACGAGCCGCTTGAATCCGTGTAGATCCGTTTCTGCAGTCGAGCCAGGTAAGCCAGGCATCATGTGCGCGACAGCCTTGAGGCCGGCGTCCTTGGCAACACGGAATGACTCGACTACATCTTGTGTGGAGTGACCCCTTCCGACGAGTGTGAGAACGTCGTCATCTAGGCTTTGCACTCCAATCTCGACACGCGTGCCACCAAAGGAAAGCATCAAGTCGACATGTCTCTCGCGTGCCCAATCCGGCCGCGTCTCAAACGTGAGTCCGACATTTCTGATCTTGCTCGATTCGGCTCTGGACTTGGCCTCCTCCAAGGAAATGCTTTCTTCTTCGTTGAGGGCATCGAAACATCTTTTCACGAAATTCCGCTGGTACTTTACGGGACGGGCGAGAAAAGTTCCACCTTGAACGACAATTTCAACTTTAGAGACCCGGTGACCGATGGCCCGCAGCTGAGCCAACCTGCTAGAGAGCTGGGCACAGGGATCGAAATCATGTTGCCTCGCGCGCATGGCAGCAGGCTCGTATCCCGTATAGCTTGTAGGTGCGTCATGCTCCTGAGGGCAGTATGCACATCTGCCATGTGGGCAACGCTCAGGCGACGACATCACTCCGATGACGTGAACGCCTGAGATGCCCCTGACACGCTTTAGCCGAAGTCGTTCGAGAAGAACCCGGCGTTCACCGACCGAGGTGACTGCAAGTATATCGGAATTTCGAGGGATGCCGTTGAGGCCGTACTTCTTGGCGATATCGAGCTTGGTTTGCTCCACCCTCTGAGCTTCTTCCGGATCAAGCAAGAACCTACGCACTATCTCCCGACAAACCTCGCGCTCAGACTGTAGCTGAAGCTCGCTCGGCATTCCTCGTAAGCTCCGATCCGATCGCGTGATAGATCTGCTGGAGGGTCCTGTTTAGTATTGCTCAGGAAGCCGAGAATGCAACAAGTCCACCGCGACTAGTATGGTGATCACGCGTAGATTTGCCTCTGATGATAGGAACCGAGTCCCCCGGGTCCCAGCCGCTCCGCACTGGGGTGTCTATTGCCGCGCCTGATCCACACAAACATAGAGAATGTTGCTTCCGCGAAGGATCAGATTTCCGAAGTTTGCCGTAGGCGCGTTGTTCCTCCACTCTGTCGCTCCATCTAGGATTATGTTCATGTGACTGTCACAGTCGATCATCTTACCTCGGTACTCGATGTCATTCTTCAGACGAATCGAAATGTCCGAGTTGAGTTTCTTCACCAAGAGGTTCAGTGGCTTCCTCGAGGGTTCCATGCGTATCACTAGGATAGGAGACGAGACAGCCGTCGGACCGTATAAAAGACTTGTGAGAAAATGCGAGTCTTAGCGAGACAATCAATGCAATCTTCTCAGCAATTCACGATCTCGCGACTTTCTCGTTCGTCTCGTTCTAGCACTATCCTCACATCCTGCAGAGTACGATCCATCATCTCGTGGGTCAACCTTCCAGTCTGGGTGTTCTGTCTGCTCGGATGATACGATACGATCAAGACCAAAGAACTCTTTGGCAAACGATAGATTTCGCCGTGCTTGAAGACCAAGCCGGAGACATCGAGTCCTTTCCGTCTCAGATGATGCAGGCAGCCTTTGAAGGCGATGTGACCGAGCATTAGGATCACTCTGGCTCTTGAAAGAAGGGCAAGTTCTCGATCGAGATAGGCGCTGCAATTCATCAGTTCCTTCTTGGAAGGCTTGTTGCGAGGCGGCGGGCAACGGACTGCTGCAGTCATGAAAGCGTTCGTCAACATGAGGCCGTCTCCCCTATGGTCGGATTTTGGTTGATTTGCAAATCCTGCTCGATGCATTGCCTGCATCAAGAAGGAAGCCGATCCATCGCCAGTGAACATCCTTCCGGTTCTGTTGCCACCGTGTGCGGCGGGTGCTAGCCCGACTATCACAAGTTCAGCCAAGATCTCGCCGAAACCGGGGAGGGGAGCTCCCCAGTAGTTCCAGTTCATGTATTGTCTCTTCTTTTCGCGAGCAACCTTCCTTCTGTACCGAACCAGCCTTGGGCAACGGGTACAGTGTACGATCTCGTTTCTGAGCCTACCCCACGTGTTGGAGTGCTCTGTCACGGGAACTCCATCCTCCATTCGGTCATGTGCCCGAAGCAGATGATGGAGAATGTGAGCTGACTCGCCTACGCATCGCCACGATCAAGGGTAAGCATGCGAATGCGTTGATCAAGCCGGCCAACTCGAACGGTCCTGCATAGCCTATATGTGCCCATGCGAGTCCGCCTATCACAGGTCCAACTATTCCGACAGTCCCTGTGATGGCGTCAAGGGAGCCGATCACTGTAGCCTTGCCTGCCTTTGCTGACGCGAATTCAATCATCAACGTACGCCTTGCGGGCATGTCCAAGGCTGCGACGACGCCGAAGAATAGCATCGCCGCGATTCCGGATTCAAAGTTCCAGGACCAAGCATAGATTGTCCAGCTGAAGCTTGAGAGTACAAAATGCACTAGCAGCAACGCTCTGGCGCCGAAACGGTCGGTCAGGTGCCCTGACGGAATCTGCGCAATTGCGACTCCGGCATTCCATATGCCAATGATCATGCCGACCTGTGCGATGTCCAGACCAATGCCTTTCTCCGCGAATAGCGGTATGAATGGGTTGATCATCGAGAAGCTCACGACGTGTACAACCAAGGCACCTGTGAGAATCGCGAGTTCACTGTTGGATCGCAGCATTCTCGCAGTCCCGGATACTGACGAACGCAGGCTCTCTGTAACTGCGGAAGCGAATTTGCCGGTTCTCGCTGCTAGAGTTTCGGGAATCGTGGTGTAGCCAAGGATTGAAGTGATACCTCCGAACCCAGCGCTAACAAAGAACATGCTCGAAAATCCGATGCTCTCCGCCAGTCGCCCTGCGGTGAATGACCCAACGACAGCTCCTGAGAGAGTCGCAATCTGGTACAAGGCAAAGACGAGGCCGGAACCGTGACCAGATACGATATCGGAAACTAGGGCGTTTCCCGAGGGAACCAATAGTGCAAGCCCTATTCCCGAGCCCACTACTGCTGCAAGCGTCAAACTTGGCTGGTTGACAAGACCCAAGAAGAGAGTACTCAACGCCAGCAATGCCGAGCCAGCGACAATCATCGGCCGTCGGCCAAGACTGTCAGATAGTCTACCGGAGGGCAGGAAGGCCAGACTGAGAGAGGCGTTGTAGACCATCAGCGTCACGCCTATGGACACGGAACTCATGCCGAGTCTCAGCAGGTAGTTCGGAAACAGGCTCAACCACAGAGAATTCCCCAAGTAGGCTAGGAAGAACAGCGTGCAAACGATCGTGACCGACCGAGTCTGCGTGGCTTGCCAAGCATGCTTGCCTTTGGGTATCCCCGCCTCCCCCGTCACGTCGTGTTCTCCTCAGCGGATGCAGCAGGAGACCATTAGATTTGCTGCGAGTTCGCGGACAAAACCATCAAGTACATGGTTGGGGTTGCTCACTCGGGGTGCAGAGTGTTTGGCCTCCGGGACAGTACGCGTTGCGGACCGAGCGCGCAGCATCGAATATGCAATCAGAGACATGCTCACGGTAGCAAAAGAAGTGGAGAGATCGGGCAGAGAAGTGATCTACCTCAACATCGGTGACCCG
>Ga0129297_10001454_pt1 | contig 11978 bp, 16 predicted proteins | sample I18A1metaG_FD_94708 | JGI IMG/M metagenome (GOLD analysis project Ga0129297, IMG submission 94708) | Lake sediment bacterial and archeal communities from Gulf of Boni, Indonesia to study Microbial Dark Matter (Phase II) - ​I18A1 metaG | ecosystem: Environmental > Aquatic > Freshwater > Lake >... | reverse complement strand
GGTTAAGGCAGCAATATTGTTTGGAGGCACAACAAAAGGTTACACCCTAAAAGGCGACATAGATATCGCGGTATACTTCGGGAAAACCCACAGCCTCTACGATCTAGGAGAACTCGCAGCAAACATAACAGAGACCCTAAAAATCAAAGAAGACCAGCTGAACATTGTAGATTTAGACTTAACAACGCCCCACATAATACTAGAAGCACTGAAAGGAACCATAATATATGTAGATGACGACTACACACTATTCGAACTCAAACTAAAAGCTCTAATGGAAATACTGGACATCCAAAGTGGAATCCAAACAACCTCCAAACCCGCAAACCCCAAACCAAAAGTAGAAGCTAACTCCCCAATCACAGCAGCTGCAGACCTCGAAGCTAACACATTAAAAACGCACTCCCCACATAAAACCAAAGAATGGGCCACGAAGCACAAAATTTAGTCGTAATTAACGAACACGCATGGTTTAAAAATGTCAGGAATCTTCTACGGCTTTAAAATGCTCTTGAGGAAAGGCGGAACAGCCTCGGCAGTGCTCTCAATAGCTCTACTCGTCGCCATAATAGCCTCCATGAACTCCATAGTCAACTACATAGGCTTCCAAACCCAAGTTTTAAGCAGGCTTGTAAACCCAGGCAAAACATACATAATACTCAGCCAAAACTCCACGTCGATAACGGACAGCTTAATAGACGCGGAATTGGCAAGCCGCCTTGTCGAAGTTGAAGTTAGGCATGCATTTCCCCAAAAAATCTTGACGGCTAATCTAAAAACAGAGTCAGGCAATCGAACAGTGAAAGTGAGGGCTGTAGGGAATGTTGAAGGCTTTCTTAAGTTAAGAGGAGCCTACATGAATGGAACGGAAAAATATCCATAATAGAGTTTTCGCTAAAGGAGAGTGTTGATAGGGAAAAGAAATTATAACGTTACGTTAGGCTTGAATCGGAAAAAAATTTTATGCGTTGCTAACCTCCGTCTTGTTAAAGGAATCGAATTTTTAATTAGAGCGATGAAGTCAATTACTGAAAAAATACCGGAAGCTAAACTCCTTCTCATCGGAGAAGGGCCGGATAAGCCTCATTTAATAAACTTAGTTAAAGAACTTGGCGTGTAAAACTCAATAACGTTCATGTCTTCACGTTCAATATTCTTTCTGAAAGGCATGTGTATCAAGACACAAATCATGATATATCTTTTTCTGTAACAGCCCTCAAAATAACCCCTCAACCCAAATCCATCAACCGGCTATTGACGCACGTAGAGCGGAAAGGATACCAAAAATGAGATAGACTTTATATTCTGGTTTATCTAAATAATCTTGGTGACCTGTTGGCAACAATCCTTATAAAAAATTTGCCTGAAGACCTATTGAAGGAGCTAAAAAAGCTGAAGGTTGAGTTAGGCTGCAGGACATGGGCCGAACTCCTCGCAAAGCTCGTCGAATCGGAGAGGGCAATCTCATTGGGCGAAGAGAAAACGGAGGAGATGAGGACCGGAATCCAAGGTTTCCTAAAGCTTAAGAGCGACGTCTCAAGCAGATGGGTTGGCCATCCAACCGTGCTTGAGGAAACGAGAAGGTCAAGAGGTCATGAAACAGAGTAGTCGCCTATTGACCGTAGATTCTAACGTCATAATAGCTGCCTTAAAAGAAGACGAGTTCTATAGCGAAAAATGCTCTGAGATACTCAGCAAGGTGCCAGACGCCTTTATCTTGTCAGAGCCAAGCATCGTCTACCAAGAAGTCTGTGGAACCCTTGCAAGAAGGGCTGGAACAGACATAGCCGAGGAAGCGAAAAGACATTTAGACCTAATCATCCACCCAAAGCTTCTAGCCAACTGTAACAGGGCTTTCTGTGTTTCGGCATATCCTCTCTGCTCCAAGTATGACATTTACGCTATAGACGCCATTTACCTAAAAGTTGCATTAGATAATGGTGCAATCTTCGTTTCTTTGGACAAAGAAGACTTCATAGATAAAGTGAATTCCAAAAGGCCAGACATCGAAGTCTATCATGTGTCCGAGTTTCCATACTGACCCCTCATCCTCTTCCTGAATCATTACAGAAGTCTAGGCGGCGCCCCAAAAGAAGACAGTTTTTCAAGAAATATCAAGTCTATGTTAGGCTACAGTTTCCCTCTATACGCTTCTGCTCTGCGTGCCGCGTCCCTCTTCGTTCTATTTATTTGATTCTAAAACGATCCTAGAACTTCTTAGAACAAGTAGAACGAAGAACACACAGAACGAAGAACAGGTTAAAAAAGAATTAAGAGATTACCTCCTGTGTTAACCAAAATAGCCCAAATGGGGGTAGGTTCGTTTTCGGCTGGTATGTGGTCGACGAATGACGATGCGCTGACTCCAACCATGGTTTAACGCAACGATATCGCTGTAAACGACTGGTACCTGAAGAGAACGAGACCTAACTTGCTTTCGCTATATTTAAGTTTGAGGGAGAGGCACTTAAGGTTGGTGTGAAACATGCAGGTGAGGGAGAGGGTCACCGTTAGCACAATTGATGGAGCAAGGCGCATGGAGGTCGTAGCCACATTCAACATAGGGGCTAAGTCAACATTCATAAATGAGGAAATGGCTAAGGAGCTAGGTTTCAGGCCATACCCCAAGCCAATGGAGGTCCCCCTAGCGATCAAGGGGAAAACGGGGGAAATGGTAGGTGAATCAACCCTGGCGTTCACCATCGCAGAATGCGAAATACCGTTCGGATACACCGTGAGGGTTGTAAAAGAGTTAGCTGAAGACGTGATCATTGGAAGCTCATTCATGGAGGAATTCGGGGTAGAGCTGGACTTTGAAGAGGGAAAAGCCAGACTCGAGGCAACCCCACCTGAGATCAGACTGGTATAGGAGCACTTGTCTACAAAACTCATCGAGATAGCCGAGGACTCTGCTCGGGGAGGATTCGCCCTCTCCCTAGTGGTGCCATCCATCCTCGCAGGCTTATTTTTAGCTTATCAAAGCGGAATAAATATAGAGAGGACGAAGCAAATAAATTTGGGGTACATAAAATGAATGCAAGGGAAAAGTTTGGTGAGATAGGAGATCAACTACTTAAAGACGTTGACGAGGTAGTTAGAAAAGTTTCTAGAGTGACTAAGGTGCACTCCATTGTGTTCTTCGGCAGCACAGCGCGAGGCGATGTGAACGAATCTAGCGACATCGATCTGCTACTTATATGTGGCAACGCGGCTGAAGCCCGCAGGGTCATTTACCACCTAAATCATCGCTTCGAGGTCTCCATCTATTCACCCGAAGAGTTGGCGTCGATGGCTAAACTGGGGCTTCCCCTCATCCACCACCTAGCTAGAGAAGGACTGATGCTGAATGATGATGGAAGCTACAAGACAGCCATCGAAAACCTCAAAGACACAAACATGGACACACTGAAGGCCGTCAGCTCCGATGTGCATAAAGCCATCAAGGTTTACTCAACCCTTTCAGAATTCAACTTGCCATACCTCACCCACATCTTTGGGCCACTCTTAAACCTTATAGAAACATATTTGTGCACGCAAAAAATCTTCATCTTCAACAAGGAGGAGGCCATTAAGAAGTTTATCGAGTTGCACCCTGAACTTTCGCCACTTCAGAACTACATGCTTAAACTCCTAACGGTTTACAGGAATTACATTAGGTTCGAGAAACAAGAAGATATAGACCTTAACAAATTCATCAAAACAGTAAAGGAGATTCTGAAGGCTGTTGAGGGAGAACTACAAGGAAAAAGTTAAGAAACTCCTAGAAGACGCAGAAAAAGCATTGCAGGCTCAAGCATGGACCTCCGCCGCCAACTCCTACGACTCGGCCTTCGAAGGCATGCTAAGACACCACATAAAGCAGAGACACCACGTGAACGTCGGCTACAACTGGAAAAAGGTGCCCGAAGAGCTAAGAAGAAAGGGAACTGAAGTTGAAGAAAATCTCGAAAGGCTTATGCTCGACTTCGCGGAGCTAAGATACACCTCAGGAAGGGGCATCGGATATCATGCCGGCACAGCATGGGCTGATGAAGGCTCAGCCAGAAAGTATCAAAAATTAGCATTAAAAACCTATAAAGAACTGACATAAACTTCACCATGCCTGACGGATACGTGTATGATGTAGAGCCGAAATTGTCCCATAAACTTGTTGAGATAGCCGAGGACTCTGCTAGAGGAGGATTCTTCCTCTTCACGGGGAACGCCATATCCCTTCTTATACTAGCCATCGGCTCCATAATCGTCGCAAGGCTTCTCGGACCCGAAAACTACGGCTTGTTCAGCCTCTCCTTAGTCGTGCCGTCGATCCTTGCAAGCTTGATAGACCTCGGCGTGAACCCAGCCTTGACAAGGTTTTCAGCCAAGCTGAGGACAGAGGGTAAAAGTCAGCTCGCAGCAAACATGCTAAAGTCAGGCTTCCTCTTCAAGCTCGCAACAGGCATAAGCATGTCTACGCTCTGCCTCACCTTCTCAGACGCCTTCGCAACGCACATCCTAAATAGGCCTGGGATGGGTTTCCTCATAAGGCTAACATCTCTTCTAATCCTATTCCAAACAGTCTTCGCAACTTTAAACTCATCCTTCATCGGCCTAGACAAGATGGAGGGCAACGCCCTGATAATGAACCTTCAGGCCATGGTGAAGACGGCCACATCGCCCCTCCTCGTGGTCTTAGGCTTCAGCGTCGTCGGCGCCCTTGCGGGCCACATAACAAGCTATGGGATCGCTGGCCTTGCAGGGAGCCTCATCCTCCTCAAATATTATAAAAGCCTAGGAAAACTTCCTAGCAACAGTAGCTTCTCAAGCAGCCTCAGGGTCATGCTGGGCTATGGCTTCCCCCTATACCTATCAGCTCTACTAGGCCTTTTTCTGGGGCAGTATCAAACCATCACCCTAGCCTTCTTCGCCTCCAACGCCGAAATCGGCAACTTCAACGTCGCCATGACCCTAACATCCTTGATAAACGTGCTGATCTTCCCTTTAGGAGCCCTCTTCCCAGCCTTCTCGAAGATAAACCCCGACAACGGTGAGCTTAGGCGCGTCTTTAAGTTGTGCGTCAAATACACGGCCTTGCTTATCATCCCAGCCACAGTGATCGTGGCGATCTTATCCAAAGACATCGTGTACACACTATATGGCTACAGCTATGGTTCAGCCCCATTCTTCCTCCAGCTCTACATCCTAACCTTTCTCTACGCTGGTTTAGGCTCCATGGTTCTCAGCTATCTATTCAACGGGATAGGCGAAACCAAGGTTGTCTTCAAATCCAGCCTAATCAACCTGCTCATCTTCCTTCCGTTAGCCCCCACCCTCACCATCCCCTATCATGTTCCAGGCTTAATCGTCGCATCCCTCGTTTCAGGCCTACTCTCACTGGCCTACGGCTTATTCATCGCGGTCAAAAAGATCCATGTTAGCTTAGACCTCAAAGCATCCCTAAGTATCTACTTAGCATCATTCGCATCGGCCATACCAGTCTTCGCACTCCTTCACATCTTACCCTTCAACAACCTCCTCAACTTAGCAATCAACGGCACGATGTTTCTCTTCACGTACCTCACAATACTACCATTAACCGGAGCCATCCATCAACCCGACTTAGAGAACCTCATACTGATATTCGGCAACCTCAAGATCGTTTGGCCGCTCCTAAAGCCTGTGCTGGCCTACGAAGCAAAGCTTCTCTCAATCTTCCACTCAACACTCTAGCTTCAGAAGGGAAAACATCTCTTAAGAAACAGTACTTGGAAGGCATTCAAGATTTGGAAATAGGAGCGTAATCTTATGGAGAAATCCTTAAATTTAATCAAAAGAGATTCAGATTTTCAGATATTCATTATCTTCTTTTCTATTACAATGATACTCTACATTTTAGACTTGACTTATGATCTTAAAATTAGTTATTTAAAACCTCATCAAATTCCTGAATTGTTCACATTATACATTCTTGGGGGATTGGCAAAAAAATACGGTATCTCCTTCGCAAAGACATGCCTTCTCTATCTTCTGTCTATAATTATCGTTCCGACCTCGTTAGGCTCAACTCATATATTGTCCTACATCTTTGCAGGACTACTGGGTTTACCAGTATTAATCGGACACAAATTTTTGAGATATCATAGCTGAAAACATTGTTCGTTTTGAAGCCTACGAGGAAGCATTCAAAGTCTATACGAGGGAAGAATTTCGGAAAACTATTAGTTAGTAAAAAGCAACCTTATGAAACTCCTAGTTTTCTGTAAAAGTGAAAAGATCAATTAGCTCAGACTTGCGTCCAACACTGAACAAGACTCAACAGCCTATTTATGCAGTCCCCTCAACTTGACCTTAAATCCTAAGAGACGCAATTCAATCTATTACACAAGGCTTTCTTCATAAACAGTTATGTTAATTTCGACGAACCGTTCTCATCTTTGCAGGAATCCCAATCCATGTACCAGCAAATCCATATCTTTCAGGGTGTTCAAGGAACGTCTTAGCGGGAACCTCAATGAGCTCCTTGGGTATAAGTTATGACCGATCAGTACTGCTTACTTATTGACCACTTATGTGCGTTCGTTTAGTTAATTGGGACACCTAGGTTTTTTAAGAAGTCTTTGTGCTTTGTCGCTCTTGGTTAATGAGGGAAAGCATTCAACCAGATTCTCTTGACCTCTTTGACCTTGTCGAAGTCTTCATCTTCAGTTACTATGTGATTTGCTCCGATTTTCTCCATGGTGGCCAGGTGTATGGCGTCTGAGGGTTTTAAATTGTATTTTAGAAGGTATTTTTCGACGGGTTTTACGTCCTCTTCCTCGATGGGTATGATTTCTGTGTAGGGCAACACGATGTTTCTGAGGAAATTCATTGTGACATTGTATAGAACCCCATACTTTCTGGATACGTATAGGACTTCGTCCACGACTAGCATGTTGATGAAAAGTGGTTCCCCAAGTAGTTTCCTGAAGAGCTCCTCAATGTGTCTTCTCTTATCATTCGTCATCGTATTCATGTATATTAGGAAACTTGAGTCTAAGAACGTCTTCAAGTCAATCTCTCCTCAAACTCCATCTCAAGGTAGACCCTTCTTAGGTCACCTAGGTTCGGGCCCGCCACCCCCATTCTCCTGACGTTCTCCTCATGTTCTTTAAGTCTGGCCATTACTTCGTCTGGTGACGGCCTCCCCTTTATTAGAAGCCCTTCAACAGTAGGCTCTATCATGACCGAGCGACCTTCCTCGATGCCATACTTATTCCTGAAGATCTTCGGTATGAGTATTTGTCCCTTGTTGCCGACTCTTACCCTAAGTTCAACCATGGTTATCCCAAGTTATACTTTAGTTGTATATATTTAAACCTTTGTATACCTTTTAAACATATAGGATACCTGAGTAACTTTCATTTCTAAGGCACTTTCCTAAAGGTTCTGCATTTAAAGGTTACCATGTCAAGAGGCGAAGGGCGAATCATTGGGTCAAGCTGTTTCGTCGCTTCATCAAACCAATCTAATCCTATGAAAGAAGAGTTGACAAACATTCATACACCAAGCACGCCATTGACAATAATTTCGAAAGCCTTAAGAACATAAAGTCTCAAGGAGAAGTCTTAAGGACATAGAAGAATGTGAGATCTTACTGAACGAGGCAAGGAAAAGCCCAGTAAAGATTATAGAACAATAAAGCAATCACCAGAGTTGAAAACGTTGAAAACCTACGGATACATATTGGGTTCTCTTCGTACTTAACGCTTAAATAGCAATCTCCATGTTCTTAAAGAAAGCCTTGATTGTGGACAAAGATTTTATAAAGAAGCTTAAACAATCTAGAGAAATAAAGCTGAAAGTGAAAACTAGCCTCTTTCTTTCCCAGAAGACGAAACACCTCAATAGAAATCTCCCAAACGAAAATGTTTTTACAATTCTCAACGCATTTTTGTCCCTTGATACCTAAATAACGGGGTTGCCTCCAATACTTCATCAGAAGTGCCAGTTTTAGTCCCCTTTCACGTCATTTGAAGAACTGGTTTACATCGAAGCATAGTGTGACAATCTTTCAATCATCCAAAGGATGAACTGCCAACCGCTTGTATATGAGTATGGCTGTTTAGAAACGCTATCTCTAAATTCACCATTAAACCGTTCCATCTTGTTATTGTTCATATCGCCTTCAATCTTGATATGTCTTACGTGCTGGGTTCTCGGCTTTCTTGCTATCCAGAACTCTTTTTTGTATGCGTTATAGGAGGATACGTAGCTTCCTAAACAGAGGCTACGAGCCACCAGCCCAACTCATCAAAGTTCATCGTTCTATTTTATGAAGGTTAAAATAGGACGATATGATAACTCTGTTCAGTAAGGAAAAACATGGTCGCATCTAAAAGGGTTGAGCTCATCAAGCATTTGCTAAGCGAAGCCGATAGTTATTTGGCGAAGGGAGATGCCCTGCAATCCTCCGAGAAATTATATAAGGTTGCTGAGGAGTGTATTAAAGCACTCTCGGAGCGCCTTAACCTCGAAGAGGTTGAGGCTGCTGAAGAGAGAGGCAGATGGACGGTCACCCTGCTTGAAAAGGCCGTTAGGAAGCTCGCAGACAAGCTGGGCATAGACGTACAGCTCGGATGGGACGCGGCAACCCACCTACACGTGTGGGGATTTCATGAGGCAAAGCTCGAAGCAGAAGACGTTAAAGGGAGAATACCAATAATAATAAGGCTCATAGAACTAACGGAGAAAAACTGAAACGCCATCCAGTCGTTCTAGCACTGAATAAAACAGAATGATGAGGGAAAACATCATGCTTCTAAAGGAACTGCTAAACCGCCTGCAAGCCTTATCGTTGAAGCAGGAAGCCCACAGCCTTTAGGCGTGGGTAGCTCGCAAGCCTCATACATGAAAACCCCGTATATAGGTGTCTTCGATTGGTGGTTGTAGACCTAACGTTGCCCAAGAAGGCTGGGGAAAAGTTTAGGTTGATGGCTGAGGCCCTGGGCCTGCCTATAGAGGCGATCATAGCGGAAGCCGCAACGAGAGCCGTCGGCGACCTAGAGGTAGAGGTTGAACTCCACCTAAAGCTTTGTGAAAAGTCCCTCTCAGAGGGAGGGGAGCTCCTCGCGAAGGGGGATTACGTGCAGGCCAGCGGAAAACACTGGGGTGCGGTGGCCCAAGCAGTGAAGGCTACAGCAGCCAAACGGGGCCTGGAGCTGAAAACCCACGGCCAGCTATAGGACTTCATGAACAAGCTGGTGGAGGAACTCAAGGATCTAGAGCTAGGCGACTCATGGATTCAAGCCAACGCCCTACACAAAAACTTCTATGAAGGAAAGCTGATCCCAGAGCTGACGGAGAAGTACATGGAAGACGCGAAGAAACTCACAGGTGATACCAAGATCATCTTCAAAGCCACTCCAGTAAACCTCTCCATCTTCATTCCCTTAGCCCCATGCTGACGCAGCTCTATGGCGTCCCAGGCATCATCGTCGCATCGTTGGCCTCTAGCCTCCTTTCGCTGATCTACCAACTGTCCATAGTCAAGAAAAAGCTTGGCGTAGACTTTATCCATGGAGATTCCCTGAAAATATACTTGAGGCCACTCGCGGGGATGGAGGGTGAGTGAAAAGATCATTTGTTCCTTTAGACAGGATAATGCCGGAAAACGCGCTCAAGATGATGGAGGGACCATGGTCATTTACCTGCAACATATGCGGGGTGAATCTACAAAGGGAGATAACCGCTAAGGGAATAGCTGACCTCTTAAGCATCGGTTATGTTCTCATAGAATGTTCAGAATGCAAAAACAAATCTATGGCTTCGCTTGAAGATCTGATCTCCGCTCACTTAACCAAGGAACATACACGCTTCGCGTAGTGATTCTGGCTTAAACAAGCTTGCCTCAACCTTCGCCCCAAGATAACACATGACTTCTCAATATGAGGCTCCTAAGGCTCCAAAAGGAAAACACCCCAACTTCTAACTGGCAAACCATTCGCGTCCAGCTGTTAAGGACGATGAAAAGAGCCCGCGCTGAGAATGCTTAACTACTACTACGGGCTTGTTAATAATGGATGGTGGGTAGAGTGGTCGCAATCACAGTTGTGTTGCCCCAGAAGGCTTTAGAAGCCCTCGAGAAGAGGGCGGAGTCTGAAGGCAAGGCTGTGGAGGAGCTCATCAGCGAAGCCGTTTTTAAGCAGCTTAACATCGCCGACCCCGAGGCCAGGGCTGAGCTCCACCTGAAGCTATGCGAGAAGTATATGCGTGAAGCCGAAGACTTCCTAGCGAAAAGGGACTACGTTCAAGCTTCGGAGAAGGCTTGGGGAGCCGCCTCCCAGATGGTTAAGGCGACAGCAATCAAGGAGGGGAAGGAGTTGAGAAGCCATGCCGCCCTCTGGGAGTACGTGGACAAGCTGGCTGAGAAACTTGAGGATGTCGAGCTGAGGCACCAATGGGGAAGAGCAAATAACCTCCACCAGAACTTCTACGAAAACTGGATGCCACCGAGAGAGGTTGAACTCTCAGTGAAGGACACTAAGAACCTACTAGAGAAGCTAAGGAAGATTATTTGAGCATAAGAATTACCAATTAACAGTGAATATGCCCCAAACTGCATCACTTTACTAACTTCAAGCCTTCTTTCACTCATCTATCAGCTTTCAGTAGCCAAAAAGAAACTACATGTTGACTTTAGCGTCTAAGGATCAGTTGAGATATATGTGGCTTCACTGTTTTCAGCTTGCCCAACAATTCTCTTCCTCTACCTTTCTCCGTTCCAGAATCTGACAAACGTGTTTCTCGGCGGCTTCATATTCCTCTTAACCTACCTCACAACCATACCTATCCTAGGAGCTATCAGCAAACAAGACCTCGAAAACCTGGGCTATCAAACTCCGAGACCGATCTTTCTGTAATTAGGGATGACCGATCAGGATCCGCATTACTCACGAGAAAAGTTTTGGCCTACTTGAGATATTACCAGAACATTATCATAGCGCTTTTCACATCTAAAATCTCCCAAACGGAAAATGTTTTGCCAATTCAAAACGCAATTTTATCCCAACTTTTGCCTCATAATCTATTGATTGCGTCCTTTTGATTGGCTAATCAAACTAAATGCTCAAATATATTGTGTACTAAATTTGCACTTTGTGTTTTAGGACATTTACATACTGCATGTAGCATATGTGCGTATAAACTGCAAATGCCAATGAGACAAAAGGACATTTCGGTGGAGAAAAGGACAATTTGTGGGGCAAAAGGACAAAAAAAGGAATGTTTTTCTATGACTTTTGGGACATTTCTTGTAGATGTGGAATGGCCAAAATAGAAGATCGGGTCTTTGAGAGGCTAAGGGCAGGTGAACTGCCCAAAGATGTCAGGAAGTCGGTTACAAGTGACAGCCGGTTTGGCGCTGGTTTACAGAGATATCTTGAATGGGCGGAGAAAGAGGTAGAGAGTCTTCGAAATGCCTTGACTTCGCTGCAAAGCGAACAGCTGAAACTCAACCAGTCAGTTCAAACGCTCCAAGAACAACATAATAACTTGACAACTACAAATGAATCCCTTACCAAAAAGGGGAGCGAACTTTCCAGAAGAATCCAAGAGCAGAATAGTCGGCTAGAGACCGTTCGAAGCCAAGTTCAACAAGCTGAAACTGATCTTGAAAAGTATCAATCCGAAGCAAAAGAGCTGACAGAAAAAGGCTATACTGAGGAAATCATGTCGAAACTGATAAAATCAGACGTTGCAAGTGGACATGAGATGCTACAACGCGTTGAGACCATCGAGAAGTACGAGGAAGACATTAAGAAGCTGCAGAAAGAATCTGAAGAACTGAAAAAGAAAAAAGAAAATGCAAGCAAGGATATAGCAGAATTGAAAATTGAAAGTGAGTCTCTGCGGGAAAAAATCAATAAATCAAGGAAACACCTTCGTAAGAGGATGGATGAGGAAAAGCTTTTTGAAGCCTCCATCAAGATAGTCAGATCACTGAGAGAAAGATATGGATTAGT
>Ga0129297_10001453_pt1 | contig 11978 bp, 16 predicted proteins | sample I18A1metaG_FD_94708 | JGI IMG/M metagenome (GOLD analysis project Ga0129297, IMG submission 94708) | Lake sediment bacterial and archeal communities from Gulf of Boni, Indonesia to study Microbial Dark Matter (Phase II) - ​I18A1 metaG | ecosystem: Environmental > Aquatic > Freshwater > Lake >... | reverse complement strand
GAGCAAGCATTGACGAAAATACGTAGGGCCTTGCTCATCTGTGGCATTCTCTCTTCGCTGCTTTGTGTCGCTACTGACATTCTCGGAGGTGTGCTATGGGAGGGCTACAGCTTCATCGCTCAACCTATCAGCGCGCTGGCTGCCATCGGCTCTCCGGTGAGATCGGTCAACAGTTGAGCAAACCAGCGAGACAACGACCGCGCTTTATGACAATGCTGCTCTTCGTCGAGGTGCTAAGTTCCTTCTTCGGCCTTATTGGAGGAATACCTCTCATTGCTGATCCAAGCGGCGCACTTCTAGGATTTCCTCTTGGAGGAACGAAAGCGCTTTCATCTCTTCCCATCCCAATTCATGACTTTCTTCTGCCTGGACTTTGGTTGTTCTTCGTCTACGGCATCGGATTCGCCATAGTGACCTATTCTCTGTGGTCTGGTAGACCGTACGCTTGGTCTCTAGCCCTCACACTCTGCATTGTTTGGCTCGGATGGATTACCTTCGAAGCAGCATTCTTCGGTCCAGACCCGCTTATTCTGGTCTGGTACATTCCGCAGATCGCAGCTCTGACCCTGCTGTTCATGCTAAAGCTAGACGGCCATCGCTAGGGGCCTTATGGACCGAATGTATGGGAACTGAACATTTTTTCGGCTCCCATCCCCGGCTCCACACCCCTTTGGAAAAATTCGGTAGAACCGTCTTCCAAATTCGAAGGCATTCAACAAGGTCGCTGGGGGTAATGTTGGAGCTCTCGCGGCTACTTTATAGGGTCTACGATGCGACTGTGTCTTCCTTTGTAGCTCACCCTTCCGAGCTTCGTTAGCTCTTCGTCGTGAGAGTAAATTTCTGGAACATTGTTGTGCAAGTAGCAACCTATGATCAACGAATCCCTACCACCGAGGTTTGTTTTCGTGGCCAAGTCCAACGCGAAGAGCGACATGGCTCTCGTCATGTTGAGGAAGACCGTTCTCGAGTCTTTCAGGAACTCGACGATCTTCAGTTTGGAATCCGGAGGAGGAATCTTTCTTCCAAATACCAAGGTGTGGTAGCACTCGTGGACTACGGTTGAGTTAATCGCCCATCCGTCGCACGAGAGGACCGCTTTTTTGGCGTCGGGATGTTCTGGAAAGGTTGGATCAAGCGCGTAAGCCAGAATGTTTGTGTCTATTCCGATCAGGTCTTCCAAATCCCCTTCATCTTCTTAGGGGACAGGCTCTCAGGTTTTCCTGTGCGAGCGGGGTTCCAATCCATCACTTCTTCTAGCCTATCTCTCTTTGAAGAAGCCTTTGCCACCACGAAGTCCTTACCTTTCCTCTCAAAGACTACAACGTCCCCTTTGGAAACACCCAGTTCATCAGCGAGTTCTCTTGGCAGGACTAGTCTTCCCCGCTCATCCAAGACAGCCGTGGGCATGTCTTGCATCCCACTGAAATGTGTGGGATAACCCATTTAAACTTGTGGGAAATCCCCTTGACAAAGCATGGATCTAATTCGCTATGCCAAGTGTTGCACACTCTGTCAGACATCGGCATTCGAAACTCAATTCTACTGCGAAACGTGGTAGCAACTGTCAAGGAAAAAGGGAGCCGAATCTGGGCGACCTGCAGTTTACCGCAAGTATTTTACTAGTGTCTGCAAGTGCAGGTCTCATGAATTCCGGCATCGCAGAGTTCCTCGTGCTAAGGATTGAGGACAAGAAGAAGTACGAAGATGTGGTCACGTACATCTATGCCGGGGATGATCCATCAGCCATCCACAAACCGATCACCGTTTACAAAGAAAAGAAGGCGAACGCGTACCTAGTGGCCGGAAGATACGCCGGTTTCACAGAGACCCACCTGAAGTACAAGCCGCTCACAGAAGAAGAACAAAAGATAGTGCTCGAAAAGCTTGGCACTGGAAAGGTCATAAAATTCCTCACCAAGGAATGAGACCCTCTGCCTGCCAATAAGCGTCAAAGGACAGGCGCATCCATTGAATCTTCGCGATCCATTGGAAAAAGCGATAGCGCTAATCGTGTTCGCATCGGCGTACGCTCTGATTCGCATTGCCCTCTCCGAACTGCCACCGGTGACCGTTGCCGCGGTCAGGTTTCTCCTAGCGTGCTCCGTCATGCTTCCCATAGTCTTAGTCCGGTACCGGCGACAAGGCACTCGAATCAGAAAGTCGGACTGGCCTATGCTGCTTGTCCTCTGCGTCTTGCAGATCTACTTGCCGAATCTTCTCCAGAACGTCGGTCTGGAATATACCAGCGCGTCCCTTAGTAGCGTGTTGCAGTCAACGACGCCGGTGTTCACGCTCCTTCTTTCTGCAGCCTTTCTCCGTGAGACCGTCGGTTGGAGGGAGATCGTCGGGGTCGCAGCCGCGATGACAGGAGTCACCCTGCTGTCGACGGGTGGCGATTTCGCCAGCATTGCAAGCTCCACATTCTTCGGAAACGTATTACAAGTTGGAGTTGGTGTTTCTTACGCGATCTCGGGGATTATTGGAAAGGTTGCATTACGAAGGTACGAAGCGTTGTTCGTCGTGACTCTGACGTTTGTAGGCGGAGCGCTACTCCTAGCGGTGTCTGCAATCGCTCTTGAGGAGAGCGCGTGGCCAAAAACAGTGTCGAATGAGGTCATTTTGGCGCTGTTGCTCCTCTCGTTCCTTTATTGCCTGGGCCTGGTTTCTTGGTACGACGTCCTGCAGCGAACGAGCGTATTTCAGCTGTATGTTCTACTCTTCACCATGCCAGTTTTGGCCGTAATCATTTCAGTGATAACGCTCGGCGAAGCATTCACGATTCTTGACGTTGTGTTCTCAGCCTTGACCCTGGCGGGCGTTGCAATTACCCAAGCTGGGAAGCAGCGTTAGAGGTCTATCAATGGTCAGCTTCGGGAACTCACAAGAGTGAACAGCGTAACTACTAGGCCCAAGAGGAGCAGCACGAGGCCGACTACTAGCCAAGCCAGCCAGCTAGGCATGAGCGTTGAGAACCATTTGACCACGCCAACTGCCAAGAATCCCAAGCCGAGAAGCGCGATCACTGTACCCGCAATGGCTAGTGTGATTAGCTTCACCATGCGTTTCACAAAACGCTCAACCGACTTCCTGACGCCTCCGGCGAGCCGTTGCAGTGCAGTCTCAGCCAGCTTTTCAACGACGGAGCGTTTTTCGCGTTCAGACAACGCTGAGAGCCTAGTCCTTTGACCGAGCTAGGGCTATACCTAGCGCCATTCCTGCTACGAAAGCGACGCCCAGGGCCAAGAGAGGCTTTTCAGCAACCTTCTTCGCGGTCCTTTTCTGAATGTCTTTGACCTGTTCCCTGAGGTCAACAAGCCGTTTGTCCATGTCTTTCCGAAGATCCTTGAGATCTAGCTCGACACTCTTAATCTCGCGAAGCTCCTTGTCTCTCTCTTTCGACAAAATTGCACGCCAAAAGGTAGCTGCAAGTGCGGGAATAATAAGACTAACCGTGAGATGCACGGGTTTGCGCGACTATCGGGACTTTCGCCCTGAGCAGAATGATACGCCTATGAGGAGTCCTAGAGCGAAGGCCAAGCCGGCGAACAATAGCGGGTTCTCTCTAATGGCCTCTCGGAGCTCCCTAGCAGACAGGAATTCGCGGGGGGCTTGCATGTCCATAATTTCCTCTATCTCGTCCTCGGAGTATTCCTGCTTCTGAACCTGGGCCATGGTCGTCGGGTCTCGATTAAGGAAAGGGCACCAAATATGTATTACTTGGATTTCCAACATGTCCACCGATTTGCCCATGAATGCTGGAACCAAGCCGAGCAGCTACATCCTTTCAAGGCTGAAGCAGGCTAGGGCCCAGCCTCTTCCAAGCTTGAGCACAGGCGTGGAAGATTATCTGGAAGTCATCTATGAATTGATGCAGGAAAAGGGCTACGCCCGTTCGGTGGACATCTCGAATTACCTCGGTGTGAAATCTCCAAGCGTGACGAGCATGCTTCAGAGGCTACATCGAATGGGGTTCGTTGTGTATGAGCGGTATCGGGGCATCACGTTAACGACCAAGGGAGAACGGTTGGCGCGCTCAGTCAAGGACCGACATCTGGTGATCGCAAAGTTCCTGCGAATCCTGGGCGTTAACGAAGACACTGCTAACTCCGACGCCGAAGGCATCGAACACCACGTCCATCCGCTAACCATCGACCGTATAACGAAGTTTGTCAATTTTGTCGGAAAGAACCCTGATTGGTTCAGAACCTTCGAGCGAAGCCTAAACGAGGATCATTAGCATCGAGATTTCGGACTCGATGGTTCGATTTATCTAGCTTTATTAGATACCTCTAACTTTTCCAACGAAACCTACCACCCGGAACAAAGGCCCTCACAGGCCTCTGGTTTAGTGCGAGGGCGTATGATATGAAAGAAACCGCCACTGCAGAGCATGCACTATACTCGAGAAACCAGAAAGGTTTCTGGCATCAGTTCGCAGCCTATTTCGGGCCGGCACTAATAGTAAGCGTCGCCTACATTGACCCAGGCAACTACGGCACAGACATTAGCGCGGGCGCTTCCTTCGGGTACGGCATGCTTTGGGTTGTCTGGCTGGCGGGGGTCATGGCCATGCTACTGCAGTATCTCTCCGGTAAGCTTGGCATTGCTACAGGCCATTCGCTTCCCGAACTCATTCGCCTACATTTGAAGAAGCGCATCTACGTCATACCCTACTGGCTCGGCTCTGAAGTAGCCGCGGCTATGACTGACCTTGCAGAGTTCTTGGGCACAGTGCTCGCCCTATACCTTCTCTTCGGAATCCCGTTGCTCTACGGAACCTTCCTTTCGGTGCTCGACGTTCTGCTTATTCTGGGAGTGACCGGCGGAAGAGTTCGTAGACTGGAATATCTCTTCATGGGCTTCGTATCCACGATAGGGCTTGGCTACGTCTATGAAATCCTCGTCACCGGCCCCCACCTACCCGACTTCCTGGTCGGCTCTGTTACTCCGCAGCTGGAGTCGAACGAGATGATTCTGTTGGCGGTGGGTGTCATTGGCGCCACTGTCATGCCGCATGCACTCTTTGTCCATTCGGCTCTGGCCAATGATAAGATACTCGACCCAAGCCTGGATGCCAAGCGGGCCGTGATGCGCTTCCACAGGGCGGAGAGCATTATCATGTTCACGTTCGCGGGCCTTGTGAATGCTGCAATCATGACGATGGCTGCCTCTGCCTTTGGTTCTCAGGGAATTCAAGTCGCGACCATTGAAGACGCATACTTGACATTGGAGCCGCTCTTTGGACGGGCCGCAGCCGTGATATTCGGCTTGACGCTGCTTGCGTCTGGACTCTCTTCCTCGACGACTGGTACGCTCGCGGGTCAGGCGATTATGGATGGGATGCTGGGAAGAAAAACAAATCTTTGGGCTAGGCGGATCGTTACACGTCTCATTAACGTGGTCCCGACCAGCATAGCCATCCTGATAGGCATCGACCCACTGCTCATGCTAGTCTACAGCCAAGTGGCACTAAGCCTGATGCTGCCACTTCCTCTGCTTCCACTGTGGAAGTTCAGTAAGGACTCGAATCTAATGGGCCCTTTCGTAAACAGGAGACTAACAACAATCATCGCGGGAATCTTCATCGCGTTCATACTTTCGCTGAACGTGGTTCTCCTTTACCTAATCTTTGGAGGAACGCTCTGATTCATAGGGCCGAGATTTTCATCCTTCTCTAGCTAACCACGAAAAGATGCCCGCCACGGCCAGCACAAGACCAGTAAGACCTGTTCCAAAGTTGAGGGATGCAGGGTAATTTACTGCATGGAGTCTGAGAAGCTCATCTACAAGAATTACGTCCAGGAACAGTGTCGCGCCCACCCCAATCAGTATGCCGCTTCGAATTTGACCGTCCTTGAAGGACCAGTTTCGGCTCAGCAAGGATTTGACGGCAAAGACCGCGCTGATCAGCAGGACACCATATTCGAAGTAGTTTGAAAAAAGAACTCCATGGAGCCTAAGCATTTGGTGAACGATTCCCATGTCAGCAATGAGAAAAGCCTCTAATTCCGAACGCGATACCCGTTCGGACTGATGTCATTAAGCTGTCACAGGGTCTTGCCTGCGCGTTCGGCGATGGCTGAGGCCATTTCGGAAAGCCCAGCGTCTCCTCCCAGGTCATACGTCACCTTCTTCCCTTCGGCAATCACTTCTTCCGTCGCTTTGAATATGGCCTGGGCTTTCCTCTTCTCGCCAAGATATTCCAGTAACCAAGCTCCGGCAAGGACCGTTGCCGTTGGGTTCACCTTGTCTTGCCCCTTGTACTGTGGGGCGCTACCATGGGCAGGTTCGAACATTGCATAGTCATCACCAAAATTGGCAGAGTAGATGCAGCCTATGCTGGCCACTAGCGCAGATACTTCCTCTGAAATGACATCCATGAAAAGATTCGTCCCGAATACTACGCTTTGATTAAACCGCTGAGGGTTCTTGATCAACTGCTGCGCGAAGTTATCGATGAAATATTCCTCAAGACTAATCTCAGAATAATTCCTGTGAATGCTTCGGACGGCCTCCATGAACAGCCCGTCTGTTTCCTTCAAGATATTTTGCTTCGTGATAGCGAACGCCCTGCTCCACCCCCTCCGCTTTGCCTCCTCGAACGCCGTTCTGGCCACCTTCTCGCTTTGCTGGCGACTGATTTTTCGAAACGCGATGGCCACATCGTTCGAGAGCCGATGTTCTATTCCCGAGTAGAGTCCCTCCGTCGCTTCACGGACGCAGACGAGTTCGACGTCGCCGAGTGGGCGCTTGGTTCCCGCGAAGGTCTTGATTGGACGAATGTTGGCGTAGAGATTCATCCCTTGCCTTATAGTTACGGCGACGCTACGCGGAGTTCCGGGTCCCACCGGTGTTGTGGTCGGGCCCTTCAGGCATGCGTCTGCAGACTCTATGATCTTCCAGCTCGCTTCAGGGATTAGCGAAGGCCCACCGTGCGCCTGCCACCATTCATAGCCGGCATCGCAAGTGACAAAATTCGCTGCTGCCCCTACGGCCTTTAACACCTTCAACGTGGCGTCAATCAGCTCAGGCCCAGTGCCGTCTCCTCGAATCAAAGCCACAGTACGAGCCAAGAGCTATCCGAGCCGAACGACGGCAATCAATAGTTAAGTCTTCTTTCTGGCCGGCGTTTCAGTCCGTTTGATGTACCGTAACAAAAATGACCGATGTCAGAAAGCAGGCACCTTTCGAGTGCTATGTTTACGATGCTGCTTCTAGGCAGACCCGAATAGTCTGCCAGTCGATCTAACCCCTCGACTTGATACCTGCAGAACCGTAGAATGACGCCAGGTTTACGCGGGTTGGTCAAGAGTAGCCCTCGGCTTGAATTTCTCGCAGATCCATCTGAGAACAACAAACCAGTCGCTGGTGGCGGGCGGGGAGGGATTCGAACCCCCGACCGCAGGCTCCGGAGGCCTGTGCCCTATCCTGACTAGGCTACCCGCCCGCGACAGATGCGACAATGAGCATGCATTGATGTATAAGGATGGACTCAAACAACTGGACCTGCCAGCTAGGCCAAGATTCCGCGTCGAACCAATCATTTTAAGGAAGCTTCAGGTTACGCGCCATAACCCTACTACTCTGCAGCCGGGCATTTGGTTACTTTGGTGAATACTCTCGAACAATTCCGGAAGCAGTGCCTGCAGAGTCTGCGCTCAGCATTACAGCTTACATTTCCAGATTGGGTCGATAAGATCCCACGGCCGATCGTGCCACCCGATATCAAGTTTGGCGAACTGGCCTCATCGATAGCCTACGACATCGCTGGGAAAGAAAGACTGCAGCCTCAGGAGGTCGCCGAAAAAATCGCAACGGCAGTGCACGTGACAGAAAATTCCAACATAGCGAAGGTGGAAGCAGTCGCAGGGTACGTGAACTTCAGGCTGGACTACAGGACCGCTGGCCGCTCAATTCTGAAGGCGGCGCTCAGCCAGGATGCATCTTACGGGATCGAAAAAACGGAGCAACCGGTTTCCACCGCCGTTGAGCATACAAGCGCCAACCCAAGTGGGCCACTCACAATGGGCCATGCGCGCAACGCTATCCTGGGCGACGCTTTGGCCAGGCTTCTCTCAGCCCGGGGTCATTCAGTCAAGAGACGATTCTACATCGATGATGTTGGGAGGCAAGTTTCGATCCTGGCTTATGGTTACAGGCTCCTAGGCAGGCCTAGGCCCAAGGGGAAAGCGGACCACTGGCTTGGGCTACTCTATGCATGCACGAACACTGCAGTGGAGATAGAAGCAACCAAGAGGAAATTGAATGAGCTCGGTACAGAATATGATGACGAGAAACGTGGAACACTGCAGCGCAACCTAGATGAATGGGTTGGCATAGCTGCCGACCTCGAAACATTGGATAAGGCTCTGTTTTCTCAGGTGGTTGATGCCGTGAAAGCTGAGCCGGATCCGGAAGAAGCTGTCCAAGAACTCGGCAGGAAGTACGAGGCAGGCGACAAGGAAGCTGTCGGTCTGGTCCGCGAGGTATCCGACCTCTGTCTGGAAGGCATGAAGGAGACACTTTCGCAAATGGGGATTGAGTTCGATGTCTGGGATTGGGAAAGCCAAGTAATCTGGGATGGGCGAGTTGAGAATGTTCTCCACAAACTATCGAAACTGCCTTTCATCCGCACAGTAGGATCATCTGCCACGCTTGACGCTAACGCAATTGTTGAGGCATACTCTCTGCGTGGCGCACTTGGACTTTCCGCTAATTATGAGGTCCCACCGCTGACGTTAGTTCGAAGCGATGGGACGACCCTATACCCAACTCGTGACATTGCTTACAGCCTGCTGAAATTCGCTGAATCCGACAGAGTCATTAATGTTATTGGCTCTGAGCAGGCGCTCCCGCAGCTGCAAATACGTCTCGCGCTTTATGCGCTGGGTGAGAAGAAGGCAGCAGATAATCTGGTCCACTACGCGTATGGTTTGGTCGAACTTCCCGGGATGAAGATGTCGAAACGCCGTGCGCGATATATCGCGTTGGACGAGGTGCTGCAACAAGCAAGGGCGCGCGTCGCGGAAGCCATGTCTGACCGGCGCGGAGAAATCGCAGGGGAAGTATTTGATGGAATTGTTCAGACAGTTTCCCTGGCTGCAGTGAAGTTCGCTATGCTTAGTGTGAACAACTCAAAGAGCATCACTTTCACTTGGGACAGAGTGTTGAGCCTAGAGAGGAACAGTGCGCCCTTCATCAACTACGCCTACACAAGAGCCGGAAGCATCCTGAAGAAATTCGGCGAGATTCCCAAGGACGCGGACTTCTCGTTGTTAACCCAGCCGTTGGAACGGTTACTCATCTTCAAAATTGCACAATTGCCCGATTCGTTTTGCGAAGCGGCAGACCAGCTTAAGCCCGAAGAGCTGGCAAATCATGCAAATTCGCTTGCAGAGAAATTCCATGAGTATTATGAAAAAGTGGACGTGATTCATTCCGAAAAGGCGGTCAAAGAGGCGAGGGCACTGCTGGTCAGAGCCGTCCAAATATCACTACGAAATGCCATGTCAGTAATCGGAATAGGATTGACCGAGAGGATGTGAGTCGGTGCCGAATTCGAAGTTACCGATGGTCGATCTGAAGGCGGCCGCGCGTTCCCTCAAGCCGAGCATTGACCTGAACTTCAGCAATTTCCATGACCGGCTCTTTCTGATCCTTTTTGTGGTGGACGTCGTTCTCCGTTTCGTTTGGCTAGACAAGCCTAAGGGTTCACTCATTTTCGATGAATGGTACTACGTGAATGTTGCCCGGGTCATTCTTGGGCTACCTCAAAGCTTGGGCGCCAACAATAAGCCGCCTTATGTCGATGCTGTGACTGGGTTGGACCCTAACCATGAACACCCGCCGCTCGCAAAACTGCTGATTGCCTTTTCCCTGTACGTCTTTGGCGACAACGGCTACGGGTGGCGAATCCCCAGCGTCATATTCGGTTCCGCGGCAGTACTCATCTTCTACTTGTTGTTGAAGAAAATGTCAAACTACAGAATGGTTCCGTTGATCGCGACTTTCCTGTTCTCGTTTGACAACCTTACCTTCGTACACAGTCGAATAGCCACCCTTGACATCTTCACTCTGACGTTCATGCTCTTGGGATTCTACTGGTACTTTACTCGCCACAATCACCTCAGCGCAATGGCCATGGCTTTCAGCACATTGACGAAGATCACCGGGGCTGCTGGGCTAGTAATCATCGTTCTTGTGCATGCTGCTCGCCTCCTACAGGATCATGCCGAGCGAAAGCGTTGGAACGAGTTGTTCTCCTGGTTTGAGAAATACGCCGTTGTCTACATCATCACATTTGTTGCAGTTCTTGGTCTACTGGATCGACTGTGGGTCGGATATTCGAACCCTCTAACCCACATCCAATTCATCCTAAGCTACTCCGCGGCACTCACTTCGTCCTGCCCCAACGGCATCATTAGCTGCCCTTGGCAATGGTTGATCAACCAAGTTCAGATTCCCTATCTTGTGGTCAATGTGACGTCAGGCAACGCGAAGTATGACTCGATAGCGTTCCTCGGCGCTATGAACCCTGCCCTCCTGTACCTCACAATACCTGCGATCCTCTACTCAGCTTACGATTACTTCACGGAGAAACGACAGTTCAGCCTATTCATGTTGGTCTGGTTTGCCGTGGCCTACCTGCCGTATTATCCAGCCGCGATTTTCGGGCATCGGGTGACCTATCTATTCTACTTCCTGACTGCGACGCCGGCCGTTTGCGCGGCGGTCGCCGAGATGATTATGGATCAAAATCCGCCGAAACTGGTAATGATATTCTACTTGGCAGTGGTTGTCTTAAGCTTCTACATGATGTTTCCATTCAAGGTAATCCCAACCTGACCTGTTGGTCTTGTTGAATTTGGAACGCAGGCGTTCCTGAGCGTAGGATGACCGAAATCGCCAAATACGAATCTTGAGATATGCCTGCCGACGCAGAGGTTTCGATTCTTCGAAGGCCTTCAGTGTTTTCGTCGTCCGACTAGGAGGTGACAGAAGCTGTCGCAAGAAGAGAAGCCGCCCTCGCCCGCACCGAGGCCGGAGGCCAGAACCAGAGAACCGATTCCGCCAAACACCATACTGATCGGAAAGAAACCCATCATGGCATATGCAACCGCCGTCATGATGCACTTTCAGTCTGGAGCTCAAGAGCTCACGGTGAAAGCTCGAGGCCGTGCAATTAGCACAGCAGTAGATGTGGTCGAAGTCGTTAGGCGCAGATTCTTCGCAGGAAAACTCGCAATCAAAGAGGTAAGCATTGGCACTCAGATAATCGGGGTGGAGGGTGACTCACGGAACGTTTCAACAATCGAAATAAAGTTGGAGAAGACCGGCTGAACACGTTTTCCACTATCTTCTCCTAGGTCTCTTTTCTTGATTTGCACAGTTTCGTAGGCTGAATTCCGTGTTTTCGACATCAAGCTTCGTGCTTCAAACACAAGCCTGATGCGATCACTAAGGTTTCACAATAATTCAATGGCATTTCGCGTTTCTGCCTGAAATCAGAATTGTGGCGTTGGCGCGTTCACGAAAGTCGATTATGAGAAACTAATTTCGGTGACTCTCTAATTCTTGACAGCTTTCTTTCACGAAATTTGAATAGTATTCGTTCTTGAACGGACAAGCAACAACGAGAATTGTCGTAAGCACAAATTGGAGGTGTATAATACGAATCACTCATTCCTAAAGGACTGGGACAGGGAACCAAGCGACCCGCTGTTTTCGAGAATGACGGGAAGGCTCCACCACTCGGCGCCCGTCAAGGAGAAAGTTGCCAATGCCATCTACCGTCTAAGGGTACTGCAGAACAAGCTTGAGTCTGCTTCCAACCGAATGCAGCAACATGACAGAGACATCTTCGCAAAATGCGTCAATTCCCAGGTGTCACACGACCCTGCGCGAGCAGCAATGTACGCAAACGAGTGCGCAGAAGTGCGCAAAATGGCAAAGGTCACCATGCAATGCCAGCTAGCCCT
>Ga0129297_10001452_pt1 | contig 11985 bp, 14 predicted proteins | sample I18A1metaG_FD_94708 | JGI IMG/M metagenome (GOLD analysis project Ga0129297, IMG submission 94708) | Lake sediment bacterial and archeal communities from Gulf of Boni, Indonesia to study Microbial Dark Matter (Phase II) - ​I18A1 metaG | ecosystem: Environmental > Aquatic > Freshwater > Lake >... | reverse complement strand
TTTTGTTATAACCAGTTTTGGGACTATAACTATTTGGTCTGTCACCAGCGAGTATACGCCAAGGCTTGCGCTTCCGGCGATGCTGGATAAGTAAACGGCCAAAGATTAGTCTCCTTCAGCCAAGTAAACAGTGATGTTGCCTTCTTTATCTTTTGCCGCTCTTACTCGAACTTTCCGCGGAGGCTTTTCTATGCCTTTGCTCCAAACTTTTCGGTTTACTTCATTGGTTATGACTAACTTCTTTGGTGTTTCTTCCTCTTCTTTTACTTGGGTTTCTAGTTTCATGTGTTTGGTTACGAAGCTCTTGATTATTCGCATGGCTCTGGGTGCTCTCTTATTCGGCGGCATGATCCATGCTCTGCGTAGCGGAATTGTGTAGGTTCTTTCCTCAACTATTTCCACTTCTTCCTTTTTCTTCTTCTTTTTCAGTGGAGGTTTGGCTTTTTCTTCCTCGACAAGCTCTGGTTCTTCCACCTCTGCCTTAGCTTCAACTGCTTCTTGATCTGCCTCTTCGAGGATTTCTTTCTGTTCTTCTTCAGCCTCGGATTCTGCTTCTTCAGAAGTCTCAGCTATGTCTTCTTGTTCTTCTTCATCATTTTCTTTTTTCATAAGTGTGTTCTCCTCAAGCCTTTATTTTTCTCGTTCGCCAGCGTCTCCTTCTTTTAGGGTTTGTTCTAACTTTCCCTTCTGTTCTCATCATGACCCAAGTGGGAACCGCCTTTTTTTGTTTGGTTGCTTTGGCCAGTCTTCGTTTTTTCGCTGTAGGTTTGTTTCGGGCCATATCTTATATCCTTCTTATTTTTGGTTCATGTTTTTGGGCTTGGAGTTGGATTAGAATTTGTTTTAGTTGCTCGTCAGTTAATGGTATGGGCAGTTTTCTCGTCTGCGCCAGTTGTATTAGTTGTAATTCCAGCTGATCTGTGAATTCCGGTTTGATCATTTTCAGGTTCGTTATTCTTTGCCTAGCTTCTGGTGTTAGAATTTTCCTTAAGAGGGCTTGTTTTTGAAGTTCTAGTTGTTGTTCCGCCTGAGCTTGCCTTTGTTCCTCAGCCACTTTTTGTTGCAGTGCCAGAAGTTTTTTTCTACGAAGTTCTTCCAGCTCTTCGTCTGACATTCTAATCGCCTTCTTGGTATTTTTTGAGCTCTGCTTGTGTTTTTATCATTTCCTTTTGGATGCCTTCGGCGATTTCTTGGAGGAGTTTCCTGCCTTTTGGGGTCATCCTTCTTCCTTTGGGTTTGATAGTTTCGATGAAACCTGAAGCTTCGAGTTGTTGGAGGGCTTTTCTGATTGAACCTCCGCCTGCCTTTACCGCATGGTTTGGTTTGACGCCGAAGTCTTTACCTCCGCCGTAGTCCCCTCTCAGTTTCTCTACGCCAATGGACCCGTGAATATAGATTTTTCTTAGCACTGAGGCGCAGCGGGTGTACCACCAGTCTGGGTTTTGGGGTTGTTTTTCTACGTGGGCACCGGTTTTTGCGAGGCTTGCCCAAGTGGGTGGTTGCACTTCGTCTGTGTTTTCTTTTAGGTGTTTGGCTAGTTTTTCGATGAATTTGGAAACAGGGACATCATGAGGTGTTGTCAAGATTTCTTATCCTCTTGGCTTTTCCTTCACTAAAATCATGAAGCCCAATATAAAAGTTCTCTGGAAGCGAACTTTCTTTCGCCTCATATTCTTCCCTTTTTTTCTTTTTTGTGGTCCACAGTTCCGCTTTTATTGAACCTTTGAAATTGTTAAAGGAGGTTTCGATGTCTGTTCTGAAGGGACATCGAAGTCGGCATGATTAGCAAGGGTTGAACGTGAAAGATTTTCTTGAGCGGTTCTGCGCTGGAAACTGCTGAAGGAACTGATGAGCTATGCTGGTATAGAAGGGATCAAACGTTTTTTTCTCCACTTTGTTCTTGACTGGCGGTCTTGTTTCAGAAGCCCCACGCCTTAACAAGGGAGAGCTTTAAGGTTAGACAAGCGGAAGGTCTAGTTATAGTTAGGAACATGAAACCTGTAGAGTGCTGCAAGAAGCTCAGCGAAAGCGCGCGCGCTATTATCTGTAGAACAGCTAGGCAAAAGTCTACCGCTCAGAAATGAAATGAGCAAAATTTATTGGAGTTATTGTTCCCAGTATTTCTTCTTCCAATATGTTGCTATTTCATCGCACGTTGCGAACCAAACCCCAGGAGAGCCTTTTATGTGCCTAATGAGTTTATCTAACAACTTTATTCTACTCGGTCTCCCTATGATGAAATCGTGACAGCAAAGGCAGAAGAGCCTTCCCATCTCGTAGATTCCATCGAATTCACTTGACCATATATCGTAAACCTTGGTTGGAGAAGATATATGCCCTGGTCCCCACTGGAGTGAAAATAGGAAATGTACAGCGTCACTCAACATCCATTGAAATGGAATTTCGAGGAGATCCAATTTCTTCCCATTGATTTCCCACCTATATGGAATATCATCGGCGCCGCATGTACTGTGGTAGATGAAACCTTTTTCTAACAAAATATCAATGGTGTTTGAACTGAATTCTCCTCCTGGCGCTCTAAAGCCCGCCGGCCTTTTGCCAGTCAGTCGCATGAGTATTGAGATGGCCTTTTCAAAATCGCCTCTTTCATCGTCCGGGCTCAACTTGCTGATGTCTTCATGCGTGTATCCATGGTGCGCTACTTCGTGTCCTCTTCTTACTATTTCTCTGATGCTTTCTGGATACCTCTCAGCAGTCAAGCCAGGAACGAAAAATGTTCCCTTAATGTCCCACTTATCCAGTAGATCAAGATATCTCCAAATCCCGACCCTAGCCCCATATTCTCCTTCGGATATCGGGACAAGTTTGTCCACCCCAAATGAACTCCACAATGTTTGAGCATCATAGTCGAAGGTTAAGCTTACCGCACACTGGGCTCCTTTTGGCCATTCTACCTTTTCGATGGTTCTTTTATTCGTCGTTCTAAGCGCAGAACCTGTAACCTTTGACAATACTGGCCCCTCTCAACATTTCGGTTATGTTACACAACATATAAAATTTAGGGAAATGCGCGTACTTCAGAGCAGAGTAGACAAGAAGTGGGGTGTTCAGATCTTCTTTTTAATAGGGCCCGACAACTTTGCATCAACATAAAGGCTTTCACTTTTTATGTTTTTTATAAAGCATGAAAGTGTGGCCTCTGACTTCCGCTAGAGATGCCCCTGTTTGTTCTGCGGCTGTTGCGGCAATTGCTGCTGCGCTTTTGTTTTGGAGCGCTGTTTTCAGGATCCTCATTTTTATCATTTTCTTCTTTTCCAGCTGCTTTTCAATCTCTTTTAGGAGTTGCGATGTGACGCCGTCTTTACCGATCCATATGGTTGGTTTTTCATCTTTCAGCTTGTGTTTTATGTGCCGTTTCATTTTTGTGGTTAGTTGATTCATGGTCTTGGTTTCTCCTTCTTGGCTTTTAGTGGTATGCGAGTTCGATGACCACAGTCCAAGCATGTGATTACCATGTGGGGTTCTCTTTGTTGTCTTGTTCTTACGCGGCAATTTGCGCCTGGTATGAGGATGGTTTTGCAGTTTTTACAGGTTTGGCGTTTGTACTTTGTTGGTAGGCGGATTTTGGCGGCCATAGCTATTCTCCTTGCCAGTTCCATGTAGCGTCGGGCTAGGCGGGGGTCTAGATGGTAAGTTTCTTTTGCCTTTTGGAACAGTGCTTGGATCCGCTGGATGGCAATTTGTTTTGTTGTAAGGCTCATTTTTTGCCACGCTGCGCTGTTATGATTGTTTATATTTGTTCTTAAGGAGATTAGTTTTTTCCTGTTAGAGGTGATGTCTTAGTTTTGTTTTTGGATTAGGATTTTTTGTTCGTAATGTTTTTGTTATCCCTTGATAGTCTTTCATTAGGGTTTGGACTAATGAGTCTAGAGAGTTTGCTGAAGAGTTACCGGCTTGTACAAATTGTTCTTGTTCTATGGATTGTTAGCGCCATTTTTGTTTTGCTTTTTTTTATCAAAATTGACGGAATCGTTCATGGAGATCTTTACCATTTTGGTTTGAAGTTTAGCTTTGATTGGGCTAATCCTTACTGGGCTTTTTCGCGCGTCATTTTCGTTTGTCTGGGGTTGCCTATGGCTTTGAGTCTTATTGTTTTGGGTTTGGATTTGTTCAGAAGGAGCAATGATAAGCATGTTGCTAAACAGGAAGAGAAATCCGTCGATGCACGTTCCAAAGGTTCGATGGAGAACAACATGGCTATTTCTTGTCCTAGTTGTAGGAAGGTTTCCAGCAGGCCTTTGGTTATCATTGATTTTAGCGGTGGAAAGCCTAAGCTCGTGAATGTTTGTCCTTATTGTAATCATGTTTTGGGCTGTGCAGATGAAGGCGAGTCCAATAGTGATATGCAATTGGTGGATATAGACAAGAAGTTGGTTCATTAAATTTTTGGTTTTATGTGGTATCCGCCGTAGTTTATCCGTTTAGCTTCGCCTATGAAAGCCATTCTGGTAGCCCGTTCAGCAGCACAAGTACCATCATATAAATCCTATTGGTTTTGACCCGAAAAGCTACCAATACGGATGGACCTCCTTCTATGTTTTTTCATTGAATTCCTATTTGATGCGAAATAGTGTTGTTTTTATTTTGGTTTAGGGTGAGGATGTGGAGCCGGAGTTAATGTAGAAATCGATGTGTTTTTCGCTCTGAGTGAAAAGTTTTTAGGTGAATTTGTTTGATGATTGTCAAGGGATGTTTACTTGGTTGGTTTGTTGGAGCCGTTGGAAGTGAAGGGTTTATTGCTTAAGAATCGGATTGTGATGCCTCCCATGTATAGTGGGTTGGCTGGTTTTGACGGCGTGGTGACTGATGAAGTTATTAAGCATTACGTTCAACGTTCAAAGGCTTTGGGGCTCTTGGTGGTTGAGCATACTTTTGTAGTGGTTGCTGGGAAGATGGCTGAACGACAGTTGGGAATATACGACAATAGATTGATTGCTGGGTTGGAAGGACTTTCAAGCAGAGTCCATGCCACTGGTACGCCCGTTGTAATTCAGCTTAATCATGCTGGAAGAAGGGCCAACAAAGAATTGACAAGCATAGATCCTGTTGCGCCTTCAGCAAACGAAACTGCTCGGGAGCTGCGAGGTGAAGAGATTGAAGACTTGATTGATGCCTTTTCCATGGCTGCTGAAAGGGCCATGAAAGCTGGTTTTGATGGAGTTGAGGTGCATGGTGCCCATGGTTTTCTCATTAACCAGTTCTTTTCGCCTTTGACTAATCAGCGGCGGGATAGATATGGGGGTTCTTTAGAGAATCGGATGAGGTTTCCTTTGGAGGTTGTTGAAAGGGTTGTAGAGAAGGTGAAAGGGCGGCTTCTTCTTTATCGTTTAGGTGCGGATGATTTAGACTTAGCCCGGATTCAGCTTGAGGATTCTAAGAAGTTGGCTGTTAAGCTTGAGGAGGTTGGAGTAGACATTATTGATGTGTCAGGAGGCTTGTGTGGGAGTAGAGCGCGCGCAGCGCAGCTTCAGGGCAAGCAGGGTTTTTTTGTTCATCAGGCTCAGCGGATAAAGAAGGTGGTGAATGGGCCTATTATCGGCGTCGGTGGGATTAGGGAGCCTGAGTATGCCGACAGCTTGATACGGGCAGGGATGGTGGATTTGGTGGCTGTGGGGCGGGCACTTTTGGAAGACTCGGAATGGGCGGTTAAGGCTGTCAGAAAATTGGAGGCGGCGCACAGCGAGTAATCTTTAAGTATTATGGCCTTGTTTAGCATTCTCGGTTGAGAGTATGTCTAGGTTGCTATATCTGGAAGATAGTTATCTTAAGGAATGCGAGGCGGCTGTTGCCTCTGTTAAAGAGGGGAAGTATGTGGTTTTGGACCAGACTATTTTTTATCCTAAAGGTGGGGGTCAGCCGTGGGATACAGGGAAGATTTTCAAGGGGAGTGAAGCCTACGATGTTGTTTATGTTGGCAAGTTTTCTGGAGAGGTGTCGCATGAGGTTGATCATGCCGGGTTAAAAGACGGAGACAAGGTTCACTGTGCATTGAATTGGGAGCGTAGGTACAAGCTTATGCGGAGCCACACGGCGGCTCATTTGTTTGCTTCTCTTTTGTGTACTGGTACTGGTGCCCTAGTTACTGGTAACCAGCTTGAGGAGGATAAGGTTCGTTTTGATTTTAGTTTGGAGAAGTTTGATCGGGAGATCCTTGAGGAGTACATAGGTAAGGCTAACGAGTGTTTTGGAAAAGATATTCCCGTTAAGTGGTATGAACTCCCGAGGGAGGAAGCCCTGAAAATTCCTGGTGTGATAAAGATGGCTGAGGCTTTCCCGCCAGATGTCGCCCGCTTGCGGATTGTGGAGATAGTTGGCTTGGACAAGCAGGCTGACGGGGGAACTCACGTTAAAAATTTGAAGGAAGTTGGGCAGATAAGATTGCTTAAAACTGAGAACAAGGGCAAATTTAACAGGCGAGTATACTTTACACTTGTTGATGAGTTCTGACTGCATACCAAAATAAGCGAGTCCACAGCTTAGTAACAGTCGTTTCCTTGGCGTATGATCATCCATTGGCTAAAGTGAAATGCGTTTTTCACTACCTTGTTCGAGTTCTCTATGATTTTTGAAGTCAGTTGTCGGTTCATTTTGTCGCGCTTTCTCAGTTCCATTTCGAACCCCAATGTATCTACTGTATTAAGTTATAAGATGCTTGCTTCCGTTATTGGAATATTTCGGAATTTGATATCTGAACGTGTCCTAGCATTATATTACCGTAATTAGAGTTACGCTATTAAGTCAAGCGTGCGCGCTAGGAAGCTCGAGAGATCAAGTGATATGGAACTCCCAAATTCTCCCATGCACGCGCGCTATGATAGGAAAAGACAAACTATTTTACTATTTTTTCACGCGCGCGAGATTGATTTTTCTCACTCTCCTTAATCTCTTTAAAAAATTGTCGTCGCAAAACCCGGCTTGTTAAAACCGATGACCGACAAATGGTGCGGGCTCGGAGAGGCATCAAGGTTGTTACCAAATCTACTGATTCCATCGATACTTTCACCTAAAGACGAAAATCACTAAGTGAAGAAAAAAGGTGAAATCTCCTAAAGAGAAAGATTCGGTAAAGGCTTTGTGGTGCGCTCACAACCATCTTGCCTTCGCTGGTGATGGCGCCCATGATGAGCAATATTAAATCTGCATCTTCGCACTTGTACGGCTTTGTGGTGCGGCCGCCGGGATTTGAACCCGGGATCGCAAGCTTGGAAGGCTTGTGTCCTAACCAGCTAGACGACGGCCGCTCTGGCATTTACTAATTCGAAGCCCGTTTTTAAGGGTTTTACTTCCACATATTTACTCCCATCTCTTTACTGATTCTATAAATAAAATGTCTACTTTATGACGTCATAACGTCTCTTTCAATTGGGAGATTCTTCGTGATGTTGAATTATGTAGGAATCCTCTCTTTTATGTAAGAAAACTGCAATATTATAGATTGGACATTTGGCTTTCATTTATAATCATCGAAGCGAAATGACTTTGCCGCTATTTTCCAATAAAATGAGAGCGCACACGATGCTTCATTCTGGAATTAAACTTTTCAGCTTTAAGAAACGTAAGCTAAATCTTTGCTGCGGTTCTCTCCGATTTCTTTAATCGACTCATATTGAGCTTCTAGAAGGATCCTTAGCATATCGATGTTGTTCTTGATGTCTTCAATATCTTTAGTCTTCTCCAAAACCCCAGATTTTGCAAGCTGCTCGTTGATATTGTCTATTGAAATCTTTATGACCTTGACTTTAAAAGCAAACATTTGGAGGATATACAAAAGGCTCAATTGGGAAGATAACCTTTCCAAGCGGTCATATTCAAGCATCCTGCCTAGCAAGGCCTTAACTTTTTGGAGTTCAGAAGTTTCTTTCGATTTCAGTATGTTCTCATATATTTCTATTTGTTTGTAGCCTGAATCTTTGCTTTCATCAAAGATTTTTTGCGATCTCCTCGTAGTCTTTTCCAACAGCTCTAAGATCTCATCCAACTTTGTCTCCTCCTTTCCACTTCTGAAAAAATTATGCTACGTATTATTTCTTACTTTCGATTGGTTTATGAGTTGCTGGTTCTGGCAAGATCTTTTCTCTGCAAATATTAAGGGGATAATTGCCTTCTTTGAATGAGAGTAGTAATGGTTAGAAATCTGCAGTGATAATTCTGAAAAGGCTAGATTTCAACTTCCTCTGTAATAGTGTTGTCTATGACTTTGATCCATTTTGTGGCTAGAATCTGGTTGAAATCTTCGCTTTTCGGATCGAGGTCTGTAGCAACTAAATGCCAATGATCATTTATGGTGGCAAAGGTTGTATCCAAAATCGCAAATTTAGGGGTATAACTGAAAACCTTTCTACCTATCTTAGAAATTAGATCTAAGGCATGTTCATAAGCCTTGTATGGTATCGTATGTTCATGTTGCCTACTGACTATCATAATCCGCTCTCTGTGCCCCTTCAGCGTTTTAGTTCTCAAAACAATGAAAGATTTATCCTCGTAGTATATCTTCTCCTTTTCCAAAGCTAATTCACATAAAGGACAAGCTAGGGCCTTCAAATTGGACAGCCTCAATAGGTTCTTATCGTCATTTTTAGGATATAAAGAAGCCGTTTCAGTCACTGTTAGGTTCATCATCTTGGGCAGAGCAACTATGGTGATCCCCATCTTACCGTTTAATTAAGAATCATTAGTAGTGACTGATCGACCAATTGGATAACAGACGAAGAATCCTTCAGGTTGAGAAAATTGAAAGAGAAACAATTTACGCGATTTAATTGCTCCTAACTGTCACATTTTCGCTATGTTTGTTTGACGCTCTTATCTTCGCAACAGCTTCCAATCATACAAATATGCCAAAACTGGAGTTACAGAGCATTTTATCTATTCTATGCGGTGCTTATGCCATTGCTCAGTTCTTTCTATCTAGTGGGTAGACAAATTGAGTTTTAGAAATATTATGGCTATAGAAATAAAGTATTATCTATTGAAATGTAACGCATCTTGTGTTAAAGCGTTTAGGTTAAGAAATTGATCAAGAAAACAGAAATCTTTGAACATACTAACGGGGATGAGCAACTCGCAACAAGAGAAAAGATAGAAGTTACATTGATTAAGTTACAAATGCTGAAGGGTGAAATCTCCGAGCTAAGACTCCAATGCGAGAAACTCAAAAAAGTGTATTCAGAAAGTAAGAACAAAGCACTTTTGTGCAATGAATGTGGAGACCCAATAGAACAAGGCCAAGAGGTTACAGTAAAGAACTTTACTGGAACAGAAAAGAGTTATTATCATAAAGAATGCTTTCAAGCCTTCTGGCTGTAACCTACTGTGTGAACTTCCTTTCCATTTGCCATTGTGAATTTACTTTGAATTTTTTTCGACGCACGTTAGTTTTCTTTTAAGAAGCACCTAATTCTTAGAAGAACAACACAGTTTCAGATTAATTTAGATCATTTTTTAACAAAGTCTTCGCAGTTTTCATCCTTAGCATTAATGAATTTATTCTATCTCTCTTGAATCCATTGGCGGAAAAGGGTGAATAAGAAGCAACGAAAGATTGTTCGTCTTGTCTTGGTCTCCAGGCCAATATTAACACTGCAATGTATGGTTCCAGCCACAACAGCTGCAGATGTGACTAGGCCGCTCTACTTGTGTGGATGCAAAAAATAGCACTAGAGTATAAGAAAAAATCGCGCGCGCTAAAAGATCTGCTTATACAAAACACTACAAAACACTACACAAAACATCAGTAACACAGAAACCCTTAATTTGAGCTAGATAATCAAAACAAGCTTGACAAGACTTAGGGGCCGGTAGTTCAGTTCGGTATGAATGCCTGACTTGCACTCAGGAGGTCGGGGGTTCAAATCCCCCCCGGTCCACTCCGCTTCTCCTAGCGCGCGCATAATGCATAGTGTGGCAGCGTTGTTTTTCTTTCTGTTCAGCGGGCTATCAGCAATATTCGCCGTCATATGCTCATACGTTCATGAGTTCAAGTTGATGAAAATGCCGTTTTCTCTCATAGCCGTAATACTGGGACTGACAGAGCTTGGAGGGTTCGTCCTTTTTGTAGGAGGCAAAATCTACTTCGGACTAGGCGTAGGCGGAATACAGCGCATGGCCCTTTATCCAATACTTTTATGGCTAGCTGGATTCGGCGGATACCTCATGGCTCACCCTGACAAACCGACAACCCAGAAACCTCAGTAACGCCGCGCGCGCCCTAGCTTTGCACCTGCCTTCTTAAACACAAATCCAGCGAAAGCCTAGCATCGATCAATCGCAACTCTTTAACGCATAAAAAGGTGCGCGCGCTGAAGCTGTTTAGACTCGCCAATCTTTCTGCTACTAGTGTAAACAGAGCTGAATTTAAAAAGCGCGCGCGAAGCTAAAACAGCACTGTATACGTGTGTACCCAGTTAGCCAAACAGCAATACGAAACAATTTTTTTACAAATAGGCTTAGCTCCGTTTCGGTTAACACGCCTGAAGGCTGCACGTCTTTACCATCCGCGACGGAGGTATGAAGCGCGCACGATTTAGCTATAACTTTTCCGAATATCTTTTAGCGCGCGCGAGCGACACATATATGTGTCCATTGTTTAGACAGAATTAGATACTCCATGGTTTACATCAGTACGTTAGCTGGTCATTGAGTCGAATAGTCGAAGAGTCCGTAGATTGGTTAGTAGTGTTCGTCGTTCAGTCTGTTAGTTCGTTATGTGTGGGTACCTTGGCGCGCGCGGAGCAAGAGAAGGCTTAGGGTTGTAGCGCGCGTTTCTACCGTATTTTTCGAGCTTGCCTTTGCATGTGCATGTATTTTTTGTTATTGCGATACTCTTAAATCGTATCCGATGAAATAAGAAAACAGGGATGTTTGGAGGTGGAAGTACGAGTGAAAAATTGTCTCCGCAGTTTCAGGGAGCGCTACAGCTCCAGAGCGCGCTGATGGGTTTAACCTTGGCTTTCAAGGAGAAATATGGCGATGAAGCGCTTGAGGTTACGAAAGCCTTCACAAAGCAACTTGGTACTAGGTTAGGGAATCAACTTAAAGAAAAGACTGGTATCGTAGGCTCTAGTCTAAAAGATATTGAGAGTGTACTTCATGCGTGGCAGGACCCCTCAGCATTAGGACCTCCAGTAAAATCCAAGATTGAAGGCAAAAAGTTGACTATGACGAGAGAAAGCCCAACAGAGTGTCCCGCTTTGCACGTTGCAAAACAGATGAACCTGCCTTTGGAAATGGTTTGCAACACAGTGGCTTTTCCCATGTTCAGAGGAGTTGCTGAAGCGGTTAATCCCAAGGCAAAACACACATCTGTCCAAATCAATAGCAAGAAGTGCATAGATACTATTGAGATTCCTTAAGTGCACTATTGAATGTGAAATTAGCGCGCCCGCTAAATGGGAAAACCTAAAAGAGTTAAGCTTATGAATATGCACTGGATGAAATCACATGTTGTTCGTTACTCTAGCTAGCGCGCGCTTGATTTTTTTTTGTGTGTGCATTAAAATTTAATTCTTTCCTTCCTTCCAATTTTAAGATAAACCCAAACCCAAAAAGGCAATACGACGATGGAGACGGCGCGAAAGATTTAGGTTTGAAAATTAATTCAAAAAAAGGGAAGGTTATGGCTTCACGCTAAGCTATCGGTAATCTTCTGCGTCTACTTTCATCATCGGATAGACGCCTTCAAGGGGTATTGGAACTTTTGCTAGTACTTTGCGGACTTCCTCGGCGTTTGTGGCGTTCCATTCGCAAAGTATCTTAACTATCTTGCCCTCTTCGTTACATTGAGCCCAAGCACCTACCCAATAGGCGTCAACCGTAGAGTTTGCTTTCGCCGCCTTACCGGCAGGGGTGGCTTCTGCGAGTGTTACAGGAGTTGGTAGTGGGTGGACTGCCAAAAACTTCGGCATTTAAATCACTCGTTTTTAGTTATGTGTAGTTCAAATATTAAACTATCGGGACATTGGCGTG
>Ga0129297_10001450_pt1 | contig 12004 bp, 10 predicted proteins | sample I18A1metaG_FD_94708 | JGI IMG/M metagenome (GOLD analysis project Ga0129297, IMG submission 94708) | Lake sediment bacterial and archeal communities from Gulf of Boni, Indonesia to study Microbial Dark Matter (Phase II) - ​I18A1 metaG | ecosystem: Environmental > Aquatic > Freshwater > Lake >... | reverse complement strand
GTTCCGCATATTCCTGCTGCTGCGACTTTGATCAACAATTCGTTTCTCAAAATCTTAGGCATGGATACTTCTTCGAGGTGGATGTCCTTGATGCCGCGCAAGACCGCAGCCTTCACACCAAACACCTTCACATGCAGAGTTCCAGCATCACACAAAGATGCCTAGAACAAGCAAGACTATGATTGCTCCGTTTCGAGAAACAGGTCGACAAGTCTTTTCTGATCGACCTCTGCACGCGTCCGCCAACCCAAGTAGAGCTGCCCATTCTCGTCTTCGATGAAGTAGCCCGATCTCACAAAACGGCTCAGGTTGAAGTCAGCTCTCCAGCTTGGTAGCTTGATGCGGAGAAGGCTTTCAAGGTCTTTTCGGGGCGCCTTGCCGCCTTTGGAGATTAGGTAGCCAAGCGAGACCGCGAGCGCAGCGAGGTCGTCGATTCGCCAGCCTACGAGCTTGGTCTCTTTCGGCGTCAGACTCCCCCTCAAAGTCACGTAGAACCTTGCCTTGTCAAGTTGCTCCAACGTAGGCTTCTCTGGCTGACTTGCCTCTTCTTCGAAGACGGTCTTCACGGCTAGATCGAGCTTCTCCAAATAGTCATCCAAGAGATTCAGTACTTTGGGATAGTCCGCGCCCAGCCGCCGCCTCAGCTCCCAGCCTTTGACGCCGGGCTCTCTATGCCTCTTGTAGAAAAGGAGGTGAACCGCCCTTTTCATCTTCATAGCATAGTAGGTTTTCCGGGTTAGGCTTCTCGGCTTTGCCGCCATCTCATCCACTCCTCAGGGCTTATTGATATGGGGAAGGTGAAGAATTGGGCATCTTTCTTTGAAGCGGGTTTCCTATTGGGCTTAATGAATATTCTTTCCTCGAGTGGGTGTACCTCCAGCGTGGCGTACCCGTAGGTTATCAGGAAACTAGTGAGGTATGCCCGCATCACTGTCTCTTCGTACGTGTCCGCTCCAATGAAGTCCCAGTATCTGACCCTACCTGCTTCGTCTGCAGACTCCTTCAGTTCATCCCACAGCCTCTCGAGCTCCGTGGAGAAGGTTTCGCTTGAGAGTATCCCCTGTCTGATCAAGTCTTCTCGTGTTGTTGCCTCAGTCTCCGTCAGGACGAGACCCGCCCTTCGCCACCTTTCATCTAGAGGCGCAAGACCATCCCAGTACATCAACGCTTCGCTTAGGCTGGGTATAGTCACCTGTTCCATCTCAACTACAGGACGCCAAGCCTCGAGGAATAGGTCAGCCAATCTCTCCACAGGTAGGCTGCGCAGTTTCTCCTCGATTAAGAATGGGTCTCTGTAAAGCGAGGTTGCCCGACGTTTTATCCATTCACTCTGCATCTTGATTACCGACGCTATCTCGTTGAGTGCCTCAGCGTCCAAGGCAAGTTCGTCAGGGTTCTTCCAGTCGGGGAAGTACTCCCTAATTATGGATATGAGGTCTTCGACCTCTACTAGGAATGGGTTCAAACCTTTGGCTTCCACAGATTGGCAGAGCTCGATTATCCTTCTCAGTTCATCCTTGGCAAGCCTTTTCGGCTTCTTGGCGACCGCCATCAGCCGACCTCCTTGACCAACGAGGTGCCCTCAATATTCTGCACGGTTATTATGTGGACGTCCTTGCCCTCGAAGAACATCTGGTTAGGCGTTATCGCAAGATACTGGGCTTCTCCTCCCTCAACCGCGGAGATCAGGAGATTGGCGATCATCTCACGGTTCTTCGGGTCCATGTGAACATCATATTCATCAATCGCCCGAAACGGAGACCTGATCCGCTGCTGCAAAGCCAACAGAAATGCCATGACCGCCGTGCTCCTCTCGCCGCCGCTTTGTGAGTAAATGTTCAGCGGAACAGGCTGCGAGCTTTTGAACCCGACATTTATTTCGATCCCAGTGGCCTCAATATCGTGCTCATCCATCAACCGAACGAGCCCTGTGGCGCTTGCCTGCGACAGAATCTTCTGATATTCAAGGGTGACATGATCCAGAAGGTTGCGGATCACATTTCTCCACGCCTCCATTCTCGTCTTGATCTCCTCTAGGGCCTTCTCACGGTTCTCGGCGGTTATGCGAGCCTTCTCTTTAAGCTCGAAGTAAAGCGTCGAATAGGATTCGTACATGCGTTCTATGTCGCCCGAAACATCGGCTAAGGCGGCTATCTGACCGTCGACGATTCGGGTCTCGTCCAAAACCTCATCAACACTTCTTAGAGCCACAATACGGGGGCCCATCTCTTCGGCTCTTCTTGCAGCCGCAGCGAGATCGGTTTCCAGAACTCTGAGGTTTCTCTCTGCGTCCTCGAGCTCCTTGAACATCTCTACCTTCCGGTAGTCGAGTATCGCCAGTTCTATCCGTTTCTCAAGGGCCCGACCATCCAGTTCTTCCATTCTGAGTTCCAGTTTCCGTGCTTGGCTTTTCGCGTCAGCAAGCTGAGCGTCCAGATCGATCATCCTTTGGTTGGAGCTGCCTATGGTTTCCTTCAGCTTCTCAACCCTAGAGTAAACCAATCGGGGCCATCTGCCCAGCTCTTCGGACATGATCTTAATTTTTGATATCTGAGCCTCGGGAACTCCTGGATTTGACCCCCTGAGCCCAGTCTCAAGCAGACTGATTTCGTCTAGAATATGGTTTACACTTTCTTGGCTCTGTTCGGCCCAGCTTTGAAGCTCCTTCAGGGCTTCGCCCCCACTTACAATATTGAATTCATGTTGCGCTTTCTCTCTTTCAAGGGACAGCCTTTCTTCAAAAAGACTTTGCCACATATCCCTTGCGTCTTTAAGCTCGCTTCGAAGCTGGCTCACCTCTTCTTTGGAGAGTTTGATCTTGCCTTCAATCTGCTCTAAGATTCCCTTTCTGTCGCTCAGGCTTTTTCTGAGATCCGAAATTGCCTGCTCCCTTCTCGAGACCTCAGCCCACGCGAGTTCACGCTCCAGAAAGCGCCTTTTCAGGATAAGTTGTTTTTTCTGTTGGTAGCGGTCGTATTGTTCGCGCCAATAGTTGAGCGTCTGTTCGGCGGACTCGAGCATCTTGCTCAATGACTCTTCTTGGCTGAGGAGCCGGCTGAGCTTCTTCTGGGCTTCCAGAACGTTTCTTCTGTAGGGTTCAAGTCCGGCTGCTGCCTCGACGAGCTTTAGTTTCTCCTGCGGGGAAAGAACAATGAACTGTTCAGCCATGTCCTGATGCATTATGATGAGCATATTGTCTGGGTCGACGTCAAAATGTGAAAGGAGTCTCAAGACGTCCTCTTTGGTCGCGCTTTCGTTTTCGAGTTCGAACCAGTATTTCCCGTCCCGTCTTAAGACCCGTGTTAAGAAGATCTGATCCTTTCTGATTCTGGACGCTGGACGGCGCCCTCTACTCTCGGAATTATCCAGAACGATGGTGACTCGGCCTATGTCCTTCCCCCATCGGATCAGATCGCTCAGCTTCTTCGAACGTTCAGTGTAAGACTGTCCTAAAGCCACTGAGATACCCAGAAGAAGCGAGGATTTGCCAGCGCCGTTCGGGCCGCATACGAGGTTGAGTCCTGGCTTAAGAGGCACTCTTGCGTACTCATAGGACATGAAGTTCTCCAAGATTATCTCACGGATCAACATCGAGCAGAGGTCCTCTTGAAAGCGATAGTAAGATTGATATTCCCCCTTTTAAGCGATTCTTCTCTACTTGGCGAGTAGTGACTGCAGTTACAGATACGCGTGTACGCTAGCCATCAATGCTAGCCCCGAGGCCAATGGTATCGCCAGATTGTCATTGACTGGCAAAGGCAACACTTCAGCAATCATTCCAGCAAGCGATGCGATCAGGGCTCTAAAGGGATCAACAAATAGGAGCGACCCTAGGGAGGCAAAGAGGAGGCCTGTTAGGGTTCCCTCAAGTTTCTTGGTCTTGTTGAAGGGTAGACGTGTTCTGCCATATCCTTCCCCGAAGATGGCTGCAAATCCGTCGCCAAGGGTCAAGACTGTTACGGACACGTAGCCTATCGGTTCTGGGAAAAGCATAAGGGAAAGGACTATTCCCAGGCCATAGTACATAGGTGAAAAAACAAACCCTTGGAACTCGGACTTTTCAGCCGCCCATGACGTTACCCTACCGATCACTGGCAGGCTAGTCCCGAACATTCGCTTGATCTCCGAAGACGTGTACAAGAGAGTGACAAACAAGACTAGCAAAGCAGCCAAGTGACGGCTGACCAAGTGTCGGCAGGCTAGAGCAACAAGAAAGCCACTCAGATGGATTGCCTCCCTTACGATGCTGCTTCTGGGAAGTCCGCTTCTCCTCAGCTCCACACTTTCACCCTTGACCATAGGGATCATCTTCGAAAGATCCCCTTTGACGGCATAGTCCGATCTGACGCTAAGGATGAAATCCGGATTGTATGCAACCCTGAGATCGCAGAGCTGAAACATGGAGAGGTTGTTTCTGTCGTCAGCGACCCCGACACAATAGCACGGCGCGAGACCTTTGTCATCAACAATCCGCCTTAAAGCGATGCCTTTACCATACGGTTCGATCACATCTCCCCAGACCTCGCCTGTCAAGAGCCCGTCAGATAAGCCAATCTCAAGACCAGAAACGTAGTCAACGCCTATCTTTTGGCGCAATCTCTCCAAAGCAATCCTCGGAATGCCTGAGCTTATCAGAGCGGTCTTGAACCCAGTCCCTTTTAGCTCTCCAAATGTCTTCTCAACTCCGGGCATCAACGGGACCTCTTCAAAGAGGGAGATGAATCTGTCCAAGGGCATCCCCTTGAAAAGCCCATAGATAGTTCTGAGTGCCTTCCTCAGTGAAATAAGGCCAGCCTCGTAGAGCAAGCCGAGGAAAGCTGCTTTGATAAAAGGCCATGCGCCCATTTTCCCCATTACTTCGACGAGCATGAAACGTGCCTTTGGGACGACTACCCCCTCAACATCAAAAACGACCAACCTGTTTTGAGCTTGGAGGCCCAAACTAGTTCACTTTCCAAGGTAGAAGCGCCAGAAAAAAGTGCACAGCCATTCGGTATTCCAGAGTCTATCCAAGTTTCACTTGCTTTAGGATTGTGTTCAGTTGCTCTTCTTCAATCGCGTTCATCTCGTAGAGTCTTTTGGCGGCCTTGCTGACCTTCAGGACGGCATGTAGGTTGATTCCAGTTTTTTTCAGCCTTTTCTTTCCGCCCTCTTCCCTGTCGAGAAGAACGAACGCGTCTGTGACCACCCCGCCTTCAGCCTTTATGTATGAAGATGCTCTTCTGAGGCTCAGCCCTGTCGTCACCAAGTCATCCACCAACAGCACGCGGTCGCCAGGCATCAGCACGCCTTCAACCCTACGCTCTCTCCCTCGAAGCCGAAGGTTCTGGCGGGTATAAAGAAACGGCTTCTTGAGACGGAGGGCTACGATTGAGGCGAAGGGCGTTCCGGCGATGGGTACAGCTCCAACTCTGTCGAATCCCTCTGCTCCCAGTTCTTTGCCTATGGCGTCGACGAGGATATCTGAGACGATGCGGAAGGCTTCTGGGAAACTGGGAATCACCCTTAGGTCGACATAGTAGGGTGTGACCCGTCCACTTGAGAGTTTGAAAGCCCCGAATTCCAGAGCATTCGTCTTCTTCAGTATCTGGCAGATCTCTTCTTCAAGGGATACTTCGCTCTCCTTCCGTTGTCTTGCGGCCGGCATTGTCTGTCCCTCATAGCAGTATGGGGTCAGCTACTTAAAAAGTGGTATGCTGAGCCTCAACTCTCCAATGAGTCGGGGCAAGAGCTCTTGAGCTCACGTTCAGACGGCATACAAAAGCGAGTTTTCTCAGATGATCCCTCGAACCATACGCAAGGTCCGAAATTCTGAAGCCTCACAGGATCTTCGCCTTGGTGGCCGATTTCCCAGGCAAGGCTATGGGAGACTAGTCTGATCCCTCCAGGACTGCCTTAGCAGTAACCTTCACGGCTTCTGCACTGTTGAACCTTGGCTTCCAGCCTAATGACTTCAGCTTGTCTATGGCCAGAAGCATGTACTTGACGTCTCCCTTCCATCCCCGGCCTCCATCAACGCCACCGGTGAATCGGAGGGCCGCATCTTCGAGGCCCATCTCGTGGACCACGATCTTGGCTATTGTGTTCACATCGACCCAGTCCTCAGACCCCAAGTTGAAGACGTCGAAGGGTCCACCTGTCTTCTGCATACTGAAAAGGATTGCCTCAACACAGTCATCAATGTACAAGTAGGATTTCGCTTGAGTCCCATCGCCAAGTATTTCAAGTTCGCGCGGATTCTCCTTGAGCTTCCTGACAAAATCGCATATGACGCCGTGTCTGCTCCTGGGCCCGATAATGTTCGCCAGACGGTAGATCAACGCCTTGAAGCCATAGGTATGGGCGTAGGCGCTTATCAGGGCCTCTGAGGCGAGTTTGGAGGCGCCGTATATCGAGATGGGTTCCAGAGGAGCGTAGTCTTCTGGTGTCGGAATCTTAGCTGCATCCCCATACACGGTGGAGGATGAGGTGAAGGCAAGTAGCTCTGGCCGACCGGATCTTCTTATTGCTTCTAGGAGATTGTAGGTGGCCACCACGTTTTGCCTGAAATGGATGTCAGGAGCAACTGAGCTCAATCTAACCTCGGGGTTGGCTGCCAGATGGAATACGGTCTCGCAACTCTGAACCGCCCGGTTTGCCTCTGCTTGGTCTAGGAGGTCTCCACGTATGAACTTGAGGCTGGGATGAGTGGACCATTGCTCAAGGTTTTTCAGACTGCCGGTGCTTAAGTTGTCGAGGACATGGACTTCGGCTCCTCGGCTCATCAGGGCGTCAACTAGGGAACTGCCTATGAACCCCGCGCCTCCCGTAACGAGAAAAACGCTGCCGTCGAGAGGTCTGCTATTCATCCTCATCGGTGCCGTCCTTCAGCTTAAGACATTGTTTCGGCAATATAAATGAACCGTGTTGGAGGAGAGTATTTCCGCTGTCTGATATCGAATGGCGATACACAACATCAGAGATATCGAAGTTTGGTTCCGTTCTGGAAGTCACTTGATAGGCATCTGCTGGTACGACAGTAGCAGTGACGAGACGGCGGGTAGACACATCGTTTCGCTGGCTACCCACCTCTAACGGAGAAATATACGGGGATAGAAGGGCATACACGACGCTCGTAGAAGCGCGATTAGCGCCGCAGACGAGGTTGGTCTGAGTGTCTGAACCTCTGTCTGTAGATCATGATGATCGCCGCTACAATTGCAGGCATGATGACCAGCGGCGTCGGCCAAGGCAATTCAGGGATGACTTCGTGGACAACTGAATAGTGCCCAGTGTCTGGAGCCCTGTCCTTTAGCATTGCTGCGGGTTGGTGTGTTGATGCAACGATGCCCACTGTCTCCTTGACGTTCCCGGGGTATCCTATGTCAGAGAGCCCCGCGGTAAGGCAGATGGATTTGCCATAGACCTTAACCTCTATGGAAGCCTTGTAGGTTGAGGTGTCTGCTGACTCCTCTCCGCTACAGTCGTATAGGCCGGGCGCTCCTCCTCCCTGAATATACCAATCTGCCCCAATGTACGGACCCGTCGTTGCGCCACCATTTTCGTTTGTGTCTAGCCAGATCCGATATGTTCTGACTGATGAGGGCGCAGGAGCAGATCTACACTCGATAATAAACGTCAGATGTGTGCCGTTGTTCATCATGGAGACCTTTAGAATGTCCACCGAGGCGGGGTCCGCGTCTCTCGAAGGATCATCGCCCAGCTGTATAGGGTCTGGAAGAGCGTGTGTCTCACTGGTCAGAGATGAAAGGGCGAAGAAACAGAAAAGAAGAACCAAGAAACGCCGTCTCAGGGATGAAAGCTCAGCCACTTTGATCTTTCCTCCTAGGCCGTCCCTTGACATTCTCCTCAGACCTGGTTGCCCCATTGCCTTTCATGGAAGGAGTCCGAGTCTGTGCGGCACCGTTGGCTGAGTCTGGATTGCCAGAAGTGCGGTGCTCATTTCTTCCATCTGTCTTCCAAAGTAGCGAGGAGGTCTTTTTCCACTCCTCCAAGATCCTCTTCGTCTCTTCGCGTCCCACGCCAAAAGTCCTCGTTGTCTCCTTGGTAGAGATCCTATCGTCGTACCTTGAAGTTGCTTTCGGCCTCTGCTCAAGCTTCCTTTTGAGTTCCTCACGCATCTTCGAGGCGATCAGCCTTTCGATCAGTTCGTCCTGTGGCTCCAGCTTCTTTTCCTTGACGTCTGCCTCTGCGGGTGAGGGCTGCTCAGTTCTTGGCTCCTGTTTTTCTTCTGAGGCTTCAGTCGGGTAGCCTTTTCTTGGCGCAGGTCTCCTTGGTCTCAGGTCCTTGTCCAGATACCCCTTCCGGATGAGACTCTTTAAGATCTCTTGCACCTTCGGCGGATCCAAAAGAAGCCTAAGGCATATCTCTTCCAAGGAGCTGCCCATATAGGCTAACCTGAGCACCTTCACCTCGTTGGAAGATAGCCCCTCAAGCCTCACGTCTTCGAGTCCTCTACGTGTGGTCTCGTCAAACCTTCTTATGCGCTCCTCGAGGTACCGGAAAATCTGGTCGGTTATCCTTTCAGGCCTCTCTTGTGGCTTCACGGGCCGGAACGACTCGGGGCCAGTGATGGTTGGAACAGTCTTGGGACCGAGGGGCTCGCCCCTAACGAGAGATGGCTTTTGCTTGTCTGGTTGGGCTGGCGAGACTTCTTCAACTTTCACCGCGGGATGTTCGTCGATGCGCATGGCCTCAATGCCAGAAACCTTAGCCTCTTCAGGAAATGCAACAATAGATGCCCTGGACAGGATTCTTTTGTTGATCCTCGCACCTGGTCTGAGTTTGACTGTTTTTTCCGTTGAGACTGCCTCGACCGTAGCGTTCTGTTCCAGCGTGATGTCCTGTGGTGAGTCGACAACGCCCTTTATGATACTGTCTCGTCCGATGTGGATCTTGCCTTCAGACAGAACATGCCCTTCAACTACCGAGTACTCCCCGACCTCAACATTGCCAAAGGCCTTGATGCTTCCGTAAAGGTGACACTTCTTTCCCAACCTCAGATCTCCCTGAACCACTAGATGGTTTGTCATCTCTGTCCCCTCAGGGATGCTTATGTTCCCAATCACACGGATCACTTCAACCGACTCCTTCGTCCGAGCCTCAATTCGAGCACGCTCAAGCCATGCATCTTGGACGCTTAGCCCTTCCTTGTGCATAGTCTGTTCAGGAAAGGTCCTGGGGCCTTTGTCCTTTCGTCTAAGCATCTCGGCAAGTGTGGGAAGGAACGGCACGATGACAAGTGCAAGCGGGAGAAGGACTAGGGCGTTCATGGCAAAAGCCTCCCGTTAGTATTTGCACGATTGCCATTGCCGCGTCCGTTCTTCCCGTTGTGGCCATTTCCGTTATGGAGCGTATGGTTCCACTTGTGTTCTTTGCCATTCTTGAGGGCAAGATCAACAAAAGCCTTAGAGCAGCAAAGCACCATCAAGACAAAAGACAGCGTGAGAGCGGGGAGAATCCACAGAAGGCGTTTCCTATTGTCTAGGTATGCCGCTGCTCCGACCTCGAAAAAGGGAGCAAAGTTACCCACTGTGCTGTAGGTGAAGGCGGAGAGTATGAAGAAATAGGGTCCTGTAAGGTTGATGGAGGGAACCGTCTCCTTTGCCAGGTAAGCTGCCACGCCGACACACCACCCAGAAAGGACAAGGATTGGCATAAAGTATACACAGAGCAACAGAGTCAGCTCCGCCTTCTCGTATCCGCTTAGGTGCTTTGCCCCTAGCACATTCCTCAGGTGCTTCTTTGCACACTGCATATGCCCCTTAGCCCATCTATACCTCTGATTCCAGTAGGCTTTCCATGTTGTGACGGCCTCCTCATATGCTTCAGCGTCATTGACGTATCGAACCTGGAACCCTTTGAGAACCAGCTGTATAGTCAGGTCGGTGTCTTCGGCCAACATGCTGGCATCCCATCCTCCAACCTTCTCTAGCGCATCTCTCCTGAACCCGCCTACTGTCCCGCCGTACTGGGGGACTAAAATCAATTCGTCCCGTGCTTGCTGGTCGACCCTATAGCCACCAATCCTCTCCAATGTTACTATCTTTGAGACGAGTGAGTCTTCTTCGTTCATGACTGTGACTCTGCCCTGAACGGCTCCTACCTCTGGATCAGCGAAGGGGGCAACTAGCTTCTCTATTATGTCCAGCTGAGGATAGTAGTCTGCGTCGAAGGTCAAGATTACGTCTCCATTTGAGGACTTGACGCCTTCGTTCAAGGCAGCCGGTTTTCCCCCGCCTCCGTTGGCCCTATGGATGACTCTGATGTAGCTGTATCTCGCTGCGTAGCTGTTCGCTATCTCACCGGTCCTGTCTGTCGATCGATCGTCTATCACCACAACCTCAAGCCTATACTTCGGATAAGTCAAACCTGTCATCCGATCCAGCAGGTTGCCTATCACATACTCCTCATTGTGAGCTGGAATGAGCACAGTGACCTTTGGCGTGTAAACTCCGACGATTCTCTTGAAGGATCTTACAAACTGCCGAGGTCTCCCGAAGAGGGCTGAGTATGTGAAGATCAGGTGCCTCGTCATGTATGCAACCATCACAAGGCAGAGAGCGGATATGATGATGCTGAAAATCACGTGGAGCCCTCCTTCCTAAGCCACGACATGCCGACTGCCCACAACGAGACAATCCAGACGAAATCAACTGCCGGACCCAGAATGTAGTGGGCAAAGGAGAAGGCAGGGAGGCCTAAATGGTATGCTACTGCTATAATGGAAATCAACCTACCCATGTTCCACAGGAAACCCGCTCCTAGGCTGAGGATGAACCAGATCAGCTTTGTTACCAGAGTCCCTCTCAGGAGGCCTATCGTGAAGGCGGAGATGAAGGAGAAGACTAGAAGGCCTATGAGCCCTGAGCATTCCACGAGGACCTCGAAGCCTACAACCGTCCCGTCAAGCAACCTAACATAGATCAAGCAAAGCGGACTCACGTACTCATTCTGGATGCCTGCATAGTCCAGTGCGGCTGTGCATATTCTGGCTATCAGATCCCAAGCTTGGCCTGAGACCAGGAAAAGGGCAAAGACTAGTGCTAGGGAAACTTGGATGGCAGCGTGGTGAAACGCCGGTTTTTCTTTGCCTGTGTCTCCGTAGGTCATCTGTCATTCCATGCTATTGGGCCGAGTTCGGTCAACCTCTTTCCTTGATGGGTTTCTGGTACTTGTTTTGAATCTGTATCTCAGCTACTATGTTTCAGCTCGGTCTTGTATATCTGGGTTTTCCGGAGATACAAAGGAGCCCGACGCGTCCTTCTTGTAAAGCACAAGTATACAATTGTAGACACGGCTCCCAATTGACAGGAATATGTATAAGGACATCAGCGCGGAATGGCGCGGAAAGCCGGAATTGCAAGCATCCTAAGCCATGGAAGACATTCCATAGAGCAAAGGATCAAAGCCGGAAGGAAGGGTGAGTTTGAGCGGCTCCAACTGCTATGTCCAGCCAAGCCGAGTGTCTTTCACGTTTATATAAATCCCCAGCACTTCTCTATATGGGCAGGAAGCTGTGTTGCCAAGGGTTTCAAACCCGGTGAGTCGATGATCATCCAGCGCATCCCGACCGGGATTCCCAAATTCGACGAACTGCTGGAAGGAGGGTTTCCCACCAACAGCATGATGCTTCTAGTCGGATACCCCGGTGCAGGCAAGACCACGTTTGCCGCTCAGTTTGTATTCAATGGAGCCATAAGGCACCGCGCCAGAGGCGTCTACGTATGCTTCGCCGAAACCAAGGAAACCTTTCTGCGAAACATGCTGAGGTTTGGGTGGGATTTTGAAAGATTGGAGCAGGAGGGTTTGGTAGCCATATTGGACCTGTCCGTGACTCGAGAGGCAGGGCTTCAGAAGAATCTTGACAAGATCATGGAGACCATGGCCTCGCTTAACGCCAGCAGACTTGTCGTTGACTCCTTCTCGGCTGTGAGTATGGGGCTGAAGGAACCCATAGACATCAGAGTCATGGTCCACCTCTTGTACAAGTTTCTAAAGAAGG
>Ga0129297_10001448_pt1 | contig 12010 bp, 14 predicted proteins | sample I18A1metaG_FD_94708 | JGI IMG/M metagenome (GOLD analysis project Ga0129297, IMG submission 94708) | Lake sediment bacterial and archeal communities from Gulf of Boni, Indonesia to study Microbial Dark Matter (Phase II) - ​I18A1 metaG | ecosystem: Environmental > Aquatic > Freshwater > Lake >... | reverse complement strand
GTCATAGACTTGATCGGTGGGACCCATGCAGCCGCGGCAGGGCATGTCGCCCTCGATACACCGTTCGCCGCAGCCGCCGCGGGTGGCTGGCCCCATGCAGATTAGCCCTTGAGCCAAAAAACATTTTTCGGGGTCCATGATGACCTCATGAGGGCGTTTTATTTCTTTGATGACCAATTTTTCAGGTTTGGTTTTATTTCTCTCGCAGTCATCGCAGCAGGATTTGTTGGGCGAAAGGACGGCACCTTTGGCCGGAAGCTTTCCTTCCAGGATTGCTCCGACGGCATTGAGGATCAGCTCCCGGTGGGGTGCACAGCCGGGAAGATAATAGTCGACGTCGATAATCTGGTTTAAGGCGTAGACTGTATCGAAAAAACCGGGGAGAGTAAGTTCGTGGCCATCTACTTCCGTTTTTTCCTGCGGTTCGGTCCCTGCGGCGTTATCCGTGGAAAAAGTCGTATGATAAGCTTTTTTAAAGATGGTTTCTTTATTCCAAAAATTGCCCAAACCCGGAATTCCTCCTAGATGGGCGCAGGCGCCGAAGGCTACGATGAGCTGAGATTTTTTTCTCAGCATCTTGGCCATCTCTTCCTGTTCCGTCATCCGGACTGCGCCGTTGATAAAGCTTACCGCGATTGACCCGTCTGGCATAGCTTCAACATCTTTTCTCTTGATATCCAGGGCGACCGGCCAAAAGACAATATCGACTGCAGCTGTGACTTTAAGGATATCCGGGCCCAAGTCAACGACGGCTTCTTCGCATCCGCCGCATGATGAGCACCAATAGAAAGCGACTTTAGGCTTAGGACCGCTCATGCTTATCTCCCCTCTCGTTGAGATTCAAAGGACCCAATTTTTTGATTTGCGCGGTGAATTCATTGCAGACCTGCTGGAATTTTATTCCTTCGGCTGCGGATACCCATTCCAGTCGGAACCTCTCTTTTTCTATGCCGAACTGCTCTAGCACTCTAGACAGAAGCTTATAACGCCTCAGGGCTTTATAATTGCCTTCCTGGTAATGGCAGTCTCCCGGATGGCAGCCGGAGATCAAGACGCCGTCCGCTCCTTCCTTGAAGGCTTTCAGGACAAATTGAGGGTCGACGCGGCCGCTGCACATCACCCGGATGATTCGGATATTCGGGGCATAGATCATCCTTGCTGTGCCGGCCAGGTCTGCGCCAGTGTACGAACACCAGTTACACAGGAACCCGACCAACCTGGGCTCAAACGTTCCTTCGTTCATCAACAACCTCCTTCAGTTCTCTCAAACCAAGAAGATCCCTTCAATTTCCGCAAAGATCTGGGCATCGCGGAAGTGTTGCTGCTGGGAAGCGGCGCTCGGGCAGGCGGCCACACATGTGCCACAGCCTTTACAGAGGGCGTCGTTAATGATCGATATGCCCTTTCCCTTATCATATGTAATCGCCGTGAACGGACAAAGCCCCACGCAAACCTGGCATCCGGAGCAAAGCTCTTCGTTGATCACTGCCGTAACAGGCTCAAGGGCGAAGATGCCCTTGTCGGCCAGGGCCAAGGCTTCCGCCGCTGCTCCTCCGGCTTGGGCAACCGTATCGGGAATGTCGCGTGGAGCCTGGCAGGCTCCGGCAAGGAAGATGCCGTCAGAAAAGGTGGAAACCGGAGCCAGCTTGGGGTGCCGTTCCAGGAAGAAGGTGTCCTGGCTGCAGGAGATATTGAACATCTTAGCTATCTGGTTTTGGTCCAGGCCGGGCTCAAGGCCGGTGGCAAGAACAACCATGTCAACGGGGATTCTTCTCACTGTCCCGAGCAGCGTATCCTCCACGCGGATGATGAGTTTCCCTTCTTCCTTTTCGGTCAGGCCCATGTCCGTAATGTCGGAGGCCCGGCCGCGGATAAATTTTGTCCCTTCTTTCAAAAGCCGGTGGTAAAATTCTTCATACCCCTTGCCGAAACAGCGCATGTCGATGTAGAAATCGTAGACATCGGCCTTCGTTTTTTCATGGATGAGGTGGGCAAACTTGAGCGAATACATGCAGCAGACCCGGGAGCAGTATTCGTTGTAGTGCTCGTCGCGGGAACCCACACAATGGATGATCCCCACGGCTTTGGGTTCATCTCCATTAGCCAGCTTAATTTTTCCCCCTGTGGGGCTGGAAGCGTTGACGAGCCTCTCAAATTCGAGGGCCGTGATGACGTTGGGGTACCGGCCGTAGCCGTAAGCAGGAATCCTCGAGGCGTCGAAGGATTTAAACCCCGAAGCCAGGACGATCGTCCCCACATCAACTTCGATGACCTGATCCTGCATATCGTGGTTGACCGCCTCCCGGTCGCAGACCTTGGCGCAAACTTTGCATTCGCCCGTCTTGAAATGAATGCAGGCCTCGGTATCGATAAACGGGACCATGGGCACGGCCTGGCGGATGGGGACGCGGATGGCTGTCGTCGGCCCGAGATGGAGCTCGGAATGGATCACTTTTCTCCCGTATTTGTCTTCGCAGGTGATGGCGCCGGTCGGGCAGAAATAGGCGCAGGCGGTGCAGCCGATGCAGGCTTCTGACGGCTCGCCGAACGGCGGCGTGACCTTTCGGTCGGTCCCTCTGTCGACAAAACTGATGGCGGAAGCGCCGACGATTTGCTCGCAAGCACGGACACACAGACCACAGAGGATGCATTTTTCGTTGGGATCCTTGACTTCGAAACGCGTCCCTTCAATCCCGAGTTCCTTGGCGAGATGCTGGATCGGCTCGGCGGCCGGAGCGCGGGCCAGGAGCATCTCGACGTTGAGGCGTCTGGCCTGGAGGGTTCTTTCGGATTTGGTTCGGACATCCATCCCATCCTGGACTTTGGTGTTGCAGGAGGTGACGAGGTCCGTTTTCCCGCGAAGCTCCACTTCCACCAAGCAGACTCGGCAGGCTGCATAAGGCTCAACTACGGGATGATAGCAAAGAGTCGGGATCTTGACATCGTTTTTGGCGGCGGCCTGAAGGATAGTCTGGCCTTCTTCCACCGCGATCTTTTTTCCGTCGATTGTCAGATGAACCATCGCTTGCCTCCTTAATCTACGTTCACGGCCCCGAAATTGCAGACGTCATAGCAGACGCCGCATTTAATGCATTTGGATTGATCAATGCGGTGGGCCTGATTCTTGGCTCCGAGGACAGCCTCTGAAGCGCAGTTGCGGCGGCAGACATCGCAGCCTTTACCGGCGCTAAGGCATCGCTCCTCGTCTACGGTATAAACATTGAGTTGGCGGCAGACATGGGCCGGGCATTTCTTGTCGCGGATGTGTGTTTCATATTCGCCCCGGAAATAGCGCAAGGTCGTCAGCACGGGGTTAGGAGCCGTCTTGCCCAAGCCGCAGAGCGCTGAATCTTTGACTGCATGCGCCATATCTTCGAGCAGCGCCAAATCCTCCCATGTCCCTTTTCCTTCGGTGATTCGGGTCAGGATGTTCAGCATTGCCTTTGTCCCTTCCCGACAGGGTGTGCATTTGCCGCAGGATTCGTCCTGGGTGAAGGAGAGAAAATAGCGGGCGACATCCACCATGCACGTATCTTCGTCCATGACCACCATGCCGCCCGACCCCATCATAGATCCGGCTTGGGTCAGACTTTCGTAGTCGATGGGCAGGTCGAGCTGCTCTTTGGGGATACATCCTCCTGACGGTCCTCCGGTCTGGACCGCTTTGAAGCCCTTGCCTCCCGGAATTCCCCCGCCAATGTCATAGATGATCTCGCGCAAGGTGATGCCCATCGGGACTTCGACCAGGCCCGTGTTGTTGATCTTCCCCACGAGCGAAAAGACTTTCGTTCCTTTGCTTGTGGGCGTCCCGATAGCCGCATACCATTTGGATCCGCGGTCGATGATGATCGGGACGTTGGCCCAGGTCTCGACGTTGTTGATGCAGGTCGGCTTTCCCCAGAGCCCGCTCTGGGCCGGATAGGGAGGCCGCGGCCGTGGCTCGCCCAGCCGTCCTTCGACCGAGGCGATGAGAGCGGTTTCCTCGCCGCAGACGAAAGCGCCCGCGCCGCGGACGATCTTGATGTCAAAATCGAATCCTGTGCCCAGAATATCCTTGCCAAGGAGGCCGTAATCGCGGGCTTGTTCGAGCGCAATGTTCATTCGCTTGATGGCGAGGGGGTATTCATTCCGGACATAAACGAATCCCTCGGCCGCTCCCACGGCTTTGGCGCCGATCGCCATACCCTCGATGACCGAGTGAGGGTCAGCCTCGAGGATGCTCCGGTCCATGAAGGCTCCCGGGTCCCCTTCGTCACCGTTGCAGATGAGATATTTCCCTCCGCCGTTGGGGCTGACGGCGCTTCGGACTATCTGCCATTTGAGTCCCGTAGGGAAGCCAGCGCCGCCTCGGCCGCGCAGGCCCGAAATACTTATCTCCTTGATGATCGTCTCAGGGGTCATCTCGGTCAGGGCTTTTCCCATTGCCTTGTAGCCGTCGCGAGCGATGTATTCATCTATTTTTTCCGGGTCAACGAGGCCCCGGTTGCGCAGGGCGATGAGCACCTGTTTTTTGAAGAAGTCGATATCGCTCAGAACCGGAATAGGCATTTTTTCCTTTGGCGGCGTGTACATGAGCCTCCGGACGGGCCTGCCTTTGAGGAAATGCTCTTCGACGAGGAAGGGAATGTCCTTGACCGTTAATTGCTGATAAAACACATTCCCCGGTTGGACAACGAGCAGCGGGCCGCGCTCACAGAAGCCGTTGCAGCCCGTTGTGACGACCAGGACCTCGTTATCCAAGCCTTGTTTCTTGATTTCTTTTTCCAAGGCCGCCTTGATCTCGAACGAATGGTTGGAAACGCAACCCGTTCCGGCGCAGACCATGAGATGAACGCGGTAGGTTTTATCTTTTGCTGGTTCCGGCATCTCGTCGCCTCCTTAGTAATCTGTTTTTTCGCTGCCGATGCCCAGAGCATATTCCGGGACGATCTGGCCGCCGAGAACGTGCTTTTCGAAGATCTCTTTGATTTTCTTTTCTGTGAGGTCGACGTATTTCACCGGCGGCTGACCGGCGACCTCGACAGTCGCCATCGGCTCCCGGCTGCAAAGTCCGGCGCACCCGGAGTTTGTGAGGAGGACGTCTCCGATCTCACGCTCCTCAATCTCCTTTATGAGCGCGTTCATGATGTTGCGTGCACCAGCCGCGATCCCGCAAGTCCCCATGTGGACACAAACTTTGGCGCGGAATTCTCCCCCTTCCCGGATGGTCGTGAGCCTTCTTGTTTTTTCCCTAATTTTAGCGAGGTCTTCAAGCGTAAGTTTGGGCATCTGGACCTCCTCACTTTTTGTATTTCTTAATCACCCCGGACACCTTTGTCTGGGTGATCTTTCCATGAACGTCTTCCCCGACCTGGACGACAGGAGCGAGGCCGCAGCAGCCGACGCAACGCACGGGATCGAGGCTGAACTCGTGATCTTCCGATGTTTCCCCCGATTTGATCCCCAGTTCCCGCTCGAACTTCTCGAGCACAAGCTGCGCGCCTCGGACATGACAGGCCGTCCCAAGGCAAACATGGATCGGGTGCTTTCCTTTGGGCTTGAGGCTGAACGCTTTGAAAAAGGTCGCCAGGCTGAGGACACGGCTAAGCGGGATATTGAGCTCTTTGGAGACCTGAATGAGCACGTCCTTGGGCAGGTAGCTGAACTCCCCCTGAATGTCCTGGAGAATGGCGATCAGCGCGCTTTCGTCGGCCTGGTACTTGGTGAGGATCTCAGAGACTTTACCTGGATTCATTTTTCCTCCTTAATTGCTCTAAGCCTTGGTTTATATTTGTCTTGAGGATTGTGATCACTTCCGGAGAATAGATCGGGATGCCATCGAGCTGCCCCTTGATCTCTGTCGTATCCAGTCGGTATTCCTTGTCGTCGATTGTATGCGTATAGATGATATCCACCTCGGGATGACCCATTATCAACGTGATGAGGGTCTGGGCGATATCGCCAAGAGGTTTGCGGTCGATGTGGCTGAGTTCAAAAATCGCCAGGACGCGGGTACCCTTGCTCTCATCGGACTCGATAGTTAGGCGGCCGTTGGCGGCCCTGGCCGCTTGGGCGAGAAGCGGCAGGCCGAGGCCGACCCGCCTCGTTGTCTTTGTCGTCACGAAAGGGTCCAAAGCGTGTTTGAGCAGATCTGGGCTCATTCCTTTTCCGTCGTCGCTGATTTGAAGGACGAACCGGTCTTGGCTCCGGTTCTCTTCCAGCCGGATTTCAATCATCTTCGCCTGAGCCTCGATTGAGTTTTCGGCAATATCGAGAATATGGAGTGATAGATCCTGCATGCGTCTTCCTAATTCAAAACCTTTCTCCCTTCCCGGTTCAGCAAAGCCATTCTGATTTCGCTGACTGTCCCTTCGGCCAGCCAGAAAGAGGTTGAAGCCCGGCCGATCTCGTCCAGGCTATGGGCGTCGGACGAAGCGGTCAAAGGCCAGCGGCCCCCGAATCGTTGCTGCGCTTCTTCGCGAGAAATTGCCGCGGATATCTCCAGGGCGTCGATCGAAAGAGAATCCGGAATAAACCCAAGGTGGCCGATGATGCTAAATCCTTCGCGGTCCACATGAGCCGCGATGGCCAGCCCGTCCAGAGAATGAATGAGCGAGACGACTTTTTCCAAAGCCAGAGTGGACGCGCCAATTAATAGTTTTGTATTGAATCTCTGGACTTCTCCTGCCGCGTTGACTACGACTTGAAGGCCGAAAGCTTCTTCGTTGTTTTCACCGGGAAGATGGCCATAAATGATCTCCTGGAGTCTGAGAGCCCCCGCAGGTTTGTCGAATAAGCCGAGAATATGGACTTCTTCGTGGGACGTGACTTCCATTCCGGCGAGAATGCTGATCGGAAGGTCCCTGGCGGCGTCCTTGAGAGCCAGGACGTTCTCGGCGGAATTGTGGTCGCAGATTCCGACAATCTCGAGATTCTTTTCCTGAGCCTTCCGGACAATTCCCCGGGGGGACATCTCCAAGTCCGCGCAGGGAGAGAGGCAGGTGTGGATGTGGAGGTCGGCCTTAAAAGCTCTCAACATGCATCAATCCTCATGCTCCAGCAAGGCATGAATCTTCCATGAGATTGTGAACGCCGAGTCGCCCGTCACGAGCAGAGGAACCTTCTCCTCCTCCGCCGACTTCAGCGTCTCCGGTTCCGGCGTCCGGTTATTCACCAGAACGATGGCGGCCAGTTCTCTGAGTTTGGCCACGGCGACGATGTTCTGGTGAGTCTGCAGCGTGATCCAGATATTCCTTGGCCGGGCGTTAGCCATAACGTCACTGAGCAGGTCGCTCGCATAGCCGCCGCTGACTTCGATGTCCAGCTTATCCGGTGCCGTTAAAACATTAAGACTGAGTTTCTCGATGATGTTTTTGACCTTCATGTTTTTCTATCCTTATAAAAACGCAATCGTCGGTCTCCGCCTGACCCAAGACCACATCCTCAGCGAAGGTCAGGCAATCCGGAGATCCGCAGGCGCCGCAATCGATTTTGGGCAGCAATTTGTAGACCTCGTCCTTTTCTTTGCGTTTTTTGATCGCTCGGCTGAGGTCCTCATCCAGGGGTGTGAGCGGCCGCGGCTCGATCTTTCTCTCCAGGAAGAAATATTTCTCGGCGTAGAGTTTTCGGACCTGACGAATATCGGGACAGGCCTTGATCTTCTCAAACTCCAGGGTTTCGATCAACTTGAGGATTTTGTTGTGAGAGCTATAGACATTTTCCACCGTCAGCGATCCGCCGCAGCATCCCTGGGCGCAGGAATAGGCCTCGACGAAGTCGATATCGCGCAGCTTCCCCCGCTCGATATCATCGAATACTTTGATGATCTCTGTCAGGCCTGAAACTGCCAGGGAATTCTTCAAACGCAGTGTCCGGCTCATGCCCCCCACCATAGCCCAGCCCATACCCAAGATGCAGATGCTCTCGAGGGCTTTTCGGTAGCTCTCTTTCTCGACGCCCTCCATGGCGGAGAGGAGGGGACCGTAGACATCAGTTATGGAGAGAGCTCCGTCGAGATGCGATTTTCCTTTTTCGGCGGGCTGTTTGATTGAGATCATCTTGACCGGACAGGGAGTAATGTAGAAGGCGCCGATTTCTTTCTCGGGCAGGCCATATTGCTTGGCTTTTTTTTGCTTGATGTTCTTGGCCGCGATCTCCCGGGGGGTGTTAATTGGGATGATCAGGTCGATCAGCCCGGGATACTTAACCTGGATGAGGCGGACGATCGTCGGGCAGACGTTTGAGATGAGAGGTTTCGGCCCACGGTATTCACGCAAGTATTCCTGGATGGCGAAGCTCACTTCGCCGCAGGTGTAGGCAAGGTCGAAGGCGTCGTCAAAGCCCAGCTTTTTGAGGCCGCCCAGGATCTTGCCGGGGAGGATTTCGCGCCCGAACTGGGCATAGAGGGCTGGCGAAGGAATAGCCACGGTGTGCCGGAATCGCGTCAGCTCGCCGAACAGGTCGGTCTGAGGAACTATCGCCCCTGAAGGACAAACGTTGATGCACTCTCCGCAATCAATGCAGCGCTCCTCGATCTTGGTGGCCTTGCCGTTCCGGACCCGGATGGCTTGGGTCGGGCAAATCCGGAGGCACCTCATCCGGCCGTGGCATTTTTCTGGATTTACGCGGATGGAATGGTAATATTGACTCATTCTTTTTTCGCTTTGTTCAGATAGAGAACGATGTCGAGCCGGGTTCCGATCCCCACTTCGGAGACGATCTCGAATTGGTCGGCATTCTTCTTGATATTAGGCAGGCCCATGCCGGCGCCGAAGCCCATTTCCCTCATGGCGTTCGAGGCCGTTGAGTATCCCTCCTGCAGCGCCAACCCGATGTCTGGAATTCCCGCTCCTTCGTCCTGGACGATCATGCGGATGGATGCTGGCGTCAAGGACACTTGGAAATGTCCTTTCTGCGCATACATAACCACGTTCATTTCAGCCTCATAGGCGACGATAGCGGCCCGGAGAATGATTTCCGGTTCGATGCCGATCTCTTTGAGCAAATCCTTAATCTGGATGGAGACCCTTCCCGCCCGGTTAAAATCTCCCCCGGTGATCTCGAACGTCTGAACCAGTCCATCGTCCTCGCTCATTGTTTCTGCTTTTCCCGGCCTGATACTTCGGTGATACCAGGAAGACCCTGGCTGAAGAGGAGGCCGCAGGTCCGGTACATCATAAATCTTGTCGAGAGGATTGGAATTCCCTTTTTTACGGCCAGTGCCGCCCCCTCTTTATCGGGCTTCTTCCCGCGCACATAGACAATCGCCTTGGCCCCGATGATCTCAGCTGTGCACACAGACTGAGTGTTGGACAGCCCGGTGATCAAAAGCAAGCCCGGCCGGCCGAAGGCAAGGACGTCGCTCATGAGATCTGAAGCCCCGGCATATTCGATCTCAGTGTCCAGGCGGTCCTCACCGCAGATGACTTCGGCCTGGAGAAGTTTCTGAATATCCCTGAGATTCATCTCATTGCTCTTTTTCGACTCTCTTGATGATGATATCTCCCTTCCGGATGATTCTCTCCGAAGGCGTGACCGTCGTCGGGCAGTTCTCCCAACAGGCGCCGCATCCGTTGCACTTCTCGATATCAACGTAGCGGGCCTTTTTCTTGATCTTGGCTTTGAAATTTCCGACGTAGCCGGATATTTCCTCAATTTCACTCCAGGTGAGGAGCTCGATATTTGGATGTTTTCCAACCTCGCTCATCTTGGGCGTGAGGATGCAGGCTGAGCAGTCGAGGGTTGGAAAGGTCTTGTCGAGCAGAGACATGTGTCCGCCGATCGACGGCTGCTTTTCGACGAGATAAACTTTTTTTCCCGAGTTGGCGTAGGTCAGGGCGGCGTGGATTCCGGCGATGCCTCCGCCGACAATCAAGACCTCGGGCCTGACCGGGACCTCTTTCTTGGTCAGAGGGTCATGAAGGGCGACGCGGCGCACGGCCGCGGAGATGAGAGCCTTAGCCTTCTTGGTTGCCTTTTCCGCGTCTTCGGTAACCCAGGAAACATGCTCGCGGATGTTGGACATCTGGAAGTAGAATGGATTCAGCCCTCCCTCCGCCGTGGCGCCACGGAAAGTCGGTTCGTGCATAAGAGGAGAGCAGGAGGCAACGACAACCCGGTTCAAGTTATGAGCTCGAATATTTTCCTTGATTAGCTCCTGTCCGGGGTCGGAGCACATGAATTTGTATTCTTTGGCCACGATGACGTTGTCCAAACGAGAGGCAAAGTCTACGACTTCCAAGACGTTGACTTTGCCTGCGATGTTCGTCCCGCAATCGCAGACAAAAACTCCGATTCGAGGCTGGCCGTTTTGATTCATCTCTGTCCTCCGTTTCCGATTTTCTCCCACATCGGCTTAAGGCCGATGATCGAACGGGAGAAACCGAGGTCTTGCTTAGAAAGGCCCAATGCCAGCCCGAGGAGCTGGCTGAAATAAAGGATCGGCATAGTCACATTCTCTTTATATTTTCTGACGATCTTGTCCTGCAACACTTCCAGGTTGAACTGGCAGAGAGGGCAAATCGTCACCAGGACATCCGCACCTTTTCGTTTGGCTTCTTTGAGCAGGATGTAATTGAGGCGCAACCCGACCTCCTCAATCGTCCCTGTCAATGAGCCACCGCAACAGCGGGTCTTTCCGGAATAATCGACAGGATCGGCGCCGACTGCTGCCATTAGCCTGTCCAGCGAGGTGGGATAGTCGGGGTCATCAAAATCCGTGAAGGGCCTGACCAATTGGCAGCCGTAATAGCAGGCGACCCGAAGCCCGGTGAGCGGCCGGGTCACCCTGGCTTTGATTTTCTCGAGAATATCTTCCTCGACCAGGACCTGCAAGGGATGCTTGACCTCCACTTTGCCCCCATAACCGCAGCCCGCTTTTTCCAGCGCATCGAGAGTCTTTTTCGCCTTCTCGCTGCCGCTGGCCAGGAAGTTGTTCGATTTCTTGAGTGTCAGGAAACACCCGGCACAGGGGGCGACGATATCCTTTTCCAGCTTTTCGGCGAGCGCAAGGTTCCGGCCGCAGATGGCGGCCGCCATGGTATCGTCCACAGAAAAATAAGCCGTAGCGCCGCAGCAGTTCCAGTCTTCAAGCTCTTGGAGAGGCATCTTGATCTCCCGGAAGACGGGGAGAATGGACTCTTCGTAGTGCTTGGAATTGCCTTTTAAAGAACAGCCGGGATAGTAGACATAACCGTTCTTCATGCTCCCTCCTTTAAAGCTTTTAAGAGATTCCACAGTTGTTTCTTGTTCTTAATGGATTCTTTCTTCAGGCTCATCCGGCCGGTTTTTATGAGCTTCAGCCCCAGAGGGGCCATCTTCAACAGGCCGAGGGGATTCCGGGACTTAAGATAGAGTTTGAGAATCAGCCAGAGCTCGGAATTGCGGCCATTTTTGCAGATGATCTTGGACATTTCCTTATCCAGGACGGGGATGGCAAACCGGGGAGGATAGACACGTTCCTCGATGGCCTTTCTCTTGAGGGCATACATGACATCGGTAATCTTGATCTGGGCCGGGCAGCGGACCTGGCAGGTGTAGCAGGACGGGCACAGCCAGATCGTGAAACTGCGCAGCGCTTCGTCCTTGAACCCGTTCTTGATCATGGCGATGATCTTCCGCGGCGGATAATCCATATACACCGACATCGGGCATGACGAACTGCAGGTGCCGCACTGGATGCAGCGGTCGATCTCGTCGCACCCGGACATCCTCTTGATCGTGCCCAAGAATTGTCCATCCAACTCTTCTTCGTACTTGACTCTTCTCCGGATTTCCATGAATCCTCCTTGGTCAGAAATAGTATCTATGTCGGGAGAATGGGAATAGGCCCAAGAAAAGACGAGGGGCGGGATAGGCTGTTGCGGCTTGTTTAATCAGCGCCATGCTTCAAATCAACGCCAGAAACGAAAATGTGCAATTATAAGACAAGGCGGACAAACAGCACGGATTTGAGACATTCCTGCATCAATCAAACTATGCTGTAACTATAAGAACTATAGGAAAAATATGCTTTATCTTATAATTACAGCTC
>Ga0129297_10001443_pt1 | contig 12027 bp, 9 predicted proteins | sample I18A1metaG_FD_94708 | JGI IMG/M metagenome (GOLD analysis project Ga0129297, IMG submission 94708) | Lake sediment bacterial and archeal communities from Gulf of Boni, Indonesia to study Microbial Dark Matter (Phase II) - ​I18A1 metaG | ecosystem: Environmental > Aquatic > Freshwater > Lake >... | reverse complement strand
GGACCCGGCTCGAGGTCACCTTGCCGTCCGATCCGACCTTCAGCGAGAGGGTGACCGTGATGCCGGCGCACTCGGGCGCGTCCTTCAGCTCGATCTGGGCGGACTCCTCCAGGAGGGGTGGCGTCACCGCGCGACGGGGAAGGGTTTCGGGAGACGGATTCACCGGCGCAGGCTTCGCCGGCGGTGCCACAGGGGGCTTCGTGGCCACGGGAGTGGGAGAAGGCTGAGGGGAAGGCACCGGTGCAGGCGTTGGCGCAACCGGGGCGAGCGGCATCGGCGCCGGCTCCGGTTGAGGTCGCAGCCATGCATACAGTCCGCCAGCCACCAGCAGCGCGGCACCTGCTCCGGCTGCCCAGGGCCAAGAAATCCGCTGCCAGATTCGCTTCAGCGGAGGAGGCTCGTAGACCGTCTGCCAGGGACCTTCCCCTCCGAGGTCCACGATGGTGGCGTCGTCCAGGGACAGGGCCTTGCGGAGCGCCGACAGCGCTTCCGGGTCCATGAGGGGGCGATCCCAGGGGACGCCCTCCACATCGCACGCCCGGATCAGGGCTTCCTTCATCTCGCCGGCGCTCGCCCAGCGGCCCTCCTTTTCCCGCACGAGGGCTCGCATGATGATGGCGGCGAAGGTGGGTCGCATGCCAGGGCAGTGCTCCAGGATCGGTTCCGGATTCTCCTGCAGGCGCATGACGACGGTCTGGAGGGAATTCTCGGCCGTGAAGGGCAGGCGATGCGCCACCAGCTCGTAGAGCGTGATGCCCAGGGAATAGATGTCCGCCCGATGGTCCACCGCCTGGCCCATGGCCTGCTCCGGGGCCACGTAGGCGGGCGTGCCGAGCATGGTGCCCGTGCGGGTCTTGATGAGGTTGTCCGTGGTCTTGGCGATGCCGAAGTCCGTCAGGAAGGGGCGGCCCGCTTCGTTGACCAGGATGTTGCCGGGCTTGATGTCCCGGTGCACGACGCCGTGACGGTGGCTGTAATCCAGGGCATCCAGCAGGGGGATCGCCAGGCGGGCCATGGCCAGCTCGTCCAGATCCTTCCGGGCCGCCATGATCTGGGCGAGGGAGGGACCCTCGATGTACTGCATGGAATACCAGAAGCTTCCGCGCTCCTGCTCGAACTCGTAGATCTTCACGATGTTCGGGTGGTCCATGGCGGCGGAGACCTTGGCTTCGTGGGAGAACCGGGTCGAGAAGTCCTCGGGCTGGGTATCGGCCAGGACTTTGAGAGCCTCCTTGCGGTTGAGGTGGAGGTTCAGGACCTCATACACGGTGCCGGCAGCCCCCTGGCCCAGCATCGACAGGAACGCGAAACGCTTCCCCAGCCTCTTCTCGAGCCGAGCCCGCTGGCGTTCCTTGATCGGTTGTGAACCGTCTGCCATGCCTCTACCTGTGGTTGGCGCCTATTCTAACCGGAGCATCGGTCCCATGTGTTTATTGGACGTCGTCGGGGATGGCCCCATGCGTCCCAGAGGACTTTCAGCAGCGTGATGGCGGCTTCCTTCGGATCCCGTGACCCTGCCGACTCGCAGATCAGGGGCGGCTGGGTGGATGGCATGCCTCGGGAGACAGGTCGCGAGGATGCCTGCCAGACAGCTCCTTGCAGGCCTTTCCTATCGCCGCAGCTCCACGACGAAATCGTAGTAATCGTTGCGGCAGAGGGTCTGGGTGACCTCCACCACGCGACCGTCTTCCAGGTAGCTGATGCGCGTGACATCCATGAGTGCGAGTCCTTCCGCGATGGCCAGCAGCTGTGCATGGCGGGCCGAAGCGTTGCTCGCGCGGATGTGCTGGAGGGCTCGGGCCGGCATGCAGCCCTGCTTGGCCAGGTAGGCGTACAAGGAGTCCTGCAAGGCCTCGGGTTTGGGTACGAAGGCCAAGGGGAGGACGCTGTGCTCGAAGGCCATGGGCACCTCGTTCGCCATGCGCACGCGCTCAAGACGAACGACCTTGGCACCGGGCGAAAGGCCGAAGGTGAGGAGTTCGTCGGGCAGGGCCCGGGCCACCACGCGGCTCAGCCAGCGGGAGGTCGGTTTGAAGCCTCGCTGCTTCAGCTCCTCCGTGAAGCTGGTGAGGCGGGAGAGAGGCTGCTCCAGCATGGGGGCGATGTAGTTGCCGGAGCCGTGCTTGCGCGTGATCACGCCTTCGCCGGCCAGGGCTTCGATGGCCTTGCGCGCGGTCACCCGGGAGATTCCGATCATCTCCGAGAGGGTCCGCTCGGAAGGGAGGGCATCGTCCACCTGGAAGACACCCCGCTTGATGGCGTTCAGGAGCACCTTCCGCACCTGGAGGTACAGCGGTGTCTGGTCGAGCGGGTCGATCTTCAGGGCATCCAGTAGATGGTCTGCTTCTCCGCGAGTCCGCTCGTTCTTGGTTGTCATCCGTGTGTCCTGCCGTGGTCGTGGCTATGAATACCAGTCTAAGCCATCGGAGGAAAGCCCAGATTTTATCCGTCTGCTGTGGGGATCAGTTGAGCCGGGCACCGCTCTGGGGATCGAACAGGTGGATCCGGTTCTCCGGGAAGTGGAGACGCACCGTTTGGCCGGGAATCAAGTCCAGGCGGTGGTGCACCGCCGCGCAGAAGGGCGTCTCCCCGATCTTGCTGTAGAAGTGGGTCTCGGCCCCGGTGGGTTCCACCACATCCACGGTCAGGGTGACGGCTCCCTGGGGCGAGACCTCGACGTGCTCGGGCCGGATGCCCAGGGTGATGCGCGAACCCGGAGTTCCGCTGCCCTTCGGCAGGGGGCAGGACAGCCCTCCATCCGTCTCGAGCCTCAGCCCCGTGTCGGAAGCCGCGATGGTGCCTTCGATGAAGTTCATGGCCGGAGAGCCGATGAATCCCGCGACGAAGAGATTGGCCGGACGATCATAGAGCTCCAGGGGGGCGCCCACCTGCTCGATGTTCCCCGCGTTCATCACCACGATGCGGTCGGCCAGGGTCATGGCCTCGATCTGGTCGTGGGTCACATAGATCACCGTGTTCTTGAGCCGCTGATGGAGGGCCTTGATCTCCGTCCGCATCTGGACGCGCAGCTTGGCGTCGAGGTTGGACAGGGGCTCGTCGAACAGGAAGAGCTCCGGTTCGCGGACCACGGCCCGGCCCATGGCGACGCGCTGCCGCTGTCCTCCGGAGAGCGCGCGCGGCAGGCGGTCCAGGTAGGGCGTCAGGTTCAGCATCTTTGCGACGGCCTGGATGCGCGGCTTGAACTCGGACTCCGGCTCCTTGCGCATGCGCGGACCGAAGGCGATGTTCTCGTAGACGGAGAGGTGGGGATACAGCGCATAGCTCTGGAAGACCATGGCGATGTTGCGCTTTCGGGGGGGCAGGTCATTGGCCCGATGGCCTCCGATCTTCAGCTCGCCGCCGCTGATGTCCTCCAGGCCGGCCACCATGCGCATCAGCGTGGTCTTGCCGCAGCCGCTGGGGCCCACCAGGACCAGGAATTCCCCGTCGGCGATCTGCAGGTCCACCCCATGGACCACTTGTACATCTCCGAAGCGCTTGTAGATTCCGATCAGCTCCACTGCGGCCATGTTCGTCCCCTCGTTGGGTGAAAGCGTGCGTGTTCCAGCCTGGATGAATGGTGCAGACCGCCTGGCCGGGAGGGACCCATCCCCGCGGTGAGCTTCGCCGCTGATGCTACCCCGCCACAACCGGGGGGGAAAGCCGCGGGCCCAAGTGGGCTGTAAGTGGCCTGCAAGTAAGACATTGGTATTGAATCTGGTCTGGTTGGGAATCGTGAGCGAAATCGCTCAGATTCTGCGTTGACACTTCATTTTGACTAGACTAACTTGAAAGCCATTCAAGAACCACAATAAAACCACCCTAAAACCACTCAGGAGGAAGCCATGCAGGTACGCCTTACGCAGCGCCTGACCCGGGCCGCCGTCGCCTTGACCGCGATGGGTCTCGCTGGATTCACCGCCCAGGCGGACACGGTCCGTGTGACCGTGGCCTACTACAGCGATCAGACGGAGCCCTACTTCAAGAAGATGGCGGAGGCCTTCGAGAAGGCCAATCCCGGCCACTCCATCAAGATCGAGATGGTGAACTGGGACACCCTCCAGCAGAAGCTCCAGACCGACATCTCTGGCGGCACCAACGCCGATCTCGCCATCATCGGCACCCGGTGGCTGCTCGACTTCGTGAAGGACGACATGGCCGAGCCTCTGGACGGCTACATGAATCCTGCCTTCAAGAACCGCTTCATCGGAGCCTTCCTGGCCCCCGGCCAGATCAGCGGCAAGACCTACGGCCTGCCCATCGCAGCCTCTGCGCGGGCCCTCTACTACAACAAGGAGCAGCTCACCAAGGCGGGCTTCCCCAACGGCCCGAAGACCTGGGATGACGTAGTGGCCGCCTCCAAGAAGATCAAAGCCACGGGCAGCTATGGCTTCGGCCTCCAGGGCAAGGAGATCGAGACCGACGTGTACTGGTACTACAGCCTGTGGACGCACGGCGGCGAGGTGGTCGGCAAGGACGGCAAGGCCGCCTTCGCCTCCCCCGCAGGCTTCAAGGCTGCAGCCCTCTACAAGTCCATGATCGACCAGGGCCTCACCCAGCCGGGCGTGACCAACTACAGCCGCGAAGACGTGCAGAACCTGTTCAAGCAGGGCCGCGTCAGCATGGCGATCTCCGCGCCCTTCCTGGCCAAGCAGATCAAGAAAGAGGCTCCGAACCTCAAGTACGGCATCGCTCCCGTGCCCATGGGGACCGCCAACGCGACCTATGCCGTGACCGACTCCATGGTCATGTTCAAGAACTCCAAGTTCAAGGCCACCGCCTGGAAGTTCCTGGACTTCCTCTTCACCAAGGATCCCCGTGTCGCCTTCACCAGCGGCGAGGGCTTCCTGCCCACCACCAAGGACGAGGCCGCCGCTCCGCAGTTCGCGGATCCCGACACCAAGGCCTTCGTGAACCTGCTCCCCAATGCCCGCTTCGCCCCCACGGTCACGGGCTGGGAAGACACCGCCAAGGCGGTTTCCGATGCCATGCAGGCGGTCTACCTCGGCAAGGCCAAACCCGAGGACGCCCTGAAGAACGCCGCCCAGGAAGCCAACAAGGCTCTGGGCAAGTGAGCGCTCCCACCCTCGCGGTGGTGTAGCATCGACCCTGCGCCCCACCGGGCCCTGCGCCAGGTGGGGATTGTTTCAACATCCCAATAGGCCCGGTTTCCATGTCGCGGACTGCATTCGGACGGCCCCTGCTGCCCTGGCTCCTCATCCTGCCCAGCTTTGCCCTGGCGCTCTTCATCATCTGCTACCCGGTCTACAACATCGTGTTCCAGTCGGTGCATGAGGTGTCGCGGTTCGGCCTGATCAAGGGATTCTGCGGCCTGGACAACTTCCGCAAGGTGTTCGCGGACCCGATCTTCATCGCCTCCCTCTGGCGCACGCTCTGGTGGACCCTGGGTGTGGTGGGGGGCACCGTGCTGGTCTCCGTGCCCGTGGCGCTCATCCTGCACCTGGACTTCTATGGACGGGGGGTGGCGCGCACCATCGTCATGCTGCCCTGGTCCGTCTCCCTGACCATGACGGCCATCGTCTGGCGCTGGGCCTTCAACGACGAGTACGGCATGGTCAACGTGACCCTGCAGCGCCTGGGGTTCATCGACGCGCCGATCCAATGGCTGGCCACGTCGAACTGGGCGTTTCCGGTGGAGATCCTCGTGGGCATCCTGGTTTCGGTGCCCTTCACGGTGACCATCTTCCTGGGGGGCTTGTCCTCCGTTCCGGGCGACATCTACGAGGCGGCCCGCATCGACGGCGCCAGCACCTGGCAGCAGTTCCGGAGGCTGACCCTGCCCCTCCTCAGGCCCTTCATCAACATGGCCATCGTCCTGAACGTGATCTACGTGTTCAACTCCTTTCCCATCATCTGGGTGATGACCCAGGGGGGGCCGAGCAACGGTACGCACATCCTCGTGACGTACCTGTATGAGAAGGGCTTCCGGCTCGGCAAGCCCGGGGAAGCGGCAGCCATCTCGCTGGTGATGCTGGCCATGCTCCTGTGCTTCACGGCGCTCTACCTGAAGATCCAACCGAAGGCCAAGGACGGGGAGGGCGCGTGATGCGGATCAACACGTCGAAGTTTCGCCTGAGCCTCATCTGCTGGCTGGTCCTGTCGCCCCTGGTGGTGATCATCCTCTTCCCCTTCGCGGTCATGTTCCTGACCGCCGTGAAGCCTGCGGAAGAAGTGTTCGTGTACCCTGCCCGGTGGCTGCCCAGCGTCTTCCGCTGGTCCAACTTCGCAGACATGTGGGATGCCACCAAGTTTGGCGTCGCCCTCAAGAACAGTCTCTACGTCAGCCTCAGCTCCACGCTGCTAGCGATCGCCGTGAGCATTCCGGCCGCCTATGCCATGGCGCGCTTCCCCTTCCGGGGCAAGGGCTTCTACCGGCAGTTCCTGCTGGTGACCCAGATGCTGTCGCCCATCCTGCTGGTGATCGGCCTGTTCCGGCTGGCGGCCATGATCCACTGGGGCGAGGGCAACCTGGTGGACAAGCACATCAGCGTCATCGTGGCCTATGCCGCCTTCAACATCGCCTTCGCGGTCTGGATGATGTCCTCCTACTTCGCCACGATCCCGAAGGACCTGGAGGAGTCCGCCTGGCTGGAAGGCTGCGGCCGGGCCAAGGCCGTGTGGAAGGTCTTCCTGCCGCTGGCCGTTCCGGCCATGACGGTGACGGCCATCTTCACCTTCATCAACGCCTGGAACGAGTTTGCCGTGGTCTACACGCTGATCCGTTCCGACGCCAACAAGACGCTCACGGTGCAGATCACGGACCTGGTGGCGGGGCGCTACACCGTGGAGTGGCACCAGGTGATGGCGGCCACCCTGCTGGCGACCCTGCCTGTCTCGGTGCTGTTCGCCTGGCTGCAGCGCTACCTGGTGAAGGGCCTGGCGCTGGGCGCCGTCAAGTAGGTTCAGGCACTCGCCAGCGTGTGGATGAAGGCCATGAGCTGGTCCTCGTGCTCCGCCAGGGACTGTACGAGGGCGAACTGGGTGCGGCAGCGATCCAGGTTGTGCCCTTCGCGGCGCACGGCGAAGTAGTGGTCCCCCTCGAGGAAGTCCGTGAGGAACCGGAGGCCGCACTCGAAGGTCAGCAGCTTGCCGGCCAGGACCAGCCGCTCGCGCTCCGCGGGAAGGAGCGTGCCGGCCGTGCCCTCGAGGTAGCCCTTGGCGATGGCCTTGAACATGGGCACCTGGACCTGGACCCGGCTCGCATCCGGCTCGTCCTCGGCCACGGGGTTCGTGGCGGTCCGCACCATGTCGCCGAAGTCGTAGAGGCTCAGGCCTGGCATCACCGTATCCAGGTCCAGCACACACATGCCCTCGCCGGTGGTGTCGTCCAGCAGGATGTTGTTCAGCTTGGTGTCGTTGTGCGTGATCCGCTCGGGCACCGAGCCGCTGTCCTTCAGGCGGAGCAGGCTGTCCGCCAAGGCTTCGTGGGCCTGGGTGAAGGCGATCTCGGCCTTGACCTCGATGGCGCGGTTGCAGGGGTCGCTGGCGATGGCCCGCTGGAGGTTCTCGAAGCGGTTGCGGGTGTCGTGGAAGCGGGGGATCGTCTCGTAGAGGCGAGGTCCTGCGTAGTCCATGAGATCCCGCTGGAAGGCGCCGAAGGCCTTTGCGGCCTGGAAGGCCTGGGCCGGGGTCTCGATGATGTCGTAGCTCCTGGCATCCTCCACGAACAGGTAGCAGCGCCAGATGCGTCCCTCCCGGTCCACGAGGTAGGGCAGGCCCTCCCGGGAGGGGACGAGGGTCAGGACGCGCCGGCTCGCGTCCGCGATGCCCCGGGCTTCCAGCTTGGCCCTCAGGTGTTCCGTCACGTGCACCACGTTCTCCATGAGCCGGATGGGCTCCCTGAAGATGCGGTCGTTGAGGCGCTGGAAGATGTATCGTACGCGGGTTCCGCCCTGGTCGAAGAGGACGGCGAAGGTGTCGTTGATGTGTCCGTTCCCGTAGGGGGAGGCCTCCAGGAAATCGCCCAGGAGGTCGAATCCGGCGGCGACGTCCTTCAGCGCGGCCAGCGGCAGGCGAGCGGTCATCGTCCGCTCCACAGGGAAGCGGGGTACTCGCCCGCGCGGACGAGCTCTTGGATGCGCGAGACAACCCGCTCCGTATCCTCGCGGTAGGTCACGCCGAACCACTGGTCCGGGGTCTCGAGCACGCGCACCGTGGCGCGGCCTTCGTTGATCAGCTCGTCCACCACCGTGGGAATGTAGAACTCCGCCTTGAGGTCCTGGCCGCGTGCCGCCAGGAAGCGGGCGAAGCGCTCCTGCAGGTGGGCGAAGAGGCTCGGACGGAAGCCCCAGAAGTTCAGGGAGACGGGCTCGTGGCCCGTGAAGCGGCGACAGGAGCCGTCCGGCAGGACTTCCCGGACGCCCGCGCCCTCTCGCTCCAGACCGGTATGCTCCTCCACGGCACGGAGCAAGCCATCCTCGCCCACCGCGCAAACTCCGCGCGCCACGGTGCCATGCTCCGAGAGGGTGTTCGCCATCTCGAAGGCCACCATGGCGTAGGCATCGGCGGAAGCTGGCGTTGCGGGCACGGTCAGGAAGTCCATGAGGGCCTGGAAGGCATGGCGGCCGTAGAAGTCGTCCGCATTGATGACCATGAAGGGACCTTGCACCTGGGCCTGGGCCGCCAGGACCGCATGCCCAGTGCCCCAAGGCTTCACCCGGCCTGCGGGCAGCGCGAAGCCCGCCGGCAGCTGGTCCAGTTCCTGGAACGCGTAGGCCACTTCCATCCACTTCGCATACTTGGAGCCCACCTGCTCATTGAAGACCTGCTCGAACTCCCGTCGGATGACGAACACCACCCGCTCCACCCCCGCCCGCTTGGCGTCGAAGAGGGCGTAGTCCATGACCTTCTCACCGCTCGGGCCCACGGACTCCAGCTGCTTCAGGCCCCCGAACCGCGAGCCCACACCGGCGGCCATGACGACGAGTTCGGGCTTCATGCTTCCTCCTGGCGATGTGCGACGAACCAATCGTACGTGACCTTGAGTCCTTCGGCGAGCGGCATGCGGGGCTGCCAGCCCAGCTCGCGGGTGGCCTTGGCGGGATCGAGGACCGACCGGCGCTGTTCGCCCGGGATGGCTTCGCCATGCTCGATCCGCCCGGAGTCGACCTTCGCCGCGGCGCAGAGACCCTTCGCGAGATCCAGGATCGTGGTTTCGATGCCGGTGCCGAGGTTGAACACGCCCGTGGCCTGCTTGCGGAGGATCAGGCTGGCGGCCTCCGCAAGGTCGGGTGCAAAGACAAAGTCCCGGGTCTGGAGCCCATCGCCATGGATCCTCGGGGGGCGGCCATCCCTCAGCATTTTCGCGAACACGGCCACGACCCCCGCTTCGCCCTTGGCTCCCTGCCGCGGTCCGTAGACGTTGGAGAAGCGGAGGGACGCGCTCCGGAGTCCACGTTGGATCGCGTAGGCATGCAGGTACTTGTCGACGGACAGCTTGGCCACCCCATAGGGATTCATGGGCTGCTCGGGGTGCGCCTCCGACTGTGGGACCGCGGCTTCGCCATAGATGGCGCCGCCGCTGGAGGCGAAGCCGAAGAACGTCATGCCGCTGGCCAGGCCCGCCTCGATCAGCCGCAGGGTGGCGAGGATGTTCTCCGTGGCGTCGAACACCGGATCGGCGCAGCTGATGCGCACATCGATCTGGGCCGCCAGGTGGAACACGGCGTCGGGGCGGAGGGCGCCCACTTGCTGGGCCAGACGTTCGTCCTTCAGGTCCAGATGCAGGAAGGTGGCCTCCGGGTGGAGGTTCGCCTTCGAACCGCTGCGCAGGTTGTCGAGCACCCATACCTGGTGCCCCTCGGACACGAAGCGGTCCACGAAGTGGCTTCCGATGAAGCCGGCGCCTCCTGTGACGAGCAATCGCATAGAGCCTCTGGAGTGAAGGGGGCCGTGGCCGGGAACCGTACGCGGTTCCGTGGATCCAGTCTAGTTCAGGCCACGGCGCGGTCAGCGCGTGGTCGTCACCTTGTTGAGAAAGGGCGGATGGTCGGGATCGCGACCCCGGGTGCGCGAGACGGCCTCCGCCAGGAGGTGGAAGCTCTGGATGGCTGCGATGGGATCCAGGTGCTCCGAAGCGGTGGTGGCCAGGGTGAGGTCCCTCTCCGGGATGTCCTCGGGGGCCGCGAGGATGACCTTGGCGCCACGGCTTCGCATCTCCGAGGCCAGGGCCAGGATCTCGGCCTGGGAAGGACCGCGCAGGGCGAAGGCGAAGAGGGGGTAGCCCGCCTCGATCAGGGCCTGGGGGCCATGGCGGACTTCCGCCGCGCTGAAGGGCTCGGCCTGGATGCCGCAGGTCTCCTTGAGCTTGAGGGCCGCTTCCTTGGCGATGGACAGGCCCATGCCGCGGGCGATGACCATGAGGCGCTCGGATCCCGCCAGCGTCGGGACGGCGCTGGACCAGTCCTGCTGGCAGGCACGCTCCAGGGCTTCGGGCAGGACGGCCAGGCCCTGGTGCAGGTCCTCGCTCTGGCACCAGTGGGCCGTGAGCCGGGCTCCGGCCACCAGGCTGCAGATGAAGCTCTTCGTGGCGGCGACACTCTTCTCGGCGCCTGCATGCAAGGGCAGGAGCCACTGGGCGGCCTCCGCCAGGGGGGAGGCCACTTCGTTCACGAGGGCGGCCGTGACCGCACCCTTCCGGCGCAGTTCGCGGATCGGCTCCACCACGTCGGGGCTCCGCCCCGACTGGGAGATGGCGATGGCCAGCAGGTTCTCCGTGAGCAAAGGGGCGTGGTAGAGCGTCACCAGGGACATGGGCATGGAGGTCACCAGGCGCCCGGAGCGGACCGTCAGGAGGTACGCCAGGTAGGCCGCCGCATGGTCCGAGCTGCCGCGGGCGATGGTGACGATGCCGCTGGGTGGCGCGGCTCGAAGGGCGGCTCCAAGAGCCGTGTACGTGTCCCGGTTCGCGCCCAGCAGTTCGGCCACGGCGCGAGGAGCCGAGCGGGCTTCTTCAGACATGAGCGAGGTCAAGGCGCTCCCCTTCCACAAAGACATCCGTGAGCTGCAGTGAGGGCGACAGGATCACGAGATCGGCCCAGGCTTCCGCCTCGATGCGACCTCGGTCCTTCAGGCCCAGGTAGTCCGCGGCATAGGCGGACACGCGGCGGGAGGCCTCGGCCAAGGGCACCCCGATGGCGACCAGGTTGCGCAGGGCATCATCCATGGTGAGGGTGCTGCCCGCGAGGGTCCCATCGGCCAGCCGGATGCCGTTGCCGCACTTGGTCACGGTCTGCGTGCCCAGGCTGTAGGCTCCGTCGGGCATGCCGGCGCCGGCGGTGGCGTCCGTGACGCAGTAGAGCTTCGGAATGGCGCGGAGGGCCGCCCGGATGGCGCCGGGATGGACATGGAGCAGATCCGGGATGAGCTCCGCGAACTCGGCATGGGCCATGGCCGCGCCGACCATGCCGGGGGCGCGGTGGTGCATCGGGGTCATGGCGTTGAAGAGGTGCGTGTAGCCGCGGGCTCCGGCCTCGGTCGCCGCCAGGCCGACCTCGTAGCTCGCCGTCGTATGTCCCATCTGAGGGATGATTCCCAGTCCCTTCAGGGAGCGGATGAGCTCCAGATGGCCTTCCATCTCCGGGGCGAGGGTGACGATCCGGATGGGCGCGATCCGATGCAGGGCCTGGATCTCCTCCAGCGAACCCAGCCGGACGGCATCGGGCTGAGCCCCCAGCCTTTCCGGATTGATGAAGGGGCCTTCGAGGTGGATTCCAAGCACCCGCGCACCGCCGGACGTCCGCCCACGGATGGCCGCCGCGGCTTCGGTGAACACCCGCTCGAGGTCCATCCGGCTGGCGGTGATGGTCGTGGCGAGGAGGCTCGTGGTTCCGTGGCGGGCATGCATCCGCGCCGCAGTCTCGATGGCCCCGTGCCCCCCCATGATGTCGGCACCGCCTCCGCCGTGGACGTGCAGGTCGATGAAGCCAGGCAATACCAGAGGCAGACCATCCGCGGGTTCCGCAATGGTGCGACCGTCCACGGCGGAGGCGGTGCCGACATCATGGG
>Ga0129297_10001441_pt1 | contig 12031 bp, 13 predicted proteins | sample I18A1metaG_FD_94708 | JGI IMG/M metagenome (GOLD analysis project Ga0129297, IMG submission 94708) | Lake sediment bacterial and archeal communities from Gulf of Boni, Indonesia to study Microbial Dark Matter (Phase II) - ​I18A1 metaG | ecosystem: Environmental > Aquatic > Freshwater > Lake >... | reverse complement strand
GAACACTTCAGCACGATTTGGCTGGACCGCGAAAACGGAATACCGGCCCTCATAGGTGGACTCCGCAGCCGGCCTGAATCAAAGCGCATCCAAACCATGATTCAGGACTCGAGGACTTCTCTGCTAAGGATGTTCTGCTTCTCGATCTCAATAATCGGGACGTACTTCAAATTTGCGTCGGTGGTTACAGTCTCGCTAAACCAAACTTTTCCACTGATCACGTTGAAGACCACATACTTCGAGTCAATTCTGTCATCCCTCTTAACGTAGTAGATTAGGGATCCACCGTCAGAGAACATCACGTCAACGAAGTATATGTGCTTACCTTCAAACTCAAAATGCTGGAAGAAGGCTACGGGCGAAGAGGCCACGATCTTGACCAGATCATCAAGACTCTTGAGTTTAACATACTTTTCCTTACGTGACTCATTTTTAGAAGGCAACCAGTTTAGCCCCCTTTTTCTATTTTGGTTCTGTGTTCTATCTGTGTCTATCCTGGACATAATTCTCTATGTATGCGCCTGCTTAAATCGTGTTAGGTTTTACATTAGATTCAAGAATCGTCGTCTGTTGATGGGTTCTCCCTCCCCACCAGCACGCGGGGTCAGTCGATCTATTATTGATTAACTTGCACGTGCGCGGTATCCACTTTATGCAAACTTATATTTCTCGCGGGCGCAAAAAATAGTTAAATAATCGCATAAAAAGAATCTAGCAGAATTTTGAGGAAGTCGTCTCTTTGGACTGGATTCGCATTGTTTTTGCAATTGTCGTAGGCGTTATCATTTTCCTAATTGCCTACTCCGACTTACCCCTATTTATGAAAGCAGCTATGATTCTGGGGCCTCTTGCCACACTTGTTCTTGTAGTTTTTGGTGGCGACATCCTCAAGAAGCTTTTTCGCGCGCAAAAATGTTAGTCTTCCCGAGAATCGATCGCTCATCAAAAAGTATGGGTGGAGAATAGCGGGTGATATCTTCACTAGGTATTCGTCCAAACTGGATGACCGCCTCTTTCAACGTACCTCAGAGTGAGTCGCATTTGTTTTTCGTCCGGTCGGCACAAGTATATCACTTGAGAATTCGCATATTCGGTAGCATGTCGGAGGTCGGAACCAAACAAATCATAAAGTTAGGTATAATGCAGCTCGCGCTATCTTATCTCATGCTCTCGATTCAGATCGTAGTCTTCTCCCTGTTTGCCGGGTTTATGCCAGGCATCCAACAATGGATCTACTTTGGAACCGCCTTCATACACAGTACGGTAAGCACTGCATTTCAATTGAAACTAAATCCAGAGCTTTTTGCTCAGAGACTCAAGTTCAAGAGAGAAGGATCCAAGCTTTGGGACGAGGTATTGATGAGAGTAAGCAACCTGATGGTCCTTATCGTGATTCCTGCTGCAGCAGGAGTGGAGATTGGCAGACATCCTCAGTCAAACCTCAATATCGGTTTTGCAGTTGTGGGTCTCTCTCTTGCTTCTATCTCAACGATACTTCTTAACTGGGCAATGATAGTGAACCCGCATTTCGAGCCTACCGTTCGAATACAAAAGGATCGAGACCACAAAGTAATAAGGAGCGGCCCGTACGGAATCGTAAGGCATCCTGGGTATTTAGCGGCAATCCTATACTCTTTATCGATGCCGCTTCTGATGGGATCAGCTTTAGCTTTCATTCCAGCTGGGATTCATGCTCTTCTAATGGTAATCCGCACATGGTTGGAAGACAAAACACTACAAGAAGAACTGAAGGGGTACACAGAATACGCAAATCAGACTAGGTGCCGACTATTTCCAGGGATTTGGTAGAAAAGCGAAGGCCATAGAAAAACAGGTGATCCTTCTCACACAACCAGTATGTAAAGAAATCATGCGCAGAAGAAACAGATGAAAAGTGTGGAGTTCAGCGGGTGGAAACTCGCACAAAACGCGAGATTGCGGGTGGTATCTCCACTGTGGAGGGGGTCCAAACTCCACTCCCCGAAAAACACATATGTCTCACATTATCTAAGTTGAGGTGCCATGAACACTCATTTATTAAAGATAGCTGTTCGCGTTTGGTTAATAGAAATCCTGATTTCGGGTTTCAACTTCTTTGTCCTCATGAATCTCATCTATGAACCGAGGTGGGGCGTATTGGCGGCACATCAAATAGGTATGTCCACCCGAATTGTGTACATCTTTATTTTCGCATGTTTTTTGTTGCGATCTGTAAAGGAGTACAAAACTAAGGATTTAGTTCACGCCGGGTTTTTGTGGTTGGGTCTGACGTTGCTGTTCGAATGGGGAGGCAGCTTTGCCATTGGGCGTCCAATCGAAGAAATACTGATCGGTTGGAACATATTCGCAGGATACATGTGGCCTTACGTATTGCTGACATATTTGTTGTCAAACCTCATCGTTGGCACGGTTCTGCATCCAAGAAGGAGATGAGCTGAACAAAGCCATAATCGTACGAAGAAAATAAGGACTGTTAATTGTGTCCTTCTTTCAAGCATTTATAAGCTACGTGTAGGCTGGCTGACAAGTCTTTTATAAATAGGCTGTCATTTCCTCAAGCTTACAAATCTCTTCCAATTCATAAATTTTAATGCTGTATGCCTTTTTTTGGGGAACTGCATTAAAATCTTGCAAAGCGCAACTTCGTCGTTCGATTTCCAAAAGTTTCGCAAAAGAATACTTGACAAAATCATTAAAGACAAAATCACAATCAAAATGAACACCAACCCATACCGATACCGCCCACTCTACGACGCCCTCACAGGCTGCATCCGAGAAATCAACCTCGAACCAACACAAGACCCATAAATGGCAGCTTCACTTCTGAGAAACAAATGACAATACAGATTTCTCTGCAAACTTGTTGTTTAACGTAATATGCCAGTTTTTGGATAACTGCGTTAAATTCATGCAAAAAACATAATACAACACCTTTAAATATTTTTAACGTTATATGCCATAAAATGGATAACTGCGTTAAAAAAGTGAAAAACAATGGTAACAAAAACCGAAGCCCTCTACCAAACTCTCTTGCCAATGAGAATAGTAAGCTTTGACGATGTTGTGCAAAAATCTTCCAGCATCGTAAAGGCCCATCCAAGCCGCAGATACATTTACCGCAAATACGTAAATAGATTAATCAAAACTGGCAAGCTCCAAACAATCCGAAAAGGACTATACGCAGTCTTATCTCCCCTTGAAAAACCAGAAAAGCACGAAGCAGACAAACTTCTGATCGCATCCAAAATCAGACAAAGATATTACCTGGGCTTCCACACCGCTCTGGAATACTACGGCTGCGCCTACTCTTCACTCAACGAAGCATATATATGCGTCCAAGCAAAAAACAGGTTCAACCCATTCCATTACAAACGCTTCACCTTCAAACCCGTCTTCGTCAAAAACACCACCACAGAAATCATTGAAAAATCATACTACCAAAGCATCCTAAGAATAAGCGGCAAAGAAAGAACATTCATCGAATGCATCGACAGAGTACAGTACGCCGGAGAATGGGAAGAATGCATCAAAAGCCTGGAAGGACTCAGCGGACTAAACTTTGAAAAACTGCTAAGCCTCACACTCAAACAAAAAGGCAGAGGTCTTCAAAGGCGAGTTGGCTACGTCCTGGAACTACTTGGAAACACATCACCATTCTACGAACACATAAACGGCACTACATTAAACAAGATTGCAGAGCAAATCAAGGGATCACCAGAATACTTGATACGAGGAGAAAAAGGATCCCTAAATAAAAGATGGAACCTATACATCCCAGAAGATTTTGAAGAAAAGCTCAAAGGCATCTAAATTGAAAAGAAAGTACGATTTTGGCGCACTTGCTCAGAAACATGGCTTCAATGTCAGAGAAATAGAAAAGGTCTGCCAAATCTCCGACCTTTTAGAAGACATTTCAGCAGTGAAACTCCTCTCAGACCACCTCTCATTATACGGAGGAACAGCCCTCACTTTCATCTATTCACCACAAATACTGCGATTATCCATAGACTTAGACCTTAATTATCGACACCAAAACGCCAAAGACTGGGGAGAAATAAGAAAAGAAATCGACAACAAACTAAAGGAACTTCTCTACAGACAAGGATACGCCAAATCAAACATCGCCATTAACTCAAGCTATCCACTGGCCAGATTCGCCGTAAAGTACATGAACGCTTTGGGTAGCGAAGACAACTTCAAGATAGAAATAGGATACATGCGCAGAACCCCGATCCTCAAAACCGACACCCTCGCAGACTTCAAACACATAGGCACACAAGAAACATTCAAAATAAAAACTCCAACAAAAGAAGAACTATTTGCGAACAAATGGTGCGCGCTCCTACACAGAAAAACACCCAGAGACCTCTTCGACACACACCAAATAATAAAAATGAAATTTGATCGTGAAGTCTTCCGCAAATGTGCCATAATCGATAGCCTGACTCGCAAAAAACCAAAACTCTATGAGATTAACCCAAACGAAATCAGAGAAATACCAATAGACTCCAGCTTAAGAAATCTACTGCAAACAGAAAAACTTTCAGGACTTAACTTTGCCAGCATAACTAACCAAGTCATAGAATTCACTAAAACACAATTGGCAAACCTAACAAAGAACGAAATTGAAGCAATTGACCAATTCTTTGACCATAAGACCTTTAAGCCAGACCTAATAGACAAGACAGGAATACTTCATGAAAAGATAAAGGAATACCCAGCAATATTACGCGCACTTCAACAAAGCTAACAACACAGAAAAAGAGGAGGTTTGCGGGAGATTTCGCCATCGAGTGCGAGGTACAAGTCCCACCCGACCCAACAGAGAGCACGCGAATGGCATATTTCTATTAAAGAATCAGAATATATGAAACGTACCAGAGTGTTCTTAGATTAGTAGCCACAGTATCCTAGCGGATATTGGGGACCGAGTTTTCGCTTGCACTGTCTTTCAAAACCAACGTGTATAACCAACCTTTGATTAGAATACGTGTGCAACCCGGCTGAGCTGTAAGCGATGGAAAATTGTAATGAGTTTTGCGGTTATGTATAAAATCAGCGACGCTTGTCTCCTTTTTCCCTCATCTTTAGAATTTGCTCTGCCTTCAGGAACTTGGCGTCTTCAACCCTTGCTAATTCACCATACTTGCCCACGTTCAGACGAAGTCTGCCTTTGAATCTGTTCACGTAGCCGTCTCTGATATCTATGACATCATCCTCTGATACCTGACCAATCCTTTCATCCCAAAGAACAAGAGTCGTTATACCAGTTCCATCACCGACCATAATATCAACAACCCGGTGCTCCTCCCCATCCCGCGTCTTCACAACCCGAGCATCCTCCTTCCTAAGCACGCGCAAACGAATCGTCACACCCCTAGCACCATCCTCCAACCCTCTCACCGTGTACAACAAGACATCTCACCTTGAGAGAACAGAACCAGCATTCATGCACAAAAAGGCTAGAGAACCATGAGAGAAATCAGAAGGATAAAAAACGCGCGCGGTAGGAGCTTGCAGGAGTCCCAATCCTACACCTCTTCCTCCGACCTCGATTTACGTTTCGACTCGGTCTCGCCCTAAACCTTATCTCAACTTCATCTTGGTCTGAGGGCGCATTCTTTCGATGAGTTTTTCCTGGCCCTTTCGAGCCGGGCGATCCTAACGCGAATCCCACCTCCGCGCATGAGGTAGGCACTCCGCAAGATCTTCCCATCAGGACTGCCTACTCGCCCTTGGGAAACCCAAAGGCTTTCGGTTTTAGACCAAAGCTCCTACAGATAATTAAGCAACGAGGCACGCAATTAAGAAATGATTTTATGTTCTTATAGTAAAAGTTTTGCCGAGAAATGATTCCTTTTGACATTTTTCTAGGATCTCGGTGATTCAAAATGTCAAAAAAATGAAACATTTTTCCCGAAGTTACCAAAAAAATGTTCAATCGATCTGCATCATATTTGAGCGTTCATTCTGAGTAAACGGCATCGCGCGAAAAAATCGACCCCGTGATGGCACCCTCGCCCACTAGAAGCGATAAGAGATTTATTGATGAAATGGGAGATACTTCCTAATGGCCCGGACAGACAGCCCGGTGGAGGAGTAGAGAAACTCTCCGCCGATTGTAGTGGTTAAGCATGGCGGGCTCTGGAAGAGGAGACAAACCAAAGGTCCTTCTTAAGACACCCGCTGACAGGAGTTCGAATCTCCTCCGGGCTACCAATGTATACGCTCTCTAATACCTTTCGTCTTATCTAGGGCTCTTTCTTTGCTGTGGATCGTATAAGGATTCAGTTCAAGGTTTCTAGCTGGGTCTGCTTCTCTTCGAGTTAATTGATTTCATGTACCTGTCCAGCTCATCCTTTGTTACGTACCAGTTTCTCCCAAGCTTGAAAGCTCCTATGGCGCCTTTTCTGGCGAGTAAGCTGAGGTACTCTTGCGAGTAAGGCGTGTACTTGCTGGCTTCTGCAAGGGAGAGAGCCTTTGGTTCTTCCAAAGCATGAAGATAAATGTCTAGGGATCGCTCCACATTTCTGGCAATGAAGTTCACAAAGGATGAGATATTCCCTGTATCGGCATCTTGCAGAGTCTTTAAGTATTTCACCCGATCGCGATAACTGATGTTGGTTATAAAGGTGTACCCATGCTTCATCAATATCGCGTTCATCAACAGTCTCCCAACTCGCCCATTTCCCTCTGTAAATGGGTGAATCTGAACAAATCTATGATGAAAGACGGCTGCAAGCTCAATGGGTATAAGCTCGTCAGGATTATCTCTGAGCCATCGTAGAAGCTCTAGCGTCATTGGTCTGACATCCTTGCTAGGCGGAGGCGCAAAGGTAGCCCCGGCTATTTTAACCCCCGAAGTCCGATACTCTCCAGCAGTTTCATCAATGCCATGTAAGATCAATTCGTGGAGGCATAGAATGTCCTTCTCATCTATCTTTCCACCCTTCTTGACTAGCTTCTCAACGAATTTTATCGCCTCGGGATGGTTCCGCGCTCCAAGATACTCCTTCAGAGATTTACCACCAATAGTGATACCCTCTTCTATGACGAGGCGGGTCTCATGAAGTGTCAAAGTATTCCCCTCTATTGCATTCGAGTCATAGGTGTATTCGATCATCAGCTCATTTCTAAGCCTAGCCACCACTACTGACGGGAGAGGCCTGTACATGTCTAGCCTCTTCTTCTTTTCGAGTATTCGCCTATGAATGCGTGCATTGATAGACATTGTAAGTAAATAGTAGAAATAACGATATAAAAATATATCGGATAATACCAACTAGCTTTATATCCGATATCCAATACGCTGACTCCCCCGCTTTTCTCACCATAGAATACGGCGATAGTCAAGCATCCGAGTTTGTTCCCAGTGCCTATATAAGTAATAGTCGAAACCTAGCATCCCATAAGCTAAGTTCTCTGTTTCCTTATGAAAATGGGCGGAAGAAATCAAAAATAAAAGAGGGACAGTATGAATTTTCACACTTGGTTCGGTAGCCTCCCTCTACCAAAACTCTTGTAGGTCTTATGTGTTTTCAAGGTTTCTTTGAAGAGACTGTTTACCTCCTTTTTTCTAAAGACTGTTCGTTTGATCGTGACCTTAAGCTTTAATCACATGTCAGGAGATCATTTGAGTCTTGGGTGTTTTGATGAAGAAGAGGGTGTTATTCATCTGTATTCACAACTCTGCCCGTTCCCAGATGGCGGAAGCCCTCTTGAACGCGCTCAAAGGAGATAGATATGAAGCTTTCAGTGCTGGGATAGAACCCAGTAGGGTCAATCCCTACGCGGTGAAGGCAATGGCGGAGGCCGGAATAGACATCTCAGCGCACCGTTCAAAGAGCATCGAAGAGTTTCGAGGCAAGAGCTTCGACTACGTCGTCACAGTCTGCGACCTTGCAAAGGAGGCATGCCCATTCTTTCCGGGAGAAATAATCCTCCACAAGGATTTCAAGGACCCATCCGAGTTCAAGGGCACCGAAAGCAAAATACTAGAAAAAGTCAGAGAAGTGAGAGACGAGATCAAAGACTGGATAGAAAAGACATTTCGATAAGACCAATCGATTGACACATCTCATTTTAAGAAAACTAGAATAGGCAAAAATACCGGATGGGTCTGTTCGTGGCGCGCAGATGGGATTTGAACCCTACCCCAAGTGAATATGTCTCCCCAAAATCTCTACACTCCCTCTCTTTTTCAAGAGCGAGTCTTATTTTTGAATAGACCGGAGGATATATTCAAGATTTTTGAATTATAGAATCATATGAGGATTCGCGCACGATCCCCCTTCTTCATTCACCTAAGTATTTCTAACTGCAACCGGATTTAATGATTTTTCAAAATCATACCAAAATTTGTTCAAAATCTAAGATTTTTCTAGACACTTCACGCGCAATAGCGATGGTTCTTGCATTTTCAGAAGACTCCACGCGTAGACTTTTATTCTCGGACGCCGATACTTTGCATGAACGAAAATGTATGTTGAGAGAAAGAAGATTCTAGCAACACTTGCAATTGTCGCAGTACTCTCGTCTTTGACTGTTCCGATGAGAGCAGCGTTTCCAGGAGCCAATGGCAAGATCGTCTTCGAAAGCGACCGCGATGGAGACGGTGAGATCTACGTTATGAATTCTGATGGATCAGGCGTGACGCAGCTAACAAACAATATAGCTTGGGATTGGCATCCGGTTTGGTCTCCTGATGGTAGTAAGATCGCCTTCGTAAGCGACCGCGACGGCAATGCGGAGATCTACGTTATGACTGCTACAGGCTCCGCTGTGACGAGGCTCACCAACAACGTAGCGGATGATAATCACCCTGCTTGGTCTCCTGACGGAACGAAGATCGCGTTCCGTAGCGACCGTGACGGTAACGACGAAATCTATGTCATGAGCGCTACAGGCTCTGGCGTGACGAGGCTGACGAACGACCCATCATATGACGGTTGGCCTGCTTGGTCTCCTGATGGTAGTGAGATCGCGTTCAACAGCTACCGCGACGGCGACATGGAGATCTATGTTATGAATGCCGATGGGTCGAGCGTAACCCAGCTGACAAACAACGCAGACTACGATGAATGTCCCAACTGGTCTCCTGACGGATCGAAGATCGCATTCGACAGCGATCGCAGCGGCAACCTCGAGATCTATGTTATGAATGCCGATGGGTCGAGCGTAACCCAGCTGACAAACAACCCAGTAGACGCTTTTTGGGGTCCGGCTTGGTCTCCGGATGGTACAAAGATCGCTTTCAATGGCTGGAGCGGCAGCGATGAAGAGATCTATGTCATGAACGCTGATGGGTCAGTCCAGACTGACCTGACGAACAACCCAGCAGATGAATGGCATCCAGATTGGCAGCCTGTAGACCTCACGCCTCCTGTGGTCAGCGACGTTGCACGCAATCCTCAGCAGCCTCAGCCAGCGGACGCGGTCACGGTTACGGCGACGGTGACGGACGTAGGCTTCGGACTGAAGACGGTCACGCTGCGCTACTCGACCGATGGCGGAGCAACGTGGACTGATGTGGCTATGACGGTCAGCACGGGATCCACGTATACGGGCACGATACCTGCCAAGCCTGAAGGCACGATCGTCCAGTTCAAGGTCAAAGCCGAGGACAAGGGTGGAAACACTGTAGAGTCAGCTGTCGCGTCGTACACGTCTAAGACGCTGATCTTTGGACTGGAGCCCTTGATGTTCTACGCAATGATAGGTGGCCTTGCCGCCGTCATAGTGATCGTCGTAGTTCTAGTCGTGATGCGGGGCAGAAAGCCGAAGGCACCACCAGTAGCTCCAGCATACGCGCCTCCACCGACCGGGTTCTGTCCGACCTGTGGAACACCGATACCGCCTGGCATAGTCTTCTGTCCGAAATGCGGCAGAAGAATACAGTAACATCCCTTTCCCCTTTTTTCTTCTCAGCACAAGTGTCCTCAACGCCCACCGTACCCTTTTCCAGTCCAAGCTCTTTCCAGATGTGCATCAGCGAGTGCAGCATTCCAACTTCGTCTTCGAACCCGAGAATGTGCTCTGACGCGCAGGTCTTTTTCACGTCTTCGAGATCTGTCTTCGGCACGCCATAGTATGTTGTTCCCTTCTTTGAGACTATGGCGAAAGCGCAGAGCCGCCCGTCTCCTAGAAGGTACATCATGTTCTGAGGCTTCGTCAAGAGAATCGCATCGAGACCCGCTTCATCCATCAACGCACCTGCGCGCCTAACCCTTTCTTTGAAAATCATGCTATCTGTCAGAGCGCCTCTATAGTATCTCACCTGTTCTCCCAATGGCTGTAGCTCCGCTCTACTCGGTTTTTACGTATTTCTCCGGGTTTCTGTCGAACTTCTGCTTGCACATAGGTGCACAGAAATAGTAAGTCTTCCCTTTGTATTCAGACTTCCACTTAGAGGCCTTCTCATCTATATCCATATTACAGACGACATCCAAAACCATTTCCCAACCTCCTCGAAAATACTGGGTGAAGAAATTAATCTGTTTTTCGGGGCTATCCAACTATAGGAGAGCGGAAATCATGTGCTGGTAATAGATTTGACAGCTATCGTCTCTTCGGCAAAATTCTCATACGCAGAGGTCAGTCTTCCCAGTCTAAGAGCCTTCTTTCTCCTTCAATCTTCTTTATATCTGTAATATCTTGCGTCACTTCCAAGCATCCAAGATATTCTCCCTTTTCATCGCGAACGGCGAAGTAACGAATATGAATTAACCTGCCTTTTAGGTTGAGCCAGAATTCAGCCACATCTTTCCTCCCACTCTTGAAGGCCTTCAATATCTTTTCGACGACATGCACACTCTTCTGGGGATGGCACTGCTGAACTTTTCGGCCAATTATCGCCTTCGTTCTTGCAAAGATTCTGTCCTTAGATCGACTGAAGTATCGTACCATGTCCTCTTCATCCACAAAAGTAATGTCTACCGGGAGGGTGTTCAGGATCGCTTCGATTCCGTCCTTTGGCAAAGTACCCGTCTCAAAAGGAATGGCCCCCGATGACTTACCCATTGCTCTGCCTCCTTCCATTCTATCATTTAACATTATGTCAGAGCCGCATTTATTAGTGTATCAGAGTATGCGTTTAATCGATCTGTGAAAGAGACACAAGCTACTCATTTTCCAGTTTTTCTAATTCTGTTGAATCGTGCACTCTTTTTAATGGAGGTAAAGGAGAGGTTCAAGAAGATCATTGACGATATGAGCGGATTCTCTCCGGCCTTGTAGGCCGATGACAAACAAATTCGAGAGCACATACACTGTCAGGAGCTGAATCCAAGTCCTACTAAGCCTTAGGATCGTGATTTGACTTGTTGACTGGTGGATCATGCCGTATCGATCGATGAGGAAACCGAGTATGCGGAGCGCCTTAGCCAGCTTTTCGAGCGACTGTTCTCAAGATCTGAAACCAACTACTCTCCCGCTAGGCTATTCTTCCATTTGCCTGCCTGTTCGACTACAGCATCGTCTTTCCTCAGGGCTATGGCCTGCTCAAAGTCACTCATAGCCTTGGTCTTGCTAAGCTCTTTGGCACTGCGGCTGGGGCCAAATATTCCGCCCTTACGGCTTTGAAGGGCATGCGCTATGCCCCGGAAGAGATAGAACCTGGCATCCTCAGGATTCATCTCAATCGCCTTGTCGAGGCGCTGGATTGCATCCTTCTGATTCCCCTCGAGGAGGCGGACCACGCCCATACGATAGGCGGCCTCCTGAGGGTTCTCCTTCAGCATCTTACTTGCCTCCTTAAACTTGCCATCCCACTTGTAGAGCTTCTCGTCGGAGTAGCCGATGTCGAAGTCGTAGGTGCTGAGAACCCTTTCAAAGGCCTGTTCGGCGAGGCAGGACTTCGCCGTTCCACGCATATTGGAGATCTCCTGAGATCGCCAGCCGGCAGCGAAACCTTCTCCGAAGATTTCCGGAGCTGAAACCTTGAGCTCCCCGTCCTTGGCCGTGAGAAAGACTCTGAAGTCATCAGCAGCCTTCTCCATCTCCTTCATCTTCTCGTAGACGCATGCTCTCTTAT
>Ga0129297_10001440_pt1 | contig 12037 bp, 14 predicted proteins | sample I18A1metaG_FD_94708 | JGI IMG/M metagenome (GOLD analysis project Ga0129297, IMG submission 94708) | Lake sediment bacterial and archeal communities from Gulf of Boni, Indonesia to study Microbial Dark Matter (Phase II) - ​I18A1 metaG | ecosystem: Environmental > Aquatic > Freshwater > Lake >... | reverse complement strand
GTATAGGTTAGGTTATTAAACTCTGGAGCTTGAGTAAAGGCTTCCACATCTCCTTCATATTTAACCGCAATGTATTTAGGGTATGGTATCAAAGTGCGTACGGTATAGACAAATTCAGGCTCAACGGTCTGACGAATTATGGTAAAGGTAGTGGCACTGACCACCTCTGGTTTGACAAATACCTTTTCACCATTCACTGTCTCCTGCCAGTCACCTCTATAGGGATAGTTAAGCCATTCAGAGAACATCAGATTTTTCATTGTGTAGACATAGTCTTCAGCAGTGACTGGAGAGCCATCACTCCATCTCAGGTCATCCCTGATGGTCACCGTGTAAACCAGACCATCATCGGATACCTTTACATCCTTAGCCGCACAGCGGAGCTGGACTTCATACTCATTATTGTAAGTAACTAATGAATCAAGCGTATGACCAGCGTAACCAAAAGAAGCGCTATCAGCCGCCAGAATCCAGTTTAAGGTCTCAGCATCACCGGCTGATGTCCCCGAGATATAAATGCCTGAAGCCTGTTTAACTTTAGCTTCTTTTAGTAAGCCCGGTGGAAGAGTCATAAGAAGTGGTAAAAGCAGGAGTAACAAGGCAAAGAATATTATCCATACCAACAACAAATCCCTAGATTTCATTAAGCTCTCCTCAGTGTACCTTGAATTTGCTCAGTGCACCACTACTGAGTAAAAACATAGTCATATTTAAAAGCAGAACCCAAATTAGCTTCTTAATCATTGGAAAGTTCCTCGTCTTTTTCGCTCCAGCTTTGGGCTCTTGCTCCACCGCTTCAATCCCTTGCCTGATTTAAAACGGTTTAGATTTAGAAAACCTTTTTTGCCTTTAGCCATAGCTATCAATCTAAATAAAGCGGTCTTTGAGTCTTTGCATTGCTCTATCCACCTCTTCTGGAGCATTAGAGCCAATGCGCTTCACAGCTTCCTCAACTTTTTGATATTTGTAATCATCAGACATATCATCCAGTTTTTCATAGTAGCCAGTCCTCCTCCCCAGCCTGAAGTTGAGCCGTTCCCTGTCGGATAGAGACAAATATCTCTCAACTATTGCCAGAAGTATTGGTTTAGCCTCGGGCAACTTACCATCTATTTCTGGCAGCAAGTTCAAGATATGGTCGCTCTTAAGTTCGCTGGTTACCTCCAGTTTCTCCAAAAAAAGACCAATTTCAGCCACTACTTCATCCTCAGATAAAAGTTCAAATTCCCCGCTTTCAACCTTCGACCATAGTGGCATATCAGAACGGACATGAAGAGTGCGCAATCGGATGAAGTTAGGGTTAATCTCATTCAGCACCCGAGCTGTTTCTACAGCATGTTCTTGAGACCACTTCTTACCACCCAGACCAGGCATGACATATTCACAAAGGGAAATGCCAGCTTCCATTATTCTACTGCCACCTGTTATATGGTCTTCAGCAGTAACCCCCTTGTCCATATAATTGAGAACAGTATCGCTTCCTGACTCAAGCCCGATGTGCAACCGAGATAATCCGGCATCTTTCAGTTCCTTCAGCTCTGCCACTGTCTTCTTAGCCGCAGTTTTAGACCGAGCGTAGCAAGTTATTCGAGTTAAGCTGGGAAAAGTTTCCTTCAAAAAGCGAATTACCTTAACTAAATCTGGGGTTCTCATTATTAGGGTGTTAGCATCCTGGAGGAAAGCCGATTCAGCACCTGCCCAGAGCCACAAAGCCACATTACGGACACTATCGCCAAATTGTCCTTGCTGGTAAACCATACCAGCCACTTCTCTTACCCTATCACCATAGCCCATACTCCAGGCTAATTCTTTAATGCCTTCGCTTATAACTTTGGCTGTTTCAATGTCCCGAAGTATTTCCTCTACCGGTCTCAGTTCAAATTTGCATCCTTTGTAGACTGGACAAAACTGACATCGGTTCCACGAACAGTACCGTGTCGCCCGGATGAGAAGCGAATAAGCCTCACTGGGCGGCCTTATTGGTCCCAGTTCATATGAGCACTCTGCTAACTTCTCGGTAACCATAGCAATCAATTATATCCTTTCAATTGCCCATAGGCAAACAGCTATAAGAGGGAAGTGCTCATTGATTTTTATCTGCCTTTAGGGCTGAAGCTAAACTTTTCTTTCTTTGCTCCGTTTAATTATAATAGACACCAGACAAAATGGCAGATATATCTGGTGTCGCTGATGAAGTGTTAGTTCGTGAAGCAATAGGGGGTAACCAAAGTGCTTTTGCCCAGCTTTACGATAAACACTTCGACAAAATCTACCGCTATGTTTATCTCAAAGTGGGCATTAGAGTCGAGGCGGAAGATTTGACCCAGGAAGTATTCCTTAAAGCCCTGGGGGCTATTAGCTCATATAAATGGCGCCAAGTCCCTTTTTCTTCCTGGTTGTTTAGGATTGCCCATAATGAAGTGATTGACTATTTTAGAAAACAAAAGAAAAAAGAAAAGACCCATTTCAACAATAATGTTTATGATACGAAAGAGGACCCGGTAATGGTTGCCGAGAGCTCTTTTGAAAAAGGGGAATTGATGGCGGCTCTGCAAAAATTGTCTCCAGCCCAGCGGGAAGTAATTTCCCTTCGTTTCAGCAGTGAGTTATCCATTGCTGAGGTAGCAAAGACGCTGGGTAAAAGAGAGGGGACAGTAAAAGCTTTGCAAGATAGCGCCACAGTAGCTCTGAGGAAAATTCTCTCTAAGAAGAAAAATGGGTAGAAAGTTAGCAGATATTTTTAATGAATGTTACGAGCGGCTGCTTCAGGGTGAGAGTGTTGAGAGCTGCCTAAAGCGTTATCCTAAAGAAGCTACCAAGCTTGAGCCTTTGCTCAAGGTGGCCTCCACCCTTCATACGAAAGCTGCGTCCATTCAAGCTCGTCCCGAATTTAAATGGCAGACTGGCATCCGCCTTGAGGGAGCTTTTCTCTATAACCAACGGCAGAAGTTAGCCGCAGTCAAAGCCAGCATCAGCTTGCGACGGAGCTGGGCATTAGCCCTAACCATAATTCTGGCTGCCTTGATAGCCGGTGCTGGCACAGCAGCTGCTTCCACTCAAGCCTTGCCCGATGAACCTCTTTACCCCGTGAAATTAGCCACAGAGCAAGTCAGGCTGTCCCTGGCTTTTTCTGATATTGCCAAGACTGAACTACATGCTCGCTTTGCCGAAAATCGAGCCTGGGAAATCGCCCAAATGGTTCCTCAGGGTGAATCTACCAATATTGTTATGGTAACAGAGCGTCTTGATGCTCATTTGGAACAAGCTGAAGAATGTGCCCTTCACACCCCAACAGTAAAAGCACCTGAGGAAAAGGCATTGGCTCCAACCCCAGTTCCAGCCCCAGCACCGCTAGTAACATCAGCCACTGCCCCTCAGAGCGCCAAGGCTGCCAAATTAAGAACATTCTTAGAATACAGTGCTGCCCGAAATATTGCTACCTTAGAGCAGGCTTTAGAGCAAGCGCCGGAGGAAGCCAAACCAGGTATTCGTCTTGCCATTGAGATGACCAAGAAAAGATATGAAAAAATACTAAAAAGAATAGAGGAAAGAGGTGGATTGCCATCTCAAGGCGAACCTCAAGCAGAGGAAGAAAACACATTCCCGTCTTTACCACAACTACCTGAAGGCAATTTCCGTGAAGAAGGCAGAATCCCCCATATACCTTTATGGTTTGACCATAAACCTTAAAAGGAACTATCGGCTTAAGCCCTCTTGGGATAATTAGTGAAGCTCCTGTATAATTTTGCCCAATAATAAAACAAAAGTTTACTTAAGTTCCTTCTTTGAAAGACGAACTACCAAGACGGCTATTCCATACCTGCAGTTGTCTCGTTTTTCCGATCGCTGCCTTATTGCTACCACAAGACATATTTCTCGTCCTCCTTATTTCGGTAACAGTTATTTTCCTTCTTTTTGAACTTATCCGACTTCGCATCTCTTCAGTGAACAACTGGTTTCTTGCTCATTTCCGCATCTTGCTTCGGGAGAAGGAATTTAGCAAGCTTACCAGTAGTAGCTATCTCCTTATTGCCTGTGTTATCGCTTTCTTGGTTTTTGACAAATCCATAGCGGTGTTGTCTTTTGTTTTTCTTGCCGTGGGTGACCCGGTTGCTGGTGCTGCTGGTAAGAGATGGGGCAAAAGAAAAATAAGAGGCAAAAGCATAGAAGGTAGTTCAGCCTTTTTCCTTGCCGCGCTGATTTTTGGACTTATTTTAAATATGGTGACTCAGGTTAGCTTACCAGTGCTTTTCATAGGGGTATTAGGGGCTACTCTAATTGAGTTTTTGTCTTTACCGCCAAATGATAACCTGACCATACCGCTATTCTCTGGCGGGTTAATGACCTTGGTCAAATTTATAGAACAATATTTAGGTGGAGGACTTTAGGAATTGAAACATATAGGGTATAATTATGGGGCAAAACTGAGATGACCTCACAGGTTTTCTACCGTAAATGGCGCCCCCAGGCTCTATCTGAAGTGTTCGGTCAGGAACATATTACCCAGACACTACGCAATGCATTAGCCTTAGGCCGGATAGGTCATGCCTATCTTTTCTGTGGTCCCCGGGGTACTGGTAAAACCAGCACCGGACGCATTCTGGCGAAAGCAGTAAATTGCCTCAGCCTTAAGAACGGGGAACCCTGTAATGTTTGTAGTATGTGCCAGACTGTTAACCAAGGGAAGGCTGTGGATATTATAGAAATAGATGCCGCTAGTAATCGCGGTATTGATGAAATTCGCGACCTGAGAGAAAAGGTCAACTATGCACCGAATCTGGCTGTATATAAAGTGTATATAATAGACGAAGTCCACATGCTTACAGAGGCAGCTTCCAATGCTCTGCTCAAGACCTTGGAAGAGCCGCCGGCTCATGTCATCTTCGTTTTAGCCACTACAGAGCCCCACAAAGTTTTGCCCACTATCCTGTCTCGCTGCCAGCGCTTTGATTTTCATCGTCTTTCCCAATCAGCGGTAATTTCAAAACTAAATTCTATCTGTAAAAAAGAAAACATTGATATTGAACCAGAAACCTTGAGACTCATTGCTCGGGCAACTACCGGAAGTTTACGTGACGCTGAGAACTTACTGGAACAACTGGTTGCCTATTTCGGGCATAAAATAGAATTAACTCAAGCGCAGACAATGCTGGGGATTAGTAATGACCTTCGCGTCAAGGAGTTAGCCCGCCATATTGTTAATGAAGCTATTTCCGCTGGGCTACAGACTATTAACACTGTGAATAATGACGGGCTTGACCTTCGCCAGTTTAACCGGAGTTTAGTGGATTACCTCCGCAATCTACTTCTGGTCAAGTCTGGCTCCGAAGAAGTTGTTGATGTAACTCAGGATGATTTAATAGAGGTAAAAGCTCTCGTGGCTAATACCACTCTCGACCATTTATTGAGGGCTATCAAAGCTTTCGGCGCTATAGACCTCCGCCTGGACAATTACTCTACATTGCCATTGGAACTGGCTTTAGTGGAATGCCTGCTGCCTCCGGAAGAGAAGCCAGTTTCTTCCCTGGCTTCCTCTGAAAGGGTAATGAAAACTTCCACCCCATCGTCAAAGCTCCCCAGACCATCTCAAGAAGTAACGTCCACGCCAGAGGTAGAGAGCATCAAATTATCAGAAGGGGAAGGAGTTCAGGATATTGATTACTTTCGTAGTCGCTGGAAAGAATTTATTCTGTCACTGCGGGGTGAAGGTTCCAGAGGTAACCTTGATGCTCTTTTGCGCAGTGCTTGCGAGCCAGTAGCGGTTGAGGGCGACACTCTGGTTCTGGGTTTCTATTATCCTTATCATAAGGATAAAATTGAAGACCCCAAATACCGGCATCTGGTAGAGAGGAAATTAAAAGAGGTCTTCGGACACAGCTATCAGCTGCGTTGTATTCTTACTAATAGAGAAGAAAGGGCTAAAGCCAAAGCACAGTCAAAGAATACAGTAGTAAGGGCAGTTCTGGAAATGGGAGCTAAAATCATCGATGAGGAAAGTTGAACTAAAATGAACAAATTTGTCCTGCGTCAAGCGCAACAGCTGCAAGCCAAATTAGCTAAGGCTCAGCAGGAATTAGAGGATATGACCGTAGAAGCCACCGCCGGTGGAGGAGTCGTAAAAGTAGTTATGGATGGGCACCAGAAGGTCCGTTCTCTGAAAATATCCCCAGAGGTAATTGACACTGCTGAAATAGAATTTTTAGAAGACTTAATAGTGGCAGCAATGAATGAAGCTACCCAGAAATCTCAGGAGCTGGCGGCACGGCACCTGAGCAGCTTAACAGGAGGACTCAAGATTCCAGGCTTAACTTAATAGTAGCGTTTTAGGACTCTATTACATAAGGAGGAAAAATGATGGACTTAGCTATCCGAATTTTAGCTTATTACACTATTATTGCCATGATGGTTGTTATCGGCGCCTCTATCTGGCAGGTAGGTGAGACTCGGGAGCACACCCGCACTGGAGCTGTGCTCCATTTTGTCGCCCTTTGTATCGTCATCATTTTCGCCATCCTCGTCATTCTTAGGGCATAGCAGGAATTACGTTAGCAAGGACTGACTGAATTGAGGTTGAGTTCTATACCTGCCGCTGAGCCGGTGGCTCAGCTGATTGAAAGACTGAATAAATTGCCGGGCATCGGACCTAAAAGCGCTCAGCGATTAACCTATTATTTGCTAAGGGCTCCAGCAGAAGAGGTAAAAGCACTGGCTGAAGCTCTCTTAGCCATAAAGGAAAAGATAAGCTTGTGCTCAGTTTGTTTCAATACCACCGACTCCGACCTATGTCTTATCTGCCGGAACGAAGAACGTGACCATACTGAAATCTGTGTTGTGGAAGAACCATCCGATATTCTGCCTTTGGAGCGTACTAAGAAGTATAAAGGACTTTATCATGTACTTCATGGAGTTATTTCTCCCACCGAAGGAATCGGACCTGATGATTTGAAAATTAAACAACTTCTTTCTCGCCTTCAAAATGGTTCAGTGACTGAGGTCATCCTGGCAACTAATCCAAATCCCGAAGGGGAAACCACTGCCATGTATCTTCAGCAGCTAATTTCTCCCTTAGGCATCAGGATTACTCGCCTGGCTCGTGGTTTGCCCTACGGAGGAGAGCTAGAGTATGCCGATGATGTTACCTTAAGTCGAGCTTTAGAAGGAAGGCAGGAAATCTGAGCAGACAACTTCGATGACAGCGCCTCGCGTTTATAAAACAGAGGCAATCATCCTTAAGCACATCAAATTAGGGGAAGCCGATAGAATCCTGACACTATATACTCCGGCGTTAGGCAAGATAAAGGCAGTGGCTAAAGGAGCCCGCCGTCCTGGGAGTAAATTAGGGGGGCACGTTGAACTGCTGACCCACAGCCTGTTAATGTTAGCCCGCGGACGCAACCTCGATATCATTACCCAGAGTCAAACAATCAACAGTTTTCTTCCCTTGAAAAATGACTTGTGGCGGATTAGCTACGGTCTCTATATTACAGAGCTGGTTGATTCCTTCACTGAAGAACGCTTGGAAAACCAACCTGTCTTTGACCTTCTGCTCAATGCTCTGAATTGGCTGTGTGAGGCTAATGACGGTGAGCTTGTCCTCCGCCATTTTGAACTCAACCTCCTTCACCATCTGGGCTACCGACCTCAGCTTCAGAAGTGCCTTAGCTGCAATTCAACTCTTCAGCCAGTGACCAATTTTTTCAGTCCACATCAGGGTGGTGTCCTCTGCCCAGAGTGCAGTTACCAAGAGCCGATAGCCAGACCTCTCTCTACCAATGCTCTCAAAGTGCTGCGTCTATGGCAGGAGTGTGACTTTGCTACTGCCCATCGGATAAGGATAAGCCCAGAGCTGTCCTCTGAGTTAGAGCAAGTAATGAAGGAATATATCACCTATCTTCTGGAGCGGGAGACCAAATCAACCGTCTGGCTGGATAGATTGAAGCAAGAAATTCGTAGAATTGCTGTTGACACACCGATAAAGTCGGACTAAAATTTGGCGGCAATAAATAACTATGATAAGTCATGGCGGGCGGGTGGGTAAGTAACTTTGCGTAATAACTGGCATCCGAAGCCGGGAGACAAATTTGTTCGCCGTCCCCGGCTTAAATTACATCCACTACGGCGAATTCTTGGTGTACCCGGACTATTTAGCACTGCTTACGGTGACCTTGGCTCATCCATTTATTACGCTTTAGGCATTACCGCTATAGTAGCCTTGGGTGCAACCCCGGTAGCTCTGGGGATTGCTGGTGTTTTCTTTGTTTTCACAGCTCTTTCCTATGCTGAAGGTACCACCATGTTTCCCGAGGCTGGAGGCTCCGCCAGCTTCGCTCGGCACGGGTTTAACAATTTGACAGGTTTCATCTCCGGCTGGGCACTTATGTTCGGCTATATTGTTACCATCTCAATTTCATCCTTCACCATTCCCTCTTACCTTGGTTATTTCTGGGAACCTCTTAAGACATCACCAATATTCGGTACCGGTCTTGCCATGGGTATCGTCGCTCTCTTGATAGGAATTAATATCATTGGCATTAGGGAATCGGCAGTATTGAATTTCTCTTTAGCCATCCTTGATATAGGCACTCAGTTACTGCTCATAATTTTAGCCCTTCTCTTCCTATTTAGCCCGATTGTCTTCATTCAACGCATCGCCAACAATTGGCCTACGACCCCAAACCTTATTTTTGGTGTAGCTATAGCAGCCATAGCTTTCACCGGTGTGGAAACCATATCTCAAATGGCAGAAGAAACTAAACGTCCGCAGGTAACAACTCCAAAGGCATACATTTTGACGGCTGTAGTCGTCTTGGCTATCTACGCAGGCATTTCCTTAAGCACTTTCTCGGCATTGACGCCTCAAGAAATAGCTTCAAGCTGGGCAAAAGACCCAATAGCTGGCATTGCTCATGTTCTTTCGATAACTATTGTGCCCCACGAGATGGCAAATAGATGGTTTTCTGGGGTTGAACTTCAAATCATCTTCGCTTGGGTGCTCAGAGCAATACGAACCTTACTTCCGATACTGGTAGCTTTGCTGGCATCAACGATTCTGTTTATAGGGACTAATGCTGGACTAATGGGTATCTCTCGCCTTTCTTTCTCTCTAAGCCGGTATAAACTGATACCCCCAGCTGTAAGCCGAGTTCACAATCGCTTCAAAACACCCTATATTGCCATCATTCTTTTTGGTTTGGTGGCACTATTGCTGCAAACTCCAGGCTTCTTTATGCCTGGCGTTTTCGCCAATTTAGGTGGACTTTACGCCTTCGGCTCTATGCTGTCTTTTGCCTTGGCTCATGCCTCCATTTTGGCGCTGCGAGTCAAAAAGTCTGACCTTCCCAGACCGTTTAAACTCGGCTGGAATATTAGGATTAGGAACCGCGAATTACCTTTGACAGCTATTCTCGGCTTATTAGGCACTAGCGCTATCTGGGTAGTAGTGGTAATTATGCAGCCCTACAGCCGCTGGGTTGGCTTTGGCTGGATGGGTGTTGGATTTCTACTTTACTATCTCTTCCAGCGTTGGCTTTCTTCAAGGAAAGTAAACAAGGGCACGAGCCCGCTGTGAGAATGTAAGAGCAATTGCGTAGCTTCTGATGTTGCAAGTATAATTATTCAGGCAAAAAGGTCAGGAAACATCAATGGAGTTTAACAGAATTCTGGTGCCCGTCAGTGGTAGCAAAGCTGACGAGGAAGCCATAAAACTGGCTTGTAGTTTGGCTAAAAAGTCCAAAGCTAAAATCTATGTTGTCTATATTATTCAAGTCAAGCGTAGCCTCCCCCTGGATGCTGAAATCGAACCAGAGATAAAGAGGGCTGAAGAAGTATTGACCCGAGCTGAAGATATAGCCTCTGAACAAGACTATGAAGTTGAGACTGACCTGCTTCAAGCCCGAGAGGCTGGACCAGCCATTGTTGACGAAGCTATGGAAAGAAATGTAGACTTGATTTTGATGGGGATCGGTTATAAAAAGCGATTTGGCGTCTTCAGTCTGGGCGTAGCTGTGCCCCATGTCTTAAAAGAAGCCCCTTGTCAAGTATTGCTCTACCGCGAGCCTATTTCTTGAGGAGACAGATGGAAGTAGTTATTATGGGCTGTGGACGGGTAGGAGCTCAGTTAGCCAGTCTATTGGATACTGATGGGCATAAAGTAACCATACTTGATATTGATGCCTACAGTTTCAGAAGGTTGCCACCAACCTTCAGCGGCACTGCTCTGGTGGGTGATGGCATTGATGAAGATGTCCTTAAGAAAGCAGGTATTGAAAAAGCGGATGCCTTCATTGCTGTAACTCAGGGAGACAACCGCAACGTTATGGCAGCACAAATTGCCAAACATCTCTTTAATGTCCCCCGGGTCCTGTGCCGTATCTATGACCCGCTGCGCAAAGACTTGTATGAGATGCTTGGATTGGAAGCTATCAGCCCAACCACAGTTTTCGCCCATTTATTGAAGGAAAGGCTGGAAACAGGTGCTAAAGGTACAAAGGCAAATTTGAGAAAGGAAAAGTAAGCTACGATGTATATACTAGTTGTTGGCGGTGGAGTAGTAGGTTATTACTTATGCCGTGCCCTCATTGAAGAAGGGCACGAAGTCCTAGTTATTGAGAAGGACGCTAAGAAATGCGAGCACTTTCTGGACGAGTTAGGAAGCGTGTGTATGAGAGGCGATGGCTGTGAAGCCAGTACTCTGTCTGAAGCCGGTACTGGCAGAGCTGACATCTTTATTGCCACGACCAATGAAGATGAAGATAATTTAGTGGCTTGTCAGGTAGCCAAACACAAATTCAACGTCCCCCGGATTATTGCCAGAATAAACAACCCCAAAAACGAGAAGGTCTTCAAAAAATTAGGTATTGACTGCACTATTAGCGTAACCAATCTTCTTCTGGAGCATATTGAAGAGGAAATACCCACGCATCCCCTCGTTCACCTTCTGACATTAGCCAGAGAAAACCTTGAGATTGTTGAGGTCAAGATTTTACGGACTTCAAAGTCAGTAGGTAAGACAGTAAAGGAATTACCGTTGCCGGCTGGTTCCATTTTGTCCCTACTTATCCGTAATGGTCAGAAACCACAGGTACCTTCCCCAGACACCCTGATTGAAGCCGGTGACCGCCTCATTGCCCTGACTCCTGGCGACCAAGAAGAAACCCTTAGAAAGGCTCTTACTGGAGATTAGGTTACTCTGCAAAGCGAAATTTAGATTGCTTTGCTCGCAATAACAAGAGGGGCACAGGCTGGCATTACAGTAAAATTAGCTCAGCCCAAGTTGGCTTTAAGTTTATGGTAGGTTGCCTTTAGGGCTTCGGGAACGACTTTAGTATCAGACAACACTGGCATAAAATTGGTATCTCCCTGCCACCGCGGCACTACATGGGTATGAATATGTTCTTCTATGCCCGCCCCAGCTGCTCTGCCGATATTCAACCCGATATTAAAACCCATAGGTTTCATTACTTCAGTTAACAATTTGACACTTTTTTTGACTATTACAAAATGTTCTGTCAACTCTTCGCCAGTCAAATCTTCCAAACGAGCTAAATGCCGATAGGGGGCTATCATCAGATGTCCGGGGTTATAAGGGAAGGAGTTCAAGATTATGAAATTGCTTCTGCCACGGTAAAGGATGAGATTGGTTTCGTCATCTTTTTCCAACGGCTTCTGACATAAGATGCAGCCGTTTTCTTTAGCGGCGGCAATATATTCCATTCGCCAGGGTGCCCAGATATACTCCATTGAAAGTCCTTAATCTTACCTGGCTTCAGCATTAATTGCAATAGATTTAGACAAGGACGGGGGCAAGAGAGCGCCTCGCTTCTCTCTTCTGTCATTGCGAGGAGCGTTAGCGACGAAGCAATCCCGAGAGATTGCCACGCCTTCGCTTCGCTCAGGCTCGCAATGGCATAAAAAATGAGGGGCGGCAACTGCCGCCCCTCATGCTTTTCCCAAGCAGGGTTATGCTCGACGCGTCCTGACGATGAGGATTAGGGTGACAATCACCAGCAGCGCACCGATGCCGATAATCGCCCACACC
>Ga0129297_10001439_pt1 | contig 12055 bp, 13 predicted proteins | sample I18A1metaG_FD_94708 | JGI IMG/M metagenome (GOLD analysis project Ga0129297, IMG submission 94708) | Lake sediment bacterial and archeal communities from Gulf of Boni, Indonesia to study Microbial Dark Matter (Phase II) - ​I18A1 metaG | ecosystem: Environmental > Aquatic > Freshwater > Lake >... | reverse complement strand
TTGATGAGGGTGCGCTGATTGAGATCCTGGAGAATAAAGGAATTCTTGGCGCAGGGTTGGATGTCTTCGAGAAGGAACCTCTCGATCCGAGCAATCCATTACGGAGGTTGGAGAATGTTGTGTTGACGTCTCATATAGCCTCCACTACCAATGAAGCCTTCAGTAGGACCTGGAAGGCTGCAATTGAAAACGTCCTAAGATTTCTCAGAAACGAAAGACCATACTGGATAGTGAATCCCTCTGCTCTCAGGACATAGCTCGGTCAGAGTCTGCTAACCAGCGACGCGCTGGAGGTCTAATCTCTTTAGCGAGGAGTTCCCTAACAAAGTGAGAAAAGGTGCACCATGATTAGGTGGCTAGCCAAATGGGCAAGGTGAAACGAATCCCAGTCGTCATTGCTGCCGCTGTTCTGGCAGTTGCGATCACCGCCTATGTGCTGACACCACAGCTGACAAGCCTCAGAATTGCTGATCTCGTTCTGTTGGACACGAGGGTCCTAGAAAGACAGGACATGAACAGGTTGGCATTTGCACTTGTCATTAAGAATATGTCCCCTTGGCCGATTCAATTTCAGGTGACGAGGATACAGGTCTTCTTGGAGCATGTAGGTGATACGGCAGTGGAAGTCAGCTTCTCAGGTGACCCGCTGCCCCGTCAATTCACACTTTTGCCTTTTGCTGAGGTATCTGGTAAATACTGGGTCTCATTGCCAAGTCGACAAACCAGCATAGGCATCTACAGAATCGAGACCAGAGTATTTGGAGCAAGTCGGATCCTCTCACATGATTGGCGAACCTTCGAAATAGGAAGAACGATTCTACTCAGCTAGAGCCGCCTTACACGCGCTATGCCGGCCCTCTCAAGTCTACTACCATGAGAATTCGTTTGTCTGAGCTGCAGAACTTCTGAATCCACGATGAGGAACTTCGACCACACACAACTATATGAAAGCGCAGGCAAATTGTCATTGTTGGGATTGGGCTACATTAGCCCTTGGGAGAATCAAGGCAGATGCTCAGAATCGGGCAGCTCACAACGGCGTATCATACCTCGTTTGTCCTTAGGGGCCTCGGATGGATAGAGAATAGAATGGGGGAAGAGGCTGAGTGGAGGCTCTTCGGCGGCGGGCCGCCGATAGTCAACTCTATGGAGAAAGGCGAGCTTGACCTAGGGTATATTGGCTTACCACCTACTATGATCGGAATTGAGAGAGGTGTCGGAATAGTCTGTGTCGCCGGTGGTCACGTGGAAGGCACCACTTTTGTGGCGAAGCCGAAATTCAAGACTCTCGAAGAGATGGGTGGCAATGTCAGAGACACTTTGAAGCAGTTCTCTTCGATAGGCTCGCCTCCAAAAGGGTCTATTCACGATGTCATACTGCGAAACCTGTTGAAGGAGGCCGGGCTTGAGGACCGGCTGACCGTAGTGAACTTTGATTGGGCTGACTTCATACCTGAAGCCATGATGTCAGGAGAGATAGACGCAACTGTAGGTACGCCTCCTTTGGCGGTTCTGTGTGAACGAGCCGTGAAAGCTAGACAAGTGATGCCGCCAGGCAAAATCTGGCCAAGCAACCCCAGCTATGGCATAATCGCGCAAATGAGCATGGTAGAAAAACATCGTGAAACGGTTCTTGAGTTCATTAGGCTGCATGAGGAGGCAACCAATCTCATGAGGAAGGAGATGGCTCACGCAGCGAGCATCATTGCGGGAGTAATGGAAATCGTGGATAAGGAGTTTATCATCGAGGCGTTGAAGATTTCTCCTAGGTATTGTGCCAGTCTTCCGAGCTACTACATCGACTCGACGATGAGATTCGTCCCGGTTCTTCAGCGGATGGGCTACATCAAAAGGCCCCTCGGCAGAGAAGAGATATTCGACACAAGCGTGGTGGAGGAGGTTCACACTGAACCGCCTCACTACATGGAGGCAATCAAATAGAGGGTCAACTCGATGGCAAAAGTGAGGTTGTTTGGCAGAGCGTCCGAGGTAGCTCAAGGGCAGAAAGAACTGAAGGTGTCATGCAAAACGCTCGGAGAGACACTGGAGTACCTTGAGAAAGCCTTTGGCGGCCAATTCACGGCGCTTGTCTTCGACGAATCGGGAAATGTCAGACCATTCATAAACATCTTTGTGAATAGGAAACACATGAGCCAGCTGCAAGGCCTCAACACTGGGCTCGGGGATCAGGATGAGGTGCTTATAGTTCCGGCGATAGCCGGAGGGTAGATGTTTCAACAGCAGCTCCATATACAAAGCTACGCGCTAGAACCAATGGAGCCGACAATGAAATCAGTTTCTTCGATAAACTACGTATCCCTTCTTGTCGTGTCATTCTTGGTTCTCACAAGTCTTGTTCCCTGTGCCGCAATCAACAAGGGAGAGGCCATAATGCGAGAGATAACCTACAGCGTTGACAATGTGCTAGTCTTGAGAGTCGAGATCGAATATTGGTTCGATCAGCAGACTGTCTTATTGGTTGAGGTGGCAGAAGCATATTCGCCTGCAGCTTTTGCGACAAAGACAGTGGAGCTTGATGCAGCCTCTGGTTCTCAGACTCTCGTATTTCAGTTGAAGCCTCGTGTTGGCCAAGAGACTTGGCCAATCGAGGTTTCGCTGCACCTAGGCAACTCCAGGGGTGAAAAGGTAGAGCTTTTGCACAGCAAGATCATTGATGTTGACTTGAGGCCGCGCAGCTACGTGTGGGAAATGGCCGCGTTTCTGTTTTTCGCAGCTTTAGCGGTGGGCCTCCTGTTGCAACACAGAAGAGTGAAGCGCGAGAAAAGGGAATATCGGTCAAGGCGCAAGACCAAGAGAAAGCGATAGGCCCAAGATGCCTTCCTGTGTGACGCAGGGTAACCTTATCGCCTAGGAGACCTTTCTCTTGGAAGAACTCGAATCATTCGCTTGCAGAAACATCATCGAGGAACGTTCGTTCCAATGATCTGTCCAAGTTGTTTTCTGCACTCACAAATGAGTCTGTGCCTGTCATTGTCCGTGATCCCTTTCTCTTGCTCGTCCAGATATTGGAGAGCAAGCCTTGCTTCCCGGAGAACATCGTCGAGCGTCTTGTCCTTGTTCATGAGGAGTCGTATAACTGTCTCCAATCTGCGGATGGCGTCTTCAACTATTCGTTCATGTTTCTCTTTCTTTTCACGATGTCTGGCCGTCATTAGGTTCAGCATGACCTGTTGCAGCTTCAAGACCGTCTCAATCCTGTCATCAGGAATTGCCAACTTCAGAGGGTATTTGCCCATTTCCATGAAATATGCCGCAGTAGCTCTCTGAAGGACATCGAGTTCATATCGAAGTCCGGGATGCGCTTTCAGATGCTCGATTTGCACGGACTGTGAGATATCGAGGGCTTGGCTCAACAATATCCGTGCGTCGATCCAGAAGCCGTCCGTCAGGCTTTCGGCTGCATTCGCAATGTAGTTCATCCAGTCATTCATTGTGGGCTTAGCCTCGCCAACTTTGTTCATCAGAGTGTAGAGAATGAACTCCATTTCCCTCATCTCGGTGGCCAGACCTTTTGGATCGGTCGTTGACGGGGCTAGCTCCAGCGAGGTTGCCAGCCATATGGCAACTTCCCTTTCGCGATGAAACGAAGATGCTATGAGCCGGTCATGTGTCTCTCGTATCTTCTCCAAACTCAACTCTGAGTAAAGATTGGACAGATTGGCAGTGTCACAGCCATGAGTGATCGCGGTCTGCAAAGCAAACCCCACACCGACCTTCGCAAGCCTCCTGTCCAAGATTTGCGGCTCCTCAAGCGAACATGTCAATCGGGTATAAAAACGGCAAAGCTGATAGGGTCTCGGCCTCTGAGTCTTCAGGTCGTCTCAAGTCAGCATTTGCATATGGGAATGGCATTCTCGCTTAGGCTGCGTCTTTGCTGACTTGTCGTTCACGGCTGTCAGATCTTTCGGCGGTGAAATGCACGTCTGGGAGGTGCAAGCCTTCCTGTCGGCAGACGGGACTTGATAACGCTCATGGCCTTCTTGATCTCTAAGACAGCTCCGTCGTCCATGGTTGCCATTCGAGAGGCAGACACGGCGAAGGCTCGTCTGGCTGCTGTTGCATACGGGTTGTATCTCTGTATTGCGAGCAGGGTTTCGATAATCATGTTCATTGATTGGAGTTGCTGCAATGTCCTTTTCATGGATCTTGGTACGAGATTCCAGACTTCTTGGTTTCGACGCATGATCTCCGCGAGTTTCACTCCCAAGACAAGAAATGCATAGTGATGCATCACCTGAAAGACAGCCATAGCCTTGTCATGCTCTTCAGCTGACACGATCCGAATGTTGAATTTGAGATTGCGAAGCAATGAAATCATGCGGTCACAGAGAGGGCCTGGCCTTACTCGCACTGCGACGATGTTTCTTCCTTTGGTACTCCTTGTCGATGGGCCGAACAGAGGGTGGAGGCTTAAGTACTGGATTCGAGTCGGGACATGCCTTTCGATCTTGTCGACAACGCCTGTTTTGACGGAAGCTATGTCTATGAGAAGCGAGTCCTTTGCCATATGTTGCAGTGCGTCTGCACAGACGTCAACCATGCTCTCAATTGGAACTGACACTATGACGATTCTTGCTTTAGGTAGATCTGCAAGATCTCCAGTTTGGGCGTGAATTCTTGCGGCTATCTTCCGAAGTTTCGTTCTGTTCCGACCGAGGATTATGACATGATAGTTCTGTCTCGTGAATATCCTGGCGAGGAGGCGGCCCATTCCTCCGGAGCCGCCTATGATTGCTATTGTGCTCTTGCGTAGGAGCCGAGGATTTTGAGATCGGTGGTCTTGCGGCGAAGTTCTTCTAGAGCGTTTTGGCAATTCGCATTCTTCCTATGTCCTTCAAAATCACAAAAGAAAACGTACTCCCATGGTTCGCTACGTGCCGGCCTTGACTCTATTCTCGAGAGATTGATCATTCTATTAGACAATGTGCCAAGAGCTTCATGCAATGATCCTGGAGTGTGTTTGACAGAGAAGATTATGGTTGTTCTATCATTGCCCGTCGGTTCCTGATCTTCAGTTCCAAGCACAAAGAATCTCGTCTGGTTGTTGCGTTCGTCCTCAATGCCGCGAGCCAGCACTTTCATTCCGTAGAGCTGAGCTGATAACTCTGTGCCGATCGCTGCAATATCGTGGCCTTCGCTTGCCATCTTTACTGCGCCGGCGGTGCTATGCATCTCTAAACGTTTCGCTTTTGGAAGGTTCTCGTCCAGATACCGACGGCATTGGGCAAGTGCCTGCGGGTGAGACCCGACTTGTGAAATATCGCCCAAGGTCATGTCTGGCCTTACGATCAGGTTGTGGCTAATGGGGAGAATGATCTCGCCTGAGATCCTGAGATCGGTCTCCTTGAGTAAGTCAAGAGTAATGACGACAGATCCTTCGTTTGAATTCTCTGCAGGAACGACCCCTCTGTCGGCCTCGTGAACCTCAACTGATCTGAAGACATCTGATATGCTTGGTTTCTCCTCTAAAACCGCATTCGCGTCGCGAAAGTATTCTCGGGCAGCTTGTTCGCAGAACGTACCCTTAGGACCAAGAAACGCAATCTTCGTCTCTTCCATTTGCACGCTTCTGCACAGGCGTATGATCTGTCTGTAGATTTCCTCGACGCCTTCACGGGGTAGGCCGCTCCGTGCACCGTTATCGCCAATCCTCTGAATCACCCGTTGTTCACGTGCAGCATCTGTAATAGGCAATCCCGCGCTTCTCTTGTACTCTCCGATTTCCTTGGCCAGATTCACTCGCTCACTCAGTGCACTTAGTATCTTTCCATCTGTCTCGTCAATCTTACTTCGTATTTCCTTTAGCTTGTCCACAACCATCACTCACATGTATCGGAAATCATATTTGAACGTAGCACAAAATCCGCAAGAACTGTCGCGACGATGGCTTCAACAACTGGAACCGCCTTCGGTACAACGCAAGGGTCATGTCTTCCAGTGATTTTCAACTCGGTCTGTTCCATGGTTCGCAGATTCACGCTTCTCGGGGTCTTTTGAATCGAAGGTGTGGGCTTGAACGCCACATGAGCCACGATTTCTGCGCCTGACGATAGCCCGCCAAGTATGCCTCCCGCCATATTCGTGAGGTAGGTTACTCTGCCATTCTTAATTTCGAGTGGGTCGTTGTTCTGAGAGCCCTTGAGACGAGACGCTTGAAATCCTGATCCGAATTCCACGCCTTTGACTGCAGGGATGCTGAACAGTGCTCTCGAGAGTTCCGAATCCAATGAGCCAAAAACCGGATCTCCGAGCCCAGGAGGAACACCGGCAACAATCAGTTTGACCGTTCCACCTACGCTGTCGCCTTCCTTCGCAGCCGAGAGGATTTCCTGCTCCATTGACGAGGCAGCCCTGAGATCCCCGCATCTTACTGGGTTGGAATACACGTTTCTCCGAATCTCATCGAGGGATAGGTCTGTTCTTGCGAAGACGTTTCCTATGGACTGAGAATGTGCCAAGACTTCAATTCTCGCTTGTCCAAGAAGTCTCTTTGCGACTGCGCCCGCCATGACAAAGGCCACGGTGGTTCGGCCAGAGATCAGTCCCCCACCCCTGTAATCGTTGAATCCACGGTATCGGATCCTCGCAGGGTAATCTCCATGTCCCGGCCTGGGTATGTCTTTGAGGAGTTCGTATGGCCCTGAATCCACATCCCTGTTCCAGGCCACCATAGCAATCGGCGCTCCGGTCGTATGGCCCTGGAAGACCCCGGACAGGATTTCCACTTCATCCTTCTCTATTCTGCCTGATACAATGGCGGCTCCTCGAGGAATCCTTCTGTCCAGGTCACGCTGCACATCCGCCTCATTGAGTTCAAGGCCTGCGGGGCAGCCATCAACAATCACGCCTACGCATTTGCCATGACTTTCGCCAAAGACGGTGACGACAAATTCCTGTCCGAGACTATTTCCAGCCACGAACATCTCCTCCAAGCGTTCTGAGATCATCAAAAAAGTTGGGGTACGACTTTGCCACACAGCCAGCTCCGCTGATAGTGGTTCTTCCCTTCGCGCCGAGCGCCGCGACAGAGCATGCCATGGCCACGCGATGATCTCTATGTGAGACCACTCTAGCCCCCGTCAGTATGTTGCCTCCGCTTATTCTCAACCCGTCCTCGGTTTCCTCGATCTTGGCTCCCATCTTCCCCAGTTCAGTGGAGAGCGAAACCAGCCTGTTGGATTCCTTGCTCCTGAGTCTCCGAGCATTTGTTATCTTTGTTGTTCCTTCGGCGTAGCATGCAGCTGCTGCAATGGGAGGAACTAGATCTGGGCAGTCTCCAGCGTCGACACTTATAGCGTGAAGACGTGAGGGTTGGGTCCAGACCGAGTCGTTGTTTGTATCTATCTCTGCGCCCATCGTCCTCAGAATGTTAACGATCTCGCTGTCTCCCTGTAGAGATGCGCGTGTCTTTAGGCCGGAGACGTGAATCTTGGAACCCGTCACTAAGCCTGCTGCAAGCAGGAATGCCGCTGATGAGTAGTCGCCCTCGATAGTGTGTCTGGCTGAATCAACTGATTGTCTTCCCTTAATCAGAAACCTTCTGAGGTTTGGGTCAGAGGTGACTTCTATGCCGTGATCTCCCAAAACCTGAAGCGTCATCTTCACATATGGCGCCGATTCCAACATTGTCGTTATCTCAATTGATGTTGGTTGGCTGGCAAGGGGTGCAGAGAACAGCAAGCCCGAAATGACTTGAGAGGTGACATTGCCGACCAGTTGGACGTTTCCTCCTTTGTATGTTCCACCGAATGTAATCAAAGGAGCGTGCCCATCATTGCGTACGGAACAGCATTTGACACCCAACTGTCCGAGGCAATCGATAGTGAGATGCATCGGCCTCTTTCTCAGAGATGGGCCTCCTGTTAAGACAGAGATCCCATGGGCATGTGCGAGAATAGGTGTAACGAAACGCATGGTCGAAGCCGATTCACTGCAATCTATGACATCCTCTGGGGTGTTAATGTGATCTGGGCCCCTAACGATCAGAGCTTTTTCATCTCTTGACAAATGTGTTCCGTATGCTTCAATAGCCGCAATTGTAGCCTCAATATCCTCGTTCTGTGATGGGTTCTCTATGATTGATCTCCTCTGGGATAGTGATGCTGCTATCAAGGCTCTGTGCGTATGTGATTTTGACGGAGGCGCTTGCACTGAGCCATGTAGCTGGGAGCCGCCCTCGATTACTACTTGCTCAGATATGTCTTGCAAGAACAGTTGCCTTCCTGTTGTTTGGGGCAGTCTCAATGATCTCGCCTTCGAATTCTGACATTGCTGACCGAACTTTCGAAACCAAGTGTCTCTTCGCTATCGCAACTGTCGCCGGACCTTTACCGGACAGACCTGATGCGGTGGCGCCCGCTCCCATGGCTTCAATTGCCACATGAGGATTCCATCCGAGTGCAACAGAATGCGCGAGCCCATTGAGAATCAGGGCCTCCCAATGATGTCCGTTTAGGGCTAGCCTGTGCGCCAAGCCACTTATGTGCGCTAGCTTCCGGAACTTCCGCATATCGGCATTTGCAGTGTATGATTTCTCGCGTGGAACATGAAAGAGAACGCGATATTCCTCGCAGATCCTACGCCTCCTCAGAATAGTCCTTCGTGTGTTGTCTGTGACCACAAGGCCTCCATAGTATGAGCTGCATGCATCATCGAATGCGCCTGTGACCGTGACCCCTGCGTCGATCGCAGATCCAACACTATCTTCAATGATGCGTTCGTCGTGCGCTCTTTTTCCTAGAGCGGCAGTGGTGGCAAGGGTTACTGCATTCGCGGCAACGCTGCTGCTTTTCATTCCGCGTGCGATTGGGATGTTGGATCTTGTGGTGACACGGGCACCGAAAATCCTGTGGACTCTGTGTCTGCGCAGAACCCTTCGAACAGCGTGCTTCATCAGATCGCGAGGCTCGTCGTGTTCGCCATGTATGTTTGCAATGACTTCGCCAGCGTCTCTGTTCAGCTCAACCTCTGCTTTTGTCCAGAGACCAACGCCGATTGCGGCGCCCCTGCCAGTTGAAATAGCATTCACCACTGTTGCTGCTCCATGCGCAATAGCCTCAGCCACAGGCATCACGTTTCACCTGTTGAATCCAAAAGTGGCAAGTGAGTGTCGCATCGTGTCGACAGGTGCTTTCGTTCCTGTCCAGAGCGTAAAGGCTGCGGCCGCTTGGTAGAGCAGCATTTCTGTACCTCTGATTATTCTGCACCCTGATCTTTTGGCCTGTTTCACCAGCTCAGTATCGCATCGATCATAGACAATATCGAAAACGACCAGATCCTGTGGCAGATCGCCTTCGATGGGTATGTTGCCTGGGTTGCCTTTCATTCCAACCGAGGTAGCATTGATGAGAACATCAGTTGTGTGGAGTTCTCTCTCCAGATTTCTTCTGGTCAGGCTACCGATCTTGATCTCTCTTCCTGACCTACGTCTTATGTCTCGTCTCAGTCCATGCGCCCTCTCAAGGGTCCTATTCAAAACGGAAATCCTTGGTGCGCTCTCAATCAGTGCGTGAGTGATCGCCTTTGCAGCTCCTCCAGCTCCCAGAATTGTGAAAGTGTTATCGCTCGGCAAAATGCCATTGGTCTTCAAGGCTTCGACTACGCCTATCGAATCAGTGTTGTAGCCGACGAGTTTGTTCTCGACGGTCTTGACTGTGTTGACGGCGCCAACATTCCGGGCATGGGACTCCAACTTGTCCAGATACTGGATGATCTTTGTTTTATGAGGAACTGTCACATTGAAGCCAAGAACGCCTTGAGACCGCAACCCTTTCACAGCGACTCCTAAGACGCTAGATGCGACTCTGAATGGAATGTAGACACAATCCATTCCCAACTTCTCGAAAGCTGAATTCTGCATCACAGGGCTCAGGGAGTGTTCAACAGGATCGCCGACTATTCCGTACACAGAGGTCCTTCCCGTGATGAGCAACTATATGCACCCGATTTCATCGTAGATGCGTCTCATTCTCCGCACGGATAACTGGCCTGGCGCTACGGGGTTTTCCTCATCCAGTGATGCGAACGTGAATGCCGCTCCGTAGACCGGAGAAAGAATGCGACTTACAGTTCCAAATCTTCCCATTCCAAAACAGATGACTCTTCCGTGTTTACTTGCCTTCTGAGTGAACGCAAGTAGACGTAGGTTATCTTCGAGTTTTCTTGCTGTGGTAACGATCTTTGCTATCCCTGCACCTGAGGCACGGCAGAGACGCAAGATTGCATCCAATTGCGCACTGGTCGGGGTCTTCTGGAAGTCATGATGTGATACTATCGTCTTCGAACCTAGCCGGTGAATCTTGTTGACTACATATCTGAGGTCCCTTGTCCCTGTTTGAACATCGACATAGTCGAAACCCTCTTCGGCAGTGACGATCAAGTTCTCTACGTATCTGTCCTGCTCCACTTCTCGACTACCTCCTGTTTTCCGCGATCGATAAGTTGCTATCAATGGCATCTTTTCTGCTCGGGCTAGTTCGCCAAGAGATTCTCCTCGATTCAGGTAATCGAGCCGCATTTCTGCCAAATCCGCTCCGAACTGCTTTGCCTTGCGCACCATTCTTCTTGCGTCACAGACAGTGCGTGCAGGAATGGAAACTGCGATCTTTGCGTTCATTTCTCGATGATAGACTCCTCTGCCACTAGGCTTCCAAAATGACGGCCCCCTTGCTCTACATGCGCCAGAACGAAGCTACCTGGTTTGAGCTCTGTGACCGACCTGGATCCATCTCTTGTCACAAGTCGGATTGTCTCCGCATTTTGGAGGATTGTTTTTAGGCGCTTTCCTTGCCATTGCGCTTCGACCAATACCATGGGGCGGCGTTCTATCTTGACTCTGCCGACGGAGCTCGATCTCGTCCTACCTTCGCGGTCAACGATCAGCACAGGATAACCTGCCTCAAGTTCCGAGAGATAGTTTGTCTTGTCTAGCTTCGAAAGCACATACAGTGAGATTGGGCCAGCGTTTACTCTGAAAGGACGAATTGCGATGTACTGGTTCTCCTCCACTTCGGCTTGAACTAGGAAAAGACCACTAGATTGGCATCCAACCAGGATCCCTTCTCCAGGTCTCATAAGGTCAGTGGTGTCAACGCATGCCCTCGCGCCAAGACCTATCTCCTTTTTCTCAGTGACTTCAACCTCAACGAGCTCGATATCATTGAACCGTTTCCGTATCTCTTCCTCGGTTCTGGCTATTTCGTCTGAGGAAGAGGATGTTAGGAGGATGCCGTCTGACCCTACTTCTAGAGTCTCTAGTGCAAGTCGGGTTTGAATATGATCTCTGACTTCCATTAGCAGTTTGCTTTCTTTGCTCTTTCTTGAGATAATGTTCTCAAGTGGAATAGTCTTCCAGTCTTTGCATCGGAGTATTACGTAGCTTGCGCCATGCGCGAAGGCGTCGGTCACCTTGTCCTCGTCCTCTCCTGAGGTGATTTCTATGACAACTGCCGATGGCTTGGTTGCCTTTAGAAGCTGCCAGGATGGTTTGCCGTCCTCGAACAGCTGTATGTCTGAATCATCTGCCGGAGATGCAACCTTGGCTTCGGTTCCAAGAAGCCCCTGAATTTCGCGTTTCGAGAATCTTCGACTTAAGACAACGTCAGCTCTAGCCAGACAGCCGGAAGAGTGCGTCGTGCTCTCTTCTAGACCGTCGAAAAGTATCCAGAATTCCTTCATCGCTTGTCACCTACCAGACTGAATGCTTCGTCAACGCTTGCATCTTCGTGCACAATCCTGATCAGCGCCCGAGCCATTTTCTCTGGATCCTTGTGTTGAAACACATTGCGTCCTATGGACGCGCCAGCACATCCGGCCTTGTTCGCATCGTAGACCATCTGCAGAATGTCTCGATCAGTCTCAGTCTTCGGTCCACCAGCTATGATGACCGGAACAGGACATGATTGCACGACCTCTCTGAAGGATTCGGGCGTCCCCGTGTAGTTTGTCTTGACAATATCTGCGCCAAGTTCGGCTCCGAGTCTGGCAACGTGAGCTACAACGCTCTTGTCATGCTCGTTCTGTATGGTGCTCCCTC
>Ga0129297_10001437_pt1 | contig 12062 bp, 10 predicted proteins | sample I18A1metaG_FD_94708 | JGI IMG/M metagenome (GOLD analysis project Ga0129297, IMG submission 94708) | Lake sediment bacterial and archeal communities from Gulf of Boni, Indonesia to study Microbial Dark Matter (Phase II) - ​I18A1 metaG | ecosystem: Environmental > Aquatic > Freshwater > Lake >... | reverse complement strand
TTTGACGCCGAAGAGCATGGTCGAAAGAACCAATGAGGACTTGAGGGGCTTCCAAGACACACTTGAGGATTTGGTTGAAAAGCTCGAAGCCGAGAAGAAGGCTCCTGGATATATTCTAGGCATCTTGAAGGCTGTCAGAAGCTGGCTGCGTTACAACGACTTGACTTTGACTAGGAAGATCAAGGTAAGCAGTCCATCAGCGACTCCCACCATAGAGAACGAGCAGATCCCAAGCCAAGAGGAGCTCTCAAGAATCTTCAGAGCCTCGCCGCCAAGGGTACGTGTTGCTGAGGTCTTGATGGCTTTCGCGGATCTAAGGCCTGAGACTATTGGCAACCACGATGGAAGCGACGGCTTAATGCTGAAGGATCTGCCTGAGTTGATGATTGAAGATGGAAAAATCGTTTTCACTAAGATTCCTACGATGGTGGTTGCTAGGCCGACATTAAGCAAGGCTCGGCACAAGTACTTCACATTTCTAGGGAGCGAGGGGTGCACATATCTGAAAGAATACTTGGAAGAGAGAATCAGGCTTGGGGAGAAGCTTACACCGGATAGCCCTTTGATCGCGCATGAGAGGCCCCGGACCGGAACCAAAAGGTTCGTCCAGACTAGGAAGATAACGCACTTGATCAGGAAGTGTATGCGGAAAGCTGGCGTATTCAAGAGGCCTTACGTGCTACGCGCCTATGCTGAGACCCAGCTGATAATTGCCGAGTCCAAGGGAAAGATAAGCCATCCATATTTGCAGTTTATAGCAGGCCACAAGGGCGACATTGAAGCCCGCTATAGCACGAACAAAGGGAGACTGCCACCGGATATGATTGAGGATATCCGCAAATGCTACAAGGATTGCGAGCCGTTTCTAACCACAATGGCGCAACCCTTAGAGCAAGCGAGCATAGTCAAGGAGTCTAAGATCGAAGCCTTGAAGAGCATCGCAAAGAGCCTGCTAGGCATAGACCTGCTGGAGGTCAAGGTTGCGAAGGAGAGAGACCTCAAAAGAGAGCTAACTAAGGATGAGGAGATAGAGCTTTTCGAGAATGAGATTAAGAAGATGAAGAGTGGAGAACAGGACCCACAAACCATAGTCGCTGAAGAAGAATTGGAGAAGCGTCTAGGTGAGGGATGGCAGTTCGTAAGCGTCCTCCCAAGTCAGAAGATACTAATAAGGAAGATGTGCAAGTGACGTTCAGGGTTCCAAAGCTATGCACTTACACGACCATATGCCTGACCGATGAAGGAAAACGTATCGAAGAAGTCATGCCCTCTAAGAGGTTCGGCTGAAGCTGCATCGTTAAGGGTCATACATTTGGCTGAATTAAGCATCAGCTAATAATCCTGGGGGTGCAGAGACTTGCCAGTTCCATTCAGAAATCTCAATACCAGACAAAAAGAAGTAGTGAAACACAAACGTAGAACGCTACTGGTACTTGCAGGCCCAGGAACTGGGAAGACTGAAGTACTAACACATCGTGTGGCGCATCTACTTAGAGTCGGTGTGAATCCAAAAGAGATTCTTGCCGTAACATTTAGCCGAAAGGCTGCTGGTGAGATGGCTGAACGCCTAAACGAATTTGGGCTCGAAGAGATCCCTCGTACTTCAACGTTGCACTCTGAATCTCTGAGGATCCTAGGGGAAACAGGCAAAACTAGCAAATTTTTAGTTGCCGATGACGAATCCAGGCTATTGCTCAGAGATGCTTTAGAGGATCTTAGTCTTGGCGCTAGTGCGAAGGAACTAAAGAGATGGGAACAATTGCTAAAACTTCAAAAGGCTGACGGGAGGATTCCAAGCGAGATCATAATTCGAGATAAGACGACTCGCATTCTCAGAGCTGTTTACGATCGTTATGAACAAATTCTAGCCTTCAATGGCGCAATAGACCTTGACGGTCTAGTCCTGAAAGTTGTAAGAGCGTTGTCGGATAGCTCCAACATCTACCTGCCGCAAGAACGACACATACTAGTCGACGAATATCAAGACATAAACCGCGCTGAGCATAGGCTGGTTCAGATTCTGGCGCAAACTGCTAAGAGCTTGTTTGTCGTCGGCGACGACGATCAAAGTATCTATGGCTGGCGCGGGGCAGACCCTGGAATCATAAGGAAGTTTGAGAATGAGTTCGAAGGAGCTCAAGTTGAGATTCTTGAAGAGTCCATGCGATGCCCCGAACACATATTGCAGGCAGCTCTAGGAGTGGTATCGAAAGACCCGGCCCATAGGCACAACCCACTTTGTTCGGGCAAAGGTCCAGGCAATCGGGTATATCTTCTAGACTCAAGTAGCGAGACTGCGGAGGCATGGTGGATTGCGAATTGGATCAGTCGAAATGTTCTCGCAGATTCTACAGAACTACGCTGTATCGCAGTATTATGTAAAAGATTGGACCTGGCTGAAGATATAGTGGCTTATCTTAAACGTCGAGGAATATCGGTTACTTACTGGAGGTCTGGAGGCCTTTTTGCGAATGAGAATGTCCGTGAGATTCTATGGTACGCCAGGGTCTTGGCAGACAGAAGCGACAACCTAGCATTGCGCAGATGCGTTATGGTGCGAAGAGGAACTGGCATAGGCACAGTTGGCATGTCAGAATTAAGACGGCTAGCTGAAAGAGAAGGTCTTCCTTTGTGGGATGTTTTAGCTAAAGCCAAGGAGTATCAACAACTTGGAAGATGGAGGTCGGCCTTTGAACGCTTTGCCGCAATTATCGACCATCTACGTACTAAGTCTACTAAGCTCAAGCCTGATGAGATCATTGACCTAGTAGCAAAGAGCCTTGGCACCTCCAAGCTGAGCGGCGTAGCCAAGCTGAAGAACTTCGCTGCCTCATTGCCAGCTAACTCGACTATCGAAGATTTCATATCTGAAGTCAACAAGAACCGGGGGTTAGACTTGGCGGAAGGTGGTCCTGAACCTGAAGATACGAGCGATGCCGTCGCCGTAATGAGCATGCACTCTGCCAAAGGGCTTACATACGACATTGTGTTCCTGCTAGGGATGGATGAGAGCATTTTGCCCGACCCCACTCAAGACGAGAATGAGCAGAGAAGGTTGTGTTACGTGGCAATGACCCGGGCCAAGAAAGAACTGTTCCTATGCCACGCTAAAAGGCGTAAGGGCCCTGCAGTGGGCGGCTTTAGCTTCCTTAACCCCTCGCCTTTCGTCGCGGATATTCCACGAGAGCATATGGAGGTAATTAGCAACAGGTAGGGAACCGGATATCCACTTCTCACCGTTGGTTTACCAAATTTGGTATAGATTGAGCCGGATTTTGATAGGCATAATTTCAGAGAATGGGAGGAAATGCTATTCAAAGATTGGAATCCTTCATTTAAGAATGATTGACATAAGTTGAAAGGCGATACTTCTTTGAGGTTGGCCAGAGCCTAACCATACCAAGACGTTAGAAGAAAGTTCCCGATGTCACTTCTTCGGATTTGCTAGTAAAACCGAGAATGAAAAGCCTCAAAATGAGCTTATTTCAGCTGAATCATTGGTGGATCGGGCGGGATTTGAACCGACTAGGTTCAAACAATATTTGCATGGTACTCGTTCGTGCAATACGCTGACATGGATTAATAAGACTTACATTGATTTCTTGCAATGACCACAATCAAGGCTCAAATAAATAGCGGCCTTCTTGCGAATGCCCCTAAGAGGCCCGATCCCCTCGTCAACGGACTAGCTAAATCTTAGCTCGGTTGTGTCTCTATATCTCCGTTGGCAGACTATTGGTTAATTACGCCATCTTTGTCATCAGGTTTACTCTCATCGTTTTGGGTTTCTATTCAGACCAACGAGGATACTAATATTCCTAACCAGATTCTATAGTCAACAAGGAACGAACTCCCCTTCCCTTTAAGCCAAAGGATTTCCGGAATATTTTCAGTTTAGTTTCACCTGCCTGTTTCCACTAAATCTTTTTAAACAAATTCATTACTATTAAGTCCGAAGAGGATGAAAAGGTGGCAGGGCTGTATCACTTTTTTGACACGAGTAATGTCCTAAGGCATTTAAGCAGTTTTGCCTTAAAACTAAGAAAACGGTGAAACTGATGTACGTGTATAAAGGATACCGCGATAATGATCTCCAAGAACTACTCTTAGAGGCGCTTTATACTTTCGGCCCTTTGGATGAGAACCACATTGACGATATAGTAGCTGTTTTTCATTATCTCGGGAGGGTCGATGCAGGAGAAGTTAGACTGACGCAAGGAAATCCACATTCTGATAAATGGAGAGTCAATATGATAGACCTCATAAAGAAACGCTTAGTAACAGTTCAAGATAACGGATATCAAGTGTTTTCTTTGACTACAGGGAGCGAGCCCGAAATGAAATCGAAATTTTCAGATCTGGTTCGAAGACTTAGAAAAATGAACGGAATTGAAAGAAACAACTTGGCAATCAAACTCCACCGTCTATCAGTGACGAATTACCATAAGTCTGGCGAGCTCAGAGTAAAACAAGCACCTGAAGAACTGACTATCTCAGATGTGAAGTGACGGGCCTCCTTCCATTATGCTACGAGCAATATTCCCTATTTTTCGCAGCTCTTCAACCTTATCCGTATCTGCTAGAACCCTTTGCTCGATCATCCAAAGCATATTTTGAGCGATCATACGCTTTAAAATAGGAGCGCTTTCTCTGTCAAGTCTACCATAATTTCTGATAGCCGCTATTCTATCGGTTCCTTCCTCATCGTATTTAATGTAAACTTTCCCAACATTGATCGGAAGAAGAGGAAATGGCACATCTAAGACTACGCGAACGTCAATATTTTCTTCACTTAGTTTTTCCATAATTGCATCTTCAAAGCCCTTTCGTCTTTCTAGACTACGAGCATACAAACCGAATTCGTCTACTGATGCAGTTTCTGTCTTTTCGTATGCTGTTCTTCTTTGCTTCCTATCAAGGATGGCTCTAATTTCAGCGCACTCTTTCTCCAATATTTTGCCGACTAGAAAGTAATCATTAAGAGAGACAAACTCACCCACATGCGGCAGGAGTTCCTCTTTTTTCGACATATTCGTGAATAACTTAAGAATGGGAACATCGTTAGCGATCTCCTCCATACATTTGACTAAACCCCTTTCAATCGCTCTGGCTGTTCTATGATAGTAGACTGCCTTGAACATTTGCAGTCTTGATAAGAAGAATGATTCGACGGCAATGATAGCTCTATCGCTGATAGCGAGAATTGCCTTGTCTAAATTTCTTCGCTCCGGGACTTCTCTTAATGTGACAATTCCATTTGTTCTCAAGTCATCCTCCTCTTCAGCCGTTAATCTGATTAACAGCATATTATCGATAATCCTCTTAACATCTACCCAACCATATTCGATTGTCCCGGTATGATATGCATCACGCGTAAGATAGTCAAGTGCGTCAACATTTATGGATTGAACTACAACTGATCCAATGCCATATTCACGATCCCTCAACCAATCTGTTATTTGTATAACATCCGTATCATCAAAATCATGTCTCTCAAGAATAGGGTGAATCTTTTCTCTTATTATCAATTCGCTAAAATCTTCGTGATTAACTCTCGCGTTAACATCATTCAAGAACTCCTCAAACACGTGAGAAAAAGGCCCATGACCTATATCGTGAAGTAATCCAGTAAGTCTAACCTTCTGGATGAGCTTATCCTTTTCTCCTTCGGCTTTTTCCATTAAGCGTTCATCCCTGTAGATTAGCTTCTCTGCTAGTTCACCTGCAAGGTGCATTACGCCAAGCGAATGTTCAAACCTGGTATGATTTGCGCTAGGGTAAACAAAAGCAGCTCCTGGCGTTTGCTTTATGAATCTTAACCTTTGGAAATAAGGCGTGTTAATTACGTCTTCTTCCAATTTGGTAACATAAATGTATCCGTAGATCGGGTCCCTTAACATATCTTCATACTTGAGTGGCATAGAATCACTATCGCAAAACTGCCTTGGCCTCTACTGAATACCCTTCGTTTGATCTTTTGATTACAGAGTCGGGTCTGCCAACATACTGAGTGCTCACTGGCGCAAGTAAACACTGGCATACCCTGCCGAACTCACTCGAATTAGGAGCCTTTGCAAGATCATTCACTTCAGTCCAAACTCTCAAGTAGGTCTGCTCGATGTCATCATTTTCACTTTCGCTTAGTCCCATGATGCAGAATATACACCCTCCGTTTGTCCTTACCCGTTTTCGACCTCACTTCAAACTCGCCCTTTTTGAATTTTCCTTCGTTAACTAAATTTTCAATCGCGCGTTTACATGACGTGTAAGACATCTTGACTTCTTGAGCATGCGCTTCAGGGATCGCCCGCAATATCTTGAGCCAAGGATACTTCGCCACCCTTGTCACTTTAAGTACTTCTATTGGTATCGGCTCGCCAACTAAATAGTCTTTTTCTGTCGCTTCTCCCGTTTCGTTCACACACTCACCTCTCGTTGCAAGGTACTCTCTTCATTCATTTAAGTATTACCGTCTAACGCGTTTGAGTAGATACGCGTTCCGGAACGTCCCACCCAGGTCGTCGCTTGGGCGAGAAGTAACGTTAGTAGCAGTAATGTGTAATTCCATAGTTGCGTTTTGCGTGCGTTATTGTGTGTTACTGTTGTCGTTAACGGTGACATCGTTGCCGTGCTGTTGATGATGTTGTTGATGTTGCTGTTGTCGTTAATGATGCTGTTGATGTTGAAGCAATATGTTAGTGGCGGCTGGAACCGTTGAGGAAATGCGGATTTATCTTATCAGGAAAGTCATATTCTCTCTTCCATTCGGCGAAGAATCCTGCAACTTTAGTAGTATCTTTATTCCTCAGGACAAACTTTGGTCTAGACCAAACATAATTCCGATGCCGAAAACCAAGGTCTCGGTTACGCTGGACAGCGAACTGGCAAAGGAAATTGACAACTATTTGCGGGAGCTGGTGAAGAAAGCCACAGACTAAGGAGAGCGCATACCCAAGCAGTCCAATGTTTACGAGGAGATAGTCAGGAGAGGAGGGAAGTTATCGAGAAAGAGAGTAAAAAGTAGATCTTGCATTCTATTCAAGCTTAAATTCTTTCGTAGACAAACTATGTTGTATGGTCAAGAAGACACAAAAACAACCAGGCCATGTAACTTTTACTGATTCTCAGTTCGAGGATTTGAAAAAGATCTTACAGTCCCACCTCAAAGTGACAGCCATTGGAGCTGTCCGGGAACTAACGGAAGAAGCGATGGAAAGGAACACATGGCTATTGGATGCCGCTGGTTTTAGCCAGGAAGAGATTGGAAGAATTCTTCACGCTTCGCAACCAACAATTAGCCGAATATTGGCGGGAACGCCTGAGAAACGTAAAGGCGGAAAGGAGGCAGAAAAATGAGTCAAAAGCAAAAACGAGAAGTTCTCTCTGTCTCGCTGGACAAGTCGCAACTCAATTCATTGCTCACCGCAATTCAAAATCTGATAAAGGTGTATGCTGCTGCCCAGATAAAACGCGAGGAAGGAACGGAACGCAACGCACGCTTCCTTAAAGTCTTTGGACTCACTGACCAAGAGATCGCAGACCTGCTTGGCGTAACCCGACAAGCGGTGAGTTCGGCTCTCAAAAAAGCCAAAAAGAAAACAAAGAAAACTGAGAAGGAATTAGATGACACTCTCACGAAAGCTTAGAGAAACAGTTCGCAAGAAACTCAAGGTTGGGCCTCGACAGTTACTTAACTGCATTAACGCTAAAGCAATAGAGGCTGGTATTGCTGATCGCGATGTAGCGCTTCTGCTTCTAGCTCATGAGAATGAGATGGACGTTTCTAAACCCCGATTCGCGGTTCCAAAGAACAAGATTGATGAATTGAACGAGCACCTAAGAGTTCAGAAAGCTCAGGCTCCAATCATGGCAGCACCGCCAAGTACAAAAAAGGGTGCAAAAGCCGAGCAGGTTCAAGTTAGTCGTCTACTGAAATTCAAGGGCAAATATCCTGAAGTTTTTTACGATAGTCTTGAAGACGAAATCAACACGGCCTATGGTAATCCGAAACTACCGAATGCAGTACTAATGTTATCAAGGAAATTGATAGAGAATTTGGCGTACAATTTGCTTGAGTATAGGTTTGGAGGAAAACAGATAGGCCTATACTACGATACCAAGAACAGACGTGCTCACGACTTTAGCGTTCTTCTGGACAATCTTAACCATCAAAAATCAGATTTTGATATCGACTTGCACGAGAAGATTGACAAGTTTTTGGGAATGGCACATAACTTCAGACTCGATGCGAACTCGAAAGTACATAAGGTAATGGAGTATCTGGATTCGAGAGGGCAGTTGAAGAAGCTGAAGATACCTGATATGACACAAATTCTTCTGAATTTGATCGAACGCGTAAAGTCGCGAAAATGAGTTCTAGTAATGATACAGTTTCTGAGCGGTTTGTGAAGATGTAAAATATTAGCTCATTGTTTGCTTCGCTAGATTTCGGAATTTGCATTGTGGTGCGACTTCTCTGATTCTTGCTGGGATAATGCGATCGGCTAAGCGTAGGTCATCCTCGCAGATGTCAATTGCTCTGAGCGAATGGTCCTCGTAAAACTTACGTTTGAGCTCGATGACGCTGGTCTGAGAGCCTTAGAGTGGGGGGGTCACTTTCTTATGCCAATTAAGTTCTGAAAACGAGTATCCGTCCTAAGTGTCGCAAAATCGTCTTCTGTCTTTGCTTGTTCGATGAAGTCTTTGTTCAATTCTACAGCTTTCTTTAGACTCCTCAAAGCCTCGTCTGAATTACCGAGCCTTGACTCAAAACAAGCCTTATTGTACCATGCAGTAGCGTTCCCTTGGTCACGTACAATCATGCTGTCGCAAATGTCCCTAGCATCCTTGTGATTACCTAACACCGACAAGGCTACTGCCTTAAGTGTCAGCGCTTCAGGATTCTGCTCCTCTTTCGCAAGAATTATTTCACAGCAAGCTAACGCGCCATTGTAATCCTTTCTCCGAAACAGAATCTGTCCCTTGAATATGAGTGAAGGTGCATAGTCCGGTCGGATTCTCAGAGCTTCACCAAAGCAACCTAGCGCTTCGTCTTCTCTTCCGAGTGCAAGAAGAGCAAGTCCTTTGAGATGTGATACTTCATGATTCTTTTGATTGAGTTTCAGCGTTCTATCGAAAGCTTGGACGGCTTCTTCTAGCTTGCTAAGATTAAGTAGCGCTCTTCCTTTATTGTCCCATGAGCTCCAGTCCTCTGGGTTTATTTTTGTAGCTCGCTCTAAGCACTCCAGAGCTTCTTCATTCCTCTTGAGATTGATCAAAACAATTCCCTTAAGCCTAAGTATGTCAGACCAGCCCGAACTCAGTTCGAGAGCCTTGTTGGCGGATTCAAGTGCTTCGTCATACTTTTGGAGGCTTAGGAATATACCTGCCTTGTTTGCCCATGGGAGCTCAAAGGACGGATTAATCTTCAGCGCTTCATTGAAACATCTTAGCGCCTCGTCAAACTTGCCCTGAGCCGAAAAATGCGTTCCTTCATTGTTCCACGCTATTTCGTCCTTCAGAAGAATCTTGTATCCCAAGGATTCGAGTTTATTTTCTAGCGCGGTGACCCGATTCCTGAGCTTATCAACATCTTCCTGAGTCTTGAATTTGAACTGGGTGACAAAACCTTCTTCCATCCATTCGACATTAACTCTGAATCTGAGTGAATTTGGCACTCCCAAGTAGAACTCATTTGTAGTAGTCCGCGGTGAAAACTCCAGTATCTTATGAATTCCAGGAGGCACATTCACTTTTGCACCAATAAGGAACCGTTGTCCTGTCTTTCCATCGATTCTCTCTCTTTTGTCGAACGAAGTGAACATTTGATACTCCGAAAAATCCCTTAGAAGAACACCCTCGACGAGTTTATGATGTAGGTTCGTCAGGGGGTCATTAGAAAAGCCCACGAAGAACGTCTTAACATCTTTCAACCCCTTCGAAGCGACCAAATATTTCAGGTACAGGATGTCGAATGTGTCGCCTTTGAAAACAATTTTCTCATCCTCTGAAGCTAGGATGCCGTCCTTCTGGAAGTGTTGCACATAGTCTTTGGTAATGAATTTCTTTACATGCGCATCACCGGGCTGGAGAGTGTCGATCTCATCGAGGAGCATGTATTCGGAAAGCCAATCTACTGAGACCTGAGGAAACTCCAAAACCGCCATGAGGACTCTTAGTTGATCTGGCCAAGAATTCCTGATCCTGTTAGCTATCTCGTAATGCCCAGTACTCCTGAGCCTCTCAATTTCATTCAACACGTCGTCAAGTACTTCGGGTGACAGACCAATCCGCACATTCTTTCCTTCTTTCCACCGGCGATACATAAAGTGAGCAATCAGATTAATCTCATAAGGAGAGCCGTTTGTGATTTGATGGATTTCGCCGATGCAAGCCTGATCAAAAGCCTTCTTCTCTTCTTCAGAGAGCGGTTTGAGCAAGCACTCCTCGCTGTCTTTCGGGTCCTTGAAGTTCTCGACATTTATCCTCTTGAAAAATCTAGGAATCGGGGAGAAGATGTCGGCGATTTTGGGATACATCTTTTCGGTTCCAGAGAAAACGAGAACGTACCCTTCTAACTCCATGAAAATGTTTCTTATCTTTTGAAGCACAGCTTCGTTCAGTGCCAATAAATCACATTCGTCAAAGAGCAAGACGATTGTTGGTATCTTATTCTTCTTTGCCTCAGCTTGTATTTCTTTGAAATCATGTATGAGAACGTGTTGAGGAACGGTCGCATCAAGACCTTTCTTATGACCGATGTAAGCTGTGCCGAAAAGAAATGGGATCTCCACTTGTACATCGAGAATGTCGACCGCTTTCCTAAAGGCCTTGTATATCGCCCCTGAAATCCCGCCATAGAGGCCTCTTTCTGCTCCCCTTGTCACCAACCCGTCAAGAATTTCTTTGAAAAACAAGACATCAGACTTCACTGTCTCCGAGTTCAGAGGTACCTTGACCGTGAGGAAACCTAAGTCATCGGCTAATCGAGTAATCATATTCAACAGGCTCGTCTTGCCTACTGATCTGGAACCTACGAGAGCCAAGTGGAAGTACTTCGGGCTCGCGCCAGTTGATAGGCTAAGATAGTATTCTGCCTCTTTGAGTTCCTGATGCCTTCCAGCAAAATATTCCGGAACTCTGATCGGATTGACGAAATCATACGGATTGCTTTCTGACCTTTCCATGTCTCTCACTTTAATTATTGCACGTTGGAATTAAATTAGTTTGTATCTAGCTGCGGTTTCACTTTTTCCCGCTTTGTGAAATCAAGTTTGAACTCGAATGCAACGTTACTTCTTAGAACTGCGGGCATGTTCTCAACACTCACAAAATGAAAGAAAGAGGAATATTTAGAGAGCAGATCTACGTCACGTAACCTCATATTTTCTTCTCAAAGAGAACTTGGCGATGCTTGTAGAGTTGATTTCCCTTGAAATGACTATAAAGTCGTCATTTTCAATGTCAAATAGTCGGTCAATAATGTCATTTCTCGGGTCGTCACGCTTTCTAACTGAAGAAACCCTCAGTATAAGCTAGCTTTGCATCGTGAATTAATATGACGACGAACATGACCGTTTTCATGACGGTAAAACTGACGAATCCGCAAGTCTTCTAGCAGCTATTGGTACACTTTCTCGAAAGCTCTAGGTGAATCCTTTCTAGCTTTTCGTATGCTTGAAGCCCTCTCTCCAACAGCTGTCGGCTCCATTCGCTTAACCTCTCAGTCGATATGACGGTCGGGGCTTCAATGAAGTTGTCTGTCCGTTTGCGCACATCAGGTACTCTCCTTACAAGATGTGGTTGCTTTCTTCGGGCTTTCATAGAGTTCGCTGCAACTCCAGGTATAGGTACAATGCTTTTCCGGCTAGTTCTTTAAGAATGTCGAGTCTCTCTCTGTTTATCTTGCACCAGATCTCGAGCTGCGGGATCATGATGTCAAAGAGTATGTGACGTATTATGTTGCTAGGGAGTTTCTCAGGCTCTTGGAGAAGTGTACTCCAATTTAGAGCTTCTTCTAATCTCTTCCGAAGCTTGCGATACTCTTCATCCAGCTTGGTGTA
>Ga0129297_10001434_pt1 | contig 12067 bp, 7 predicted proteins | sample I18A1metaG_FD_94708 | JGI IMG/M metagenome (GOLD analysis project Ga0129297, IMG submission 94708) | Lake sediment bacterial and archeal communities from Gulf of Boni, Indonesia to study Microbial Dark Matter (Phase II) - ​I18A1 metaG | ecosystem: Environmental > Aquatic > Freshwater > Lake >... | reverse complement strand
CCGGTGGGGTTGTTGACTTGAGGCAGGTAGACCAGCCGGGTATCGGGCTGGACGGCCTGGAGCAACCTGTCCACGTCGACCTCCACGGGAGATGCGGCGGATTCGACGAGGCGCGCCCCGACGCCCCGGGTCGCCCGAGCGGCGGCCGCGTAGCTGTACTTCGGCTGCAGGCAGGAACCTCCGGCCCCAAGGGCCAGGTGCGCGGCGAGCCCCAGGAGTTCCGTGCTGCCGTTCCCCAGAACCACTTGCTCTTGGTGCAGACCATGCAGGCCCGCCAAGAGCGCCGGGAGTGCATCGACCTCAGGAGCCGATATGCGGGTTGAATCCTCCTGATCCGGTCCCAGGATCTCCTGCTGGAGGCGCGCACGCACGCGATCGGACGGCCCCCAGGGATTCCGGGTGGAGGCCAGATCGATCATGGTCGGGTGCCTGGAACCTTTCAGGGACGCTCGTTGAGCACCTTGTCGATGATGCCGTATTCCTTGGCTTCCTCTGCGCTCATGAAGTAGTCGCGGTCCAGATCCTTCATGATCTTCTTCAGGGGCTGCTCCGTGTGCTTGGCCAGCGAAGCGGCGAGGGCATCCTTGAGCCGCTGGATCTCCTTGTAGGTGATCTCGATGTCCGAGGCCTGCCCCTGGGCTCCGCCCGAAGGCTGGTGGATCATGATGCGGGCGCTGGGGAGGGCGAAGCGCTTGCCCTTGGTGCCCGCGGCCAGCAGTTGGGCGCCCATGCTTGCAGCCTGGCCGATGCAGTAGGTGACGATGTCGTTCTTCACGAACTGCATGGTGTCGTAGATGGCAAGACCAGCCGTGACGCTGCCGCCGGGGCTGTTGATGTAGATCTGGATGTCCTTGTCCGGGTCTTCGCTCTCCAGGAAGAGCATCTGGGCGACGACGGCATTGGCCACGCTGTCATCGATGGCGGTCCCGAGAAAGATGATGTTGTCCTTCAGCAGACGGGAATAGATGTCGTAGCTTCGCTCGCCCCGGGGAGTCTCCTCGATGACGATGGGTGGGTAGTAGGCGCGTTCGAACATGTAGTGGGACTCCTCATGCGGCTTTCAGCATAGCGTTAGATGCCGGCTTCGCGCTGCAGCGACTCCAGCCAGGTCTCCCACGCCTTGCGATCAAACTTGATCTTTTCCGGGGTCCGCAGGTTGGCCCGCAGCTCCTGGAATCGGACCAGGGCCGGCGCCACGAGATGCTCCGGCTGCTTGGCAACAGCCTCCGCGCAGGCCTGGATGCCCTCCCGGGTCTGGCAGACCAGCAGGGCCAGGTGACCCGCTTCCAGACAGAGCCTGACGCGCTCCTCCCAGCTCCAATCCGCGCAGCCGCCCATCTCCAGGTCGTCCGGGATCCATCGTCCTTCAATGCCCCAGGGATTGGCCGCAACCGAGCCACGGTGCAGACTCGCCGGTCGCCCTTCCGTGGCGGGGGTGCGCAGGTGGGCCACCATGACCAGCCGGTCCCGATGGGCCAAGGCACGGAAAGGAATCCGGTTCCTGGCAATCTGGGCCATGTCCCGCAACTCCGGGAGGGCCGCATGGCTGTCCACCTTCGTGCCTCCCAGTCCCGGGAAATGCTTGAGGCAGCCACGGACACCCATCGCCTCCAGGCCCGAGAGAAAGGCGCCGGCCGCGCTGGCCGTCGCTGCGGCATCCTCGCTGGCAGCCCGGTCACCGACACTGGTGCCCTCATTCCCATCGAACAGATCCGCCACCGGGGCGAAGTCCACATTGAACCCCAGTAGGCTTAGCCCGCGCCCCCAGAGCCTTCCCCAGCGCTCACAGGCAGTCGCACCACCCTTCGACCAGATCTCGCGAAGGCTCGGCGTGGGTCCCACCCAGCACCTGAGACGAGAGACCGCGCCGCCTTCCTGGTCGATGGCGATGGGGAGGAGCTGGTCCCTGCCCCAGCGGTGCTGAAGGTCCCGGATCAGGCCGTGGCAACGTTCCGGACCCGCGCCGGGATCGGGATCGAGGTTGCGCGCGAAGAAGGTGAGGCCCCCCGGAGCGAACCCGAGGTCCACCTGCGTGGCATCCTTGCCCTCGAACCCGGTCCAGAGCAGTTCGTGACCCGCATGGTTCGCCATCGTTCCCACTCCTTCAAGACTCGCTCAGCGCCTTGCGGATCTCCACCGCCGCGAGCGTGCGGGCGCAGTGGAGTCCGTGGAATGCCGCCTGCATCTGGGCCTTCAAGAGCACGAAACTGGGATCCTCAGGGTCGAAGGAGGAGCGCTTCTCGAATCCAAGGAAGAGGGCCGCGAGGGTCGTCTCTCCCTTCCGCAGGGGAATCAGGTAGCCGTCCGGGTATCCGCCGCTCCAGCCCCATTCGAGGCTTTCCTTCAAGATCGCAGGGGGAGGAAGGGTACCCAGGGCCGCCCAGGGCCGCTCGCCCTTGCGCAGGAGCACGTCCCATCCGGCTCCTGCAGGCAAGAGGACCACGTACCCATCGGGCCCAAAGCGCTGCTCCAGATGGCGGATGAAAGGCGCCACCAGTCCTTTCTCGTCACGTTCGCACTGGGCTTCCATCAGCAGGTCGTTCAGGTCGAGGACCTCCTGATGGAAGGCCTTGAGGGTCTTGACGCGGGTCACGACGCGTTCTTCGAGGTCCCTCCGGTAGGCCTCCAGCTGGGCCAGCAGACGCGCATGCTCCAGGGCCCGATCCAGCACGGCTTCGATCTCGATGAGCTTGAAGGGTTTCTGGACGAAATCGTAGGCGCCCCGCTTGATGGCTTCCACCGTCACATCCAGGCTGGCATAGCCCGTGATGACCACGCAGAGGGCCCGGGGATCCCGGCCCTTGACGGCGGCGATGAGGTCCAGGCCGGAAGGCCCCCCGGGCATGTGGAGGTCCGTCAGGATCACCGGGTAGTGTTTCTGATCCACCAGGGCAAGGGCCGTGTTGGCGTTGTCCGCATCCTCGACGGTGTAGCCATCGGCCATCAGCGCTTCCCTCAGGGGAATGCGGAAGTCGGGCTCGTCGTCGACGATGAGGATGGGATCCGGGATCATGGTCCCTATCCTACGACCTGAACCGCGGAATGGTCAGTTCGTAGATCTTGGCTTCCACGAACAGCCTCAGCGCCTCCCCATCCAGCAGACCTGACTTCACCTCGTCCTCCAGGATCTCGAGGCTGCGGGGGACCGTCACGGCGACCTTGTAGGGTCGATCGGCGGCCACCAGGGCGTCGTACACGTCGGAGATGGCCATGAGTCGGCTCTGCACGGGGATCTGGTCGGCCTTCAGCCCCCTGGGATAGCCCTTGCCGTTGAGTCGCTCGTGGTGGGCATAGGCGATTTCCGGCAGGCCCGCCAGGGCGCCGGTCCAGGGGATCTGGCTCAGGAAGCGGTACGTATGCGTCACGTGGCTGTTCACTTCGTGCCGTTCCGCTTCGGAGAGACTGCCCTTGGCGATGCGGAGCGCCGCGATGTCGTCCTGCTCCAGGATGCGCTCCCGGCGGCCTTCCCAGTGATCGAACTCCAGCACCTCCAGGTCGTCCATGGCCTCCACGATCTCCTGGGGCAGCACCTGTGGCTCGTTGCAGCGCTGGATCAACTCCACCAGGCGCTGGCTGTCCCGGCGCCGCTCCTCCACCAGGGCCCGGAAGTAAACGCCGTTCACCCGGTGTCCCTCGTCCCAGGCCTTCTCCATCGCGGTGAGCGCGATCTCCATGTCCCGCTGGTAGAGCCGCTGGAGGATGCGCTCCAGCCGCTCGGGCTGGAGCTTGCGTGCCTTCACGAGCACCTGTTCCCGGACGCCGACCTTGCCGAAGTCGTGCAGCAGGCTGGCGTACTTGACCTCCTTGATCTGCTGGTCCGTGAAGTGGATGGAACCGAAGGGGCCGTTGGGCGTCCGGTTCACAGCTTCCGCCAGGCCCACGGTCAGATCTGCCACCCGGGAGGAATGACCGGAGGTGGAAGGATCTCGGGCTTCAATGGCCAGCACGCTCGCCTGCACGAAGCCGTCGAAGAGCTTCTCGATGTCCTCCTTGAGCCCCAGGATCTCCTGGGTGCGCTCCATGACCATCTCTTCCAGCCGGGACTGGTAGGCCTCGTTCTCGCGGAGGGAACGGTAGTGCCCCAGGGCCCGGATGAGGCTGGCCTCCAGCTCCGCCAGCTTGAAGGGCTTCTGGATGAAGTCGTACGCACCGCGCTTGAGGGCCAGGATGGCCGCCTCCGTCGTGGCATACCCCGTCATGAGGATGCAGAAGGTCTTGGGATCGATGACCTGGATTTCCTTGAGCAGTTCCAGGCCCGATAGCCCCCCCGGCATGTTGAGGTCCGTGAAGAGGATGGCGTAGTGCCTCTCCCTGACCATCTCCACGGCCACCTCGGCGCTCTCCGCCCCCTCCACCACATAGCCCATGCCATCCAGGGCCTCCACGAGGAGGTTCCGGAAGTCGGCTTCGTCGTCGACGATCAGGACTCGGTGCTTTTCCATGGATGATCCATTCAGATGATCCTATCGTCCTGGACCCCATCCGAGACAAGTTTTCGGCGAAAGCCCCGGCCTTATTGGACAGCCCCGGCCCCCACCGCGAGCTGGCCGTCCTGCACGGCCAGGGTCGCCATCTGGCCCGGCCTCAGCTTGCCCTCCAGCACCTGCCGGGAAAGCGGATTCACGACCACCTGCTGGATCAGGCGCTTCAGGGGCCTGGCTCCCAGCTGCGGGTCGAAGCCCTCCTGGGCCAGCCAGTCCAGGGCTTCCTGGGGCGCCTCCAGCCCGATCCGTTTCTCAGCGAGCAGGCCTTCCACCCGGGCGAGCTGGATCTTCGCCACGGACACCATGTCCTCCAGGCTCAGGGCCCGGAACGTCAGGACCTCGTCCACGCGGTTCAGGAACTCCGGACGGAAGTAGGCCCTCAGGGCTGCTTGCACCTCGCGCTGGGCCTGATCCACCTGTCCACCCGCCTCGAAGATGGCGGAGGACCCCACGTTGGAGGTCATGAGCACGACGGTGTTGCGGAAGTTCACGGTGCGGCCCTTGCCGTCCGTGAGGCGTCCGTCCTCCAGCACCTGCAGGAAGAGATCGAAGATGCGCGGATGCGCCTTCTCCATCTCATCCAGCAGGATCACGGAATAGGGCCTGCGGCGCACGGCCTCCGTGAGACGTCCCCCCTCCTCGTAGCCGATGTAGCCTGGCGCGGCGCCGATGAGGCGCGTGGCGTCCGCCTCGTGGGTGAACTCGCTCATGTCGATGCGCACCAGGGCGTTCTCGTCGTCGAAGAGGAACTCCGCCAGGGACCGCGCCACCTCGGTCTTGCCCACGCCCGTCGGCCCCAGGAACAGGAAGCTGCCGATGGGCCGCTTGGCATCGGACAACCCCGCGCGGTTGCGCCGGAGGGCATCGCTGATGGCCACCAGGGCGGCGTCCTGACCAACGACCCGCTGCCGCAATCGCTCTTCCATGTGGAGCAGCTTCTCGATCTCACCCTCCATCAGCTTCGAGACCGGGATGCCCGTCCACTTGCTGACCACGGCCGCCACGTCCTCCTCAGCCACCTCCAGGCGCAGCATGGCATTCTCCCCCTTCGAGGCGGCTCCGATCTGCTTCTCCAAAGCAGGGATTTCGCCGTATTCGAGCCGGGAAGCCCGCTCGTACTCGCCCCTGGACTTGGCCTGCTCCAGCTCGATGCGCAGGTCGTCCAGTCGCTTCTGCATGGCCCGGGTCTGCTCGATCTGCTTCTTCTCGTTTTCCCACTGGGCCCGGAGCCTTGCCAGCTCCTCGTTCAGCTCCGCCAGGGACTTGTCCACTTCCTTCACGCGCGCCTTGCTGACCGCATCCTTCTCCTTGGCCAGGGCGTGCCGCTCCAGCTGCAGCTGCATCTCCCGCCGCTCCCGCACGTCGATTTCCAGGGGTCGGCTGTCAATCTGCATGCGCACGCTGGAGGCCGCTTCATCCATGAGGTCCACGGCCTTGTCCGGTAGGAAGCGGTCCGCGATGTAGCGGCTCGAGAGCTGGACGGCCTCCACCAGGGCCGCGTCCCGGATTCGCACCCCGTGGTGCAGTTCGTAGCGTTCCTTCAGTCCCCGCAGGATGCTGATGGAGTCCTCGACGGTGGGCTCCTCCACATAGACCGGCTGGAAGCGCCGGGCCAGGGCCGCATCCTTCTCCACGTGCTTCTGGTACTCGTTCAACGTCGTGGCGCCGATGCAGCGCAGGTCGCCTCGGGCGAGGGCCGGCTTCAGGAGGTTGGCCGCATCCATGCTGCCTTCGGCGGAGCCTGCCCCCACCAGGAGATGCAGCTCGTCGATGAAGAGGATGATCTTTCCTTCGCTCGCCTCGATCTCCTTGATCACGCCCTTGAGGCGCTCCTCGAACTGGCCCCGGTACTGGGTGCCGGCCACCAGGGCACCCATGTCGAGTCCCATGAGCCGGATGCCCTTGAGGCTCTCCGGGACGTCATTCTTGATGATCCTCTGGGCGAGCCCCTCCGCGATGGCCGTCTTGCCTACGCCCGCCTCGCCGATGAGCACGGGGTTGTTCTTGGTGCGCCGGGAGAGCACCTGCAGCACCCGGCGGATCTCCTCATCCCGGCCGATGACGGGATCCAGCTTGCCGCTCTCGGCCAAGGCGGTGAAGTCCTTCGCGTACTTCTCCAGGGAGGCGAACTTCTCTTCCGCCCGCTCGTCTTCGACTCGCGCTCCCCTGCGGGACTCGCGGATGGCTCCTTCCAGCTTCTTGCGGTCCAGGCCAAAGCGCTCCAGGAGCTTCTTCACATCCGTGTGTGCGTTGGCAAAGGCCAGAAGCATGGCGTCCGTGGAGAGGAAGCGGTCCCCCAGCCCTCGCCCGGTATCCGAAGCCAACTCCAGGAAGCTACGGATGGCTGGACCCGCCTGGGGCTCGGCGCCGCCGATGGCCTTGGGCAGCCGGTTGATGAGCTCCTCGGCCCCGTCCACGAGGCCCTTCTGGGTATCCAAATCCAGACCCGCCCGCTCAAGGACCGCTCGCAGCCCCATCTCGGGAGCCATCAGGGCCAGGAACAGGTGTTGCGGCAGCAGCTCCGGATGCTGACCCTGCATGGCCTGGTCGCGGGCCGCCACCAGGGCGGCATTGGCTTTCTGGGTGAAGGGCAGCTGAGACATGGTAGCCTCCCAGTCCAAGGTTACTTCAAATATGATTCGTTTCAACTAAGATTTTTTAAATTTTTCAAATCATGTTTATCTCCGCGTAAGGAACCCCTTTCGGTCAACAGCCGTTCCCACGCCAACAAGACCTTGCGCACAAGGTCTGGTCTGCGCGGGAAGATCCCGATCCGGATGGCGAACAGGAGTGTCAGACTGCGAACGTCTTGCCGTCGCTCGCCGGAGCTATCTCCTCAGGTAGGTGAAGCTGGGATCCGGACGCCCCACAAAGCAGGCACGCGTGAATCCGTACTTTTTAATGATGGCAAAGGCGGTCCGCGCCTCGGCCTCCTTGTCGCCGAAATCGAAGAGCCAGTGGCTGCCGTCCACGATCTTCCAGCGCCCGTCGATGTTCCGGACCTCGATGGTGTTGGGATTGAAGCCCACGCTGTCCTCCCCGGGCATGCTTCCCACGGGAGCCTTCCCGTCGACGAGAAGGTACTTGAAGCTGGGATCGGGACGGCCGATGAAGCAGGTCCGGTCCATCCGGTAGTGCCTGATGACCTTCAGCGCCTCCAAGGCTTCCGCCTGCTTGTCGCCGAAGCTGAACATCAGGTGGTTGCCATCGACGATCGTCCAGCGCCCGCCCACGTTCTTGACGGTCGCGGTCACAGGGTTGAACGACAGGCAGTCCTCCTGAACCGCGGGGACCACAGACAGGCCGGGCACGGGCTTGATGGGCGCCAGCTCGAGCTGCCTCCTGAAGGTGTACGTGGCGGTGTAGTGGCTCCGGTTGCTGCCGTCGGTGAAGCGGGTGTAGACCTCGGCACGGACCATGTTGTTCCCTGCCGGCACCACGATGAGCTGCGTCTGGCTGAAGCTCGTCGTGAACAGCGCTGAGACAGCCCGGGCTTGGGATTCCACGGGGGAGGAGACGTCCGGGGCATAGGCGAAGGCATCCACTTCGCCCCAGTCGCAGTCCTGGGGATGGCACTTGCCCCAGGCGCGCACCCTCAAGGCCTCGCCACTCCCGGTGATGAGCAGGGCCGTGAGCCCCTTGGTGTTCGGGTCCGTGTTCTTCCAGTTGCCTGTGAGCTGGTTGAGGGCCGCGAAACATACGGAATGGCCCACCAAGAACAGAATGGCAAATACAAAGATATTAAGTGTTTTTTTCATATTTGCCCCTCTCTGGCATTGAAAGAAATGATGTTGGATCGCACACCATTCTAGTGAGCTCGACATCCTCCCGGTCAATGGAATTGGTACGAGGCAAGCTGGACCCGGTTGCGGGACCGGATCCAGCAAGTCCTGTGGGCGAGCCTGGAGAATATGGCCCTAGCGTTCCGGCGCGAGCCCTGTCTCCTGCGGCGTGCGCCAGAGGTTGGAGAGCAGCAGCTGGCGCATGTGGAGGAACTCCTTCGGCATGCGGTCGTAGAGGCGCTCGAACAGCTCTTCGTGGAAGAGCAGCTCCTTGCGCCAGTCGTCCCGGGGGATCCGCTGGGCCTCCTTGAGCTGGGCGGGGCCGAAGCCTTCCAGGCCCGTCAGGTCGATGTCCCCTTCCTGGGGAATCCAGCCCAGGGGTGCCTCCGCCGCATAGGCCTTCCCGTGGACCCGGTCCACGATCCACTTGAGCACCCGGAAGTTCTCGGAGTAGCCGGGCCAGATGAAGCGGCCCCCCTTGTCCTTGCGGAACCAGTTGACGCAGAAGATGCGGGGCGGATTCTTGATCTCCCGGCCCATCTTGAGCCAGTGGTTGAAGTAGTCGCCCATGTGGTAGCCGCAGAAGGGCAGCATGGCGAAGGGATCGCGGCGCACTTCGCCGATGTTGCCCGCCGCGGCAGCGGTCATCTCGCTGCCGATGGTGGCGGCCATGTAGACCCCGAAGCTCCAGCTGAAAGCCTGCATGACCAGCGGCACGGTGGAGGCGCGCCGCCCGCCGAAGATGAAGGCGCTGATGGGCACACCCTTGGGATCCTCCCAGGCTGGGTCGATGGAGGGGCACTGGCTGGCAGGCGCGGTGAAGCGGCTGTTGGGATGGGCGGCCTTGCGCCCGCAGCCCTTGGTCCAGGGCTGCCCCTGCCAGTCGATGAGTTCCTCTGGCTCTTCGTCGGTCATGCCCTCCCACCAGACGTCTCCATCCGGCGTCATGGCCACGTTGGTGAAGATGGCATTCCTCGTCATGGTGAGCATGGCGTTGCCATTGGACTTCATGCCCGTGCCCGGCGCCACGCCGAAGAAGCCGGCTTCGGGGTTGATGGCGTAGAGCTTGCCGTCGGGCCCCGGCTTGATCCAGGCGATGTCGTCGCCGATGGTGGAGACCTTGTAGCCCTTGAACTGCTCAGGCACCTGGAGCATGGCGAAGTTGGTCTTGCCGCAGGCGCTGGGGAAGGCCGCCGCCACGTAAGTCTTGGCGCCGTTAGGCTCCTCGAGGCCGAGGATCAGCATGTGTTCGGCGAGCCAGCCCTGGTCCCGCCCCATGGCGCTGGCGATGCGCAGGGCGAAGCATTTCTTCCCCAGGAGCGCGTTGCCTCCGTAGCCGCTGCCGTAGGACCAGATGGACCGCTCCTCGGGGAAGTGCACGATGTACTTCTCCTCCCGGTTGCAGGGCCAGGGCACATCCTTCTCACCGTTCTGCAGGGGCCGGCCCACGGAGTGGAGGCACGGCACGAAGTCGCCATCGCCCAGTACGTCCCAGACCTTCCGGCCCATGCGGGTCATGATGCGCATGTTCACGACGACGTAAGGCGAGTCCGACAGCTCGATGCCGATGTGCGCGATGTTGGATCCCAGCGGTCCCATGCTGAAGGGGATGACATAGAGCGTGCGGCCCTTCATGGAGCCGTCGAAGAGCCCCGTGAGCCTGGTCTTCATCTCGCGCGGATCCTCCCAGTTGTTGGTGGGGCCCGCATCCTGCTTGCGCAGGGAGCAGATAAAGGTGCGGTCCTCGACCCGGGCCACATCGCTCGGATCAGAGAGCGCCAGGAAGCAGTTGGGCCGCTTCTCGGGATTCAGACGCTGGAAGGTGCCGCCCTGCACCATCTGCTCGCACAGGCGGTCATATTCCTCCTGGGAGCCGTCGCACCAGTGGATCGAGTCGGGCTTGCAGAGCGCCGCCACCTCCTCGATCCAGGCGAGGGCCTTCGAATTACGTACGTAGTCCGGGACGTTGAGGGTTGGGCTCATGGGCGCTCACTCCACGTGGTAAGGCGGGACTTATCAAGGCCGCAACGGGGGCGCTTTCGATTCGCTCGGTGCGGTGCCCCCAGTGTAGGCACTTACATCCCGAGGTCGCAACGTAAGATTTTTTTCTTCCCGCTCTCCCCAATCGGCACATTGCACTTCTCAACCATATACAAACCACAACTTACGCCGATCGTCTTGCCTTTTGCCGCCGCTCTTGGTGTCGTGGTGATGAGGTCCTATGTCCACTCCCATGCTGCAACAGATCGCCGGGCTCAAGCGGGAAGCCGGCGAGGCCATCCTGCTCACCCGGATGGGGGACTTCTACGAGCTGCTGGGGGAGGACGCCGTCAAGGCCGCGCCGGTCCTGGAGATCGCCCTCACCCTGCGCGGGAAGGGCACGGAGTCCGAGACGCCCATGTGCGGGGTGCCGCACTTCGCCCTGGAGTCCTACCTTCCCAAGCTCCTGGCCGCAGGCTACTCGGCCGCCATCGCGGAACCCACAGCCAAGCCCGAGGAGGTGAAGGGCCTTCTGCCCCGAGCCATCAAGCGCATCATCACCCCAGGGACCTGGCTGGATGACGACGGCCGCTGGCTGGCCGCCGTCCATCGCCGCGGCGAAGCCTGGGGCATCGCCCTGCTCCAGCTCGCCTCAGGGCAGCTGCGGGTCATCCCCGGGGACGGCCCGGAGCACCTGGCCGCCACCCTGGCCCGGCTGGCGCCCCAGGAGTTGATCCTCGCCGAGGGGGCTCCCGATCCCTTCGAACTGGAGGCCGCCCGCACGGCACTGCCCCCGTGGCGCTTCGAGCCTGAGCGGGCTCGCCAGCAGATCCTGGCCTTCTTCACCTGGACCCACCTCGAAGGCATCGGCCTGGATCCTTATCCTGCAGCCATCGGCGCCCTGGGTGCCCTCCTGGACCAGGTGGAGACCACCCAGAAGGGCCGCCCTGCGCATATCCAAGGGGTCAGCCTGGAACTGGGGGCAGTGGGGCCGCTGCTGGACGCCACCTCCGCCCGGCATCTGGAGATCACGGCCAACACCCTGGACAGTTCCAAGGCTGGAAGCCTGCTGCACTTACTGGATGGCTGCCGGACCCGCATGGGGTCGCGCCTGCTGAAGACGTGGCTGGACCAGCCCCTACGTGAGAAACCACCGCTTGAGCGCCGCTGGGCGCAGGTGAGCTGGCTCACCGAAGACTCCCGTCGGGAGCCCCTCCAGAAGCTTATGGCCACCGTTCCGGATCTGGACCGGCTCCTGGGCCGAGTGGCCCTGGGCCTGGTCTCGCCCCCGGAACTGGCCCAGCTGCGGGAGGGCCTCGCCCAGCTCCAGAAGCTGCCGGCCCTGATCGCCGAGGGCGGCTGGTTCGAGCAGGCCCGGGAGCTGGAGCTCTGGCCCGAGGGCACGCCGCTCTGCGGGGGCCTGCTGGCGGAGCTGAAGCGGTGCCTGGCAGAGGCACCGCCCCTGGATCTGGAGAAGGGCGGCACCATCAACGAAGGGGTGGACCCTGACCTGGACGCCGTGCGGCATCTGGCGCGGGATGCCAAGCAGGTGATGCTGGAGCTGGAGGAGGAGGAGCGGACCGCCAGCGGCATCGGGAGTCTCAAGGTCAAGTACAACCGGGTGTTCGGCTACTACTTCGAGATCACGAAGGCCAACCTGGCCGCCGCGCCCTCCCATTTCATCCGCAAACAGACCCTCGCCAATGCGGAGCGGTTCACCACCGAGAAGCTGATGGCCTTCGAGCAGCGGCTCCTCTCCGCAGAGACGGACCAGCTGAAGCTGGAGGAAGCCCAGTTCCGGCGCCTCACGGCCCTGGTGCT
>Ga0129297_10001433_pt1 | contig 12072 bp, 8 predicted proteins | sample I18A1metaG_FD_94708 | JGI IMG/M metagenome (GOLD analysis project Ga0129297, IMG submission 94708) | Lake sediment bacterial and archeal communities from Gulf of Boni, Indonesia to study Microbial Dark Matter (Phase II) - ​I18A1 metaG | ecosystem: Environmental > Aquatic > Freshwater > Lake >... | reverse complement strand
GTTCTATAGCCTGCATGCCATATCTACCCTGCTCTTTGACCGTCCCTGTTTCAAGAATGTCATCTGCCACGGGCTTATCCTTGATGCTAAAGGCGAAAAGATGAGCAAGTCCAAGGGGAATGTGGTTGACCTCTGGACAATGATTAATAAGTATGGCGCTGATGCCCTGCGCTGGTACCTTTACACGACTGTGCCGATGGGCAACCCGATACGCTTTGCTGAGGAGGCTATTGCCGAGATATCCCGTCATTTTCTGATGACTCTGTGGAATGTCTATTCTTTCTTCGTAACTTATGCCAACATAGATAATTTCATACCTGACTCAAAACAGGGCTCACCAGCGCAGTCGGAGCTTGACCGCTGGATTCTCTCTGAACTTAATCAGCTTATCATTGATGTAGATGCGGCTCTGGACAAGTATGACCCCAGGGGCGGTGGCTGGCAGATTGCTAACTTTGTTGACGAGCTATCCAACTGGTATGTACGCCGGAGTCGGCGGCGGTTCTGGAAGAGTGAGAATGATGCCGACAAACTATCAGCCTATACCACCCTTTATGAATGTCTGGTTACGCTATCAAAGCTTTTGGCGCCCTTTACTCCTTTCCTAGCTGAGGAGTTATATCAAAACTTGGCGCGGTCTGCGTTCTCTGAAGCTCTGGAGAGTGTGCACCTGACTGATTTCCCGGTGGCTGATAAGCAAAAGATTGACGAGCGTCTGTCTGACGATATTCGTATAGCAATGCAAGTATCAAGTCTGGGTCGGGCAGCGCGAAGCCAAGCTGGTATCAAGGTGAGACAGCCTTTAGCGAGGCTCTTCGTAAAGGCTGGTTCGAGAGCACAGAATGAAGCTCTTAAACGCTTGGAGTCCCAGGTACTGGAAGAGGTCAATGTGCAGACATTGGAAATTGTGGACGACCCTAAGCTGGTATTAGAAAGGATAAAGGGTGGCCAATTAGCTGAAGAAGGAGAAACTATCGTGGTGCTGGATACCAGTATTTCTCCAGAGCTTGAGGCAGAGGGAATGGCGCGGGAGATTGTTCACCGCTTGCAGACGATGCGCCGCTCGGCGGGATTTGATATTGCTGACCATATAGAAACTTACTATCAGGGTGATGATTACATCAGGAAAGTGATGGGAAACAAAGAACTTGCCGATTACATCAAGCAGGAAACGCTGTCTCAGCGACTTGTTGAAGGACTACCGGAAAAGGTTGACTTTAAGGAAAGCTACAAATTAAGCGGTCATAACATATTGCTGGGGGTAAAAAGGCTGGAGTGATTTATTAGGGTGGCGGGCTTTCAATCAGGGTAGCGCTGGTAGTCTTCTGGCTCTCACCCCGCCAGTAGGTTATTTCTACCTTTTGCCCTATTTCAGCCGAGCGTATCGCCTGTATTAAATCGTCAACCGTGTCTATCTCCTTACCCGCAAAACTGGTGATGACATCACCGACTCTCAAGCCAGCCTCATCGGCCGGGCTACCCGAAGCCACATTTACGACAAAAGCCCCTTTATCGACGGCCAGGTTGTACCTTTGAAGCACAAATTGATTCACGGGGTAGAGACTTACCCCAAGCCAGGGACGCACCACATAGCCAGTTTTAACCAACTGCTCTATAATCGGGGCGGCTTCCTGGCTACTTATGGCGTAGCCCATACCCTCTACACCCACCGAGGCAATCTTGGCACTGGTGATGCCGATTACCTCGCCGGCCATATTGACTAGCGGTCCGCCGCTATTACCGGGATTGATAGGCGCGTCAGTTTGAATCAGGTTATATAAAGTTTGCGATGAGGTAACCGATAAAGAGACATCGAGGGCACTGACAATCCCGCTGGTAGCACTTGTCCCCTCTCCTAAAGAATTACCGATAGCGACTACCCAATCGCCAATTCTTAATTTAGAGGAATCTCCTAAAGTAGCTGCGGGCAGGTTTGTGGCATCAATTTTGAGTATCGCTAAATCTGAAAGCGGGTCGGTATGTACTGTAGTCGCATCTACCGGGAAGGTCCTGCCGTCATCTAGGGTTACACTGATACTCGTAGCCCCTTCGACAACGTGGTTATTAGTTACGATAATTCCGTCCTCTCTTATAATCCATCCTGAGCCGGCACCCTCCTGGGTGTTAGGCTGGTTGAAAATATCATAGCCGGTGACCTTGATGTTAATAGCGACTACCGATGGCTTAATCTTGGCGACGACATCGGCAATGCTGGGTAATGTCAAGCCTTGGCTTTCAGGAGGCGTTATTGACCACTCAGACACAACAGGGGTGACGTTAGTTGTGACCGCAGAGCTCGATGGTGGCGAAGTGTCAGCACTGGGTAACAGGCTACAGCCAGTGCTTAGCACAATGGACAAAATCAGAACCAGGGCGACAAATAGATTTTTGATATTTATCCTTTTCATCGCTATCATTATAGTTCATTGATTATTAAATTGTTATTAATTTTGAATATCAATTATTAAATAATTATAACAAAATCTTGAAACAGGCAAAATAATGGGCTGGGTTACACCAGCCCATTATTTCAATCTGGTAAGATAAGCGTTTATGCTCCGGGGACTTGAGGTAATGAAGCCAGCGCTTCCTTTACTTTCTCCTCAGGATATGCATAATCCTGCAATCTCCCGGAGAGGTACTCATCATAGGCAGCCAGGTCAAAGTGCCCGTGCCCGCTGTGAGCTATCAGGATGGTCTTGGATTTGCCTTCCTCCTTGCACTTCAGGGCTTCATCAATGGCTACCTTGAGGTCGTGGCATGGTTCGGGACCAGTAATAACACCCTCGGTGCGAGCAAAGGTTACCCCAGCTTTAAAGGTTTCGGTCTGGTGTTCTGCCCTAGCCTCAATTAACCCTAGCTTATAGAGGTGGCAAACAATGGATGCCATTCCATGGTAGCGCAGTCCTCCGGCATGGACTGGTGGAGGGATAAATTTATGCCCTAGCGTGTACATTAGAATAATCGGAGCCATCCCTGCCTCGTCCCCATAGTCCCAGGTATAGATGCCCTTGGTCAGGGAAGGAGCTGCCATAGGCTCGACACAGATGATACGCAGGTTCGGTTTCTTTCCGCTGAGCTTGTCTCTAATCCAGGGCAGGAACTGCCCGGCAAAGTTCGAGCCACCACCGACACAGCCGACGATGATATCGGGATAGGCATCAGCCATCTCCATTTGCTTCCTGGTCTCCTCGCCAATGATGGTCTGGTGAAGCAGGACATGATTGGCGACACTGCCTATGGAATAATGGGTATCTTCACGGTTGAAGGCATCCTCAATGGCTTCGCTAATGGCGATTCCCAGACTACCGGGATGTTCGGGTTTCTCAGTCAGAAGGCGGCGTCCAACTTCGGTATCCGGGCTGGGGCTGGGTACCGCCTTGGCTCCCCAGGTCTCCATCAGGATACGGCGGTAGGGCTTCTGATTGTAGCTCACCCTGACCATATAGACCTTACACTCCAGGCCAAAGAACGCACAGCCCATAGCCAAAGCACTTCCCCACTGCCCCGCCCCAGTCTCGGTGGTCATGCGCTTTATCCCTTCTTTTTTGTTGTAGTATGCCTGGGCGATGGCGGTGTTAGGTTTGTGGCTCCCTGCCTGGCTGGTTCCTTCGTATTTATAGAAAATCTTGGCTGGAGTATCCAGGTACTTCTCTAGCCGATACGCCCGATGTAGAACTGTTGGCCGGTAGGTATGGTAAGCAGCCTGCACCTCCTCTGGAATTTCAATGTAGCGTTCTTTGCTGAACTCCTGTTTGATTATTTCCATCGGGAAGAGGGGTGGAGGCAAGGGCATATCGAAGGGCATAACCTCCTTGGTAGCCGGGTGCCGGTATGGTGGCAGTGGCTCGGGCAAATCAGGCAGGACATTATACCATTTGGTTGGCATATCCTTCTGGTCAAGAAAATACATTGCTCTATCGAATTTTTTTGCCATTTTTTCTCCTTTCTTTTTAGTTTAGTTATGGAACAAATTCATTGTTATCTATCTTGGCCCCACACGGGGCCACCTTTGTGACATAGTAAACATTTTGCCTCCTTAACAGAAAAGCCTCCCGCCCTTTAAGGGGCGGGAGGCTTCTTCCGCGGTGCCACCCTTGTTATCCCGATTTTATCGGGACATCTTTTTCAGGTACAAAGCCTGAGCTCAACATACTCAGCTTAATACCCTAGGATACGCTAACGCTTCCTCTGCGGCAATACCTACTTCTCCCGATTTCATCGGGGCTTTCAGTTTGCGGCTCCCAAGTCCATTCACCTCCGGCGCTGACATCGGCTCACACCTTACCCGACTCTCTGCGTCTCGCTTTGAAGGCTACTAGTCTTGTTCACAGCCTTTACGCTATTCAATTATACAGATTCTACTCTAATGTCTATTTTTTGTCAAGCGCCCAAGTTGACTTTAGATACCTCAAGCTTTATAATGATGATGGTCTGGAAGACTACCCCTGAGGTTTGCTGTAACGGGCAACAGCCCTTGAACCGACATTTTTACGGAGCTATTTGTGGAACTCGTGAGCTGCCGTAAGTCTGAAGACCACAACATTTTACATCAGCACTTAAACTATGACTTTTGATAAAATACAGGCTCAGGCGACATCAGAGTGGGAAGCCCTTAATCACAGCAATAAACCCATTATTCTTATCGGGATTGCTACTTGTAGCCAGAAGGTTGGCGCCCTCGCTGTGCTTGAGGCTATTAAGTCGGCATTAGCCAAGAACAATATTGAGGCTACCATCACGCAGGTTGGCTGCATTGGGCTCTGTTATGCCGAGCCCCTGGTGGATATCATTAAGCCAAATCGTCCTCGCATCAGCTATGGTTCTGTTACCCCGGAGATTGTACCTCAGCTTATCGAAGATTATCTCATCAACGGTAACCCTCGCCCTGACCTCGCTCTGGGAACCATTGGCGATGACAGTATTGATGGCATTCCCAAGCTTTTTGAGCTACCGATGTTGAAACCCCAGATGCGCCTACTTCTGCGTCGCTGCGGGATTATTGACCCAGAGAATATCAATCACTATATTGTCAACAATGGTTATAGTGGACTAGTCAAAGCGCTGGGTATGACACCTGAGGAGGTGATTGCGCAAGTAAAGAAGTCAGGCTTGCGAGGTCGCGGCGGTGCTGGCTTTCCTACCGGCTTGAAGTGGGAATCGTGTCGCGGTACCCCGGGTGAGCCGAAGTACTTTATCTGTAATGCCGCCGAAGGTGATGTTGGGAGCTTTGTCGACCGCACCCTGCTGGAGGGTGACCCCCATTCTGTTCTGGAGGGGATGCTCATCGGTGCTTACGCTATCGGGGCAGGTGAGGGCTATATTTACATCCACTCCGAATCTGCGCTTGCCATTGAACGGTTAGAGACTGCCCTGAAGCAAGCCAGCGAGAAGGGTTTAGTCGGTGATAATATCCTGGGCTCTGGCTTCAGTTTCCATATCAAGATTTGGCAGGGTGACGAGGCTTATATCTGCGGCGAGGAGACTGCCTTAATTAGCTCCATTGAGGGGAAGCGGGAGGTGGGGATACCAAGAATTCGCCCTCCTTATCCCGCCCAAGTAGGCTTATGGTCAAAGCCTACCTGTGTCAATAATGTGGAAACCTTAGCCAATGTCCCTCATATAATTGAAAAAACCGGCGATTGGTATGCCGGTATAGGTACCGAGAGAAGCAAAGGCACCAAGCTTTTCAGCCTTAGCGGGAATATTGCCCGCCCTGGAGTAGTTGAGGTTCCCTTTGGTATGACCCTACGAAGGCTGGTTGAAGAAATTGGTGGCGGCATACCAGACGGGCGTAAGCTTAAGGTAATCCAGCCGGCTGGCGTTATGCTGGGTCTCATCCCGGCAAGCCTTATTGACCAGCCTCTTGACTTTGATGCTCTCACCAAGATAGGCAGTGGGCTTGGCAGTGGCGGCTTAATCGTCATTGATGATTCAGCTTGCATAGTTAATGTTGCTCACTCATTAGTATCTTTTGCGTGTAACGAAATGTGCGGGAAGTGCTCAATAGGACGGCTAGGCACGAAACAGCTGCTGGTTATCCTTGAAAACATAATCAATGGTAAAGGACGGCCTCAGGATATTGACTTGCTTACTGAATTGACTGAGGCTGTGAGTCCTGGTGCGTTATGCCCTCTCTGTGGAGGCGTCCCCAGCCCGACCAGGAGTATACTCCAGCACTTCCGTGATGAACTCGAGGCACACATCAAAGAACATCGTTGCCCGGCTAACGTTTGTCAGGGACTGAGTGAAACCCCCAAGTCTTAGCAGTAGGAGAGAGTTGCTTGGATGATATAGTCAAATTAACCATCGATGGCGAAGAGGTTGAAGCCAGGAAAGGAATGACCGTGCTGCGGGCAGCCGAGGAGGCTGGCTTGTTCATTCCTACCCTCTGCTCTGATGCTGACCTGACACCATTTGGGGCTTGTCGCCTTTGCGTTGTGGAAATCGAGGGAACTCGCGGTTTGCCCACCGCCTGCACTACACCGGTCGCGGAGGGAATGGTAGTGCGGACTGAGACACCGGCAGTCGAGAGGGAGCGCCGTCTCGCTGTAGAGTTAATTAGGACTGACCACCCTACCGATTGTAATGCCTGTCCTAGGAACCTGCAGTGTGATTTGCAGATGATGGAGGCTCTTCTCGGCATTACCGAGGCGCGCTTTCACACATTAACCAGGGAAGTCCCTGTCGATAAAAGTAATCCCTTCTTTAATCTTGACCGCAATTATTGTATTCTTTGTGGCAAGTGCGTTCGTTCATGTGATGAAATCCGGGGGGTCGAGGCTTATGCCTTCGCTTCCCGCGGCTACGATAGGCATGTGGCTACTCTTGATGATGGCTTACTAATTGACTCAAATTGTGAGTCCTGTGGGGAGTGTGTTGACCGTTGCCCGGTTTATGCTCTTATCCCTAAAGAGACCAGAAAACCAACCAAAGAGGTAGAAACGATTTGTCCTTACTGTGGAGTAGGCTGTGGGGTTACTTTGGGCATCCGCCAAGACGAGGTGGTCACCAGCCACGGCAGAAAAGAAGGCACGGTCAATAAAGGCAGTCTTTGTGTTAAGGGCCGTTTCGGCATTTCTGAATTCATCCACCATTCTCAGCGTCTAACTATCCCATTGGTGAGGCGAGATGGAGAACTGAGTAAAGCAAGCTGGGATGAGGCACTGGACCTGGTTGCCAAGAAGCTCAGTAGCTATCAGGGGAATGAGGTAGCGGTAATTGCCTCGGCTAAGTGCACTAACGAGGACACTTATGTTGCTCAGAAATTTGGCAGAGTGGCACTGGGTACTAATAATATTGATAACCAAGCCCGTTTGTCCTTATTACCCAGCGTGGCAGGTCTGACCCGGAGCTTTGGTAGTGGGGCCATGACCAATTCAATTGAAGAGATTAGCGATTCTGCCGGTGTTCTGGCTATTGGCATTGATTTAACAGTAACCCACCCCATAATTGGCCTTAAGGTCAAAAAAGCAGGGCGTAAGGGGGCAAAACTCATCGTGGTTAACCCGCGTGAGATTGATTTGGTTCGTTTTGCTGACCTGTGGCTGCGACCTAAGCCGGGGACAGATGTTGCCTTACTTATGGGGATGATGCGGGTGATAGTGGATGAGGGGCTTCTCGACTCAGCCTTCATCAAGGAACGCTGTAAAGACTTTGAAGCCTTTAAGGAATCGCTCAAAGCTTTTCCGCTGGATGTTGTGGAGCAGATTACCGGCGTGCCGGCTGGTAAGATAGCTGAAGCGGCGAGAACATACGCCACCAGCGGCCCTGCTGCCATTCTCTATGGAACGGACTTTGCCCGGAGTTCGCCTGGCACCGATGGCATAAATGCCGTGGCTAACCTGGCAATGCTTACCGGGAACGTTGGCAAGCCATCGTCCGGAGTAAACCCTCTATGGGCCCAGAATAACGCCCAGGGTGCTTGCGATATGGGGGCTTCACCTGACTTTTATCCGGGCTATCAATCTTTAAGCGACCCCTCTATAAAGGGAAAGTTTGAGACTGCCTGGGGATGCACTCTGAATTCCTCTGCGGGATTGTCTCTCACTGAGATATTTGATGCTGCCAGCAAGAAGCAGATAAAGGCGGTTTATCATATCGGGGCGAACCCGGTGCTGGGTGAGCTTGATGCTAACCATATTAAAGAGTCATTGACAGCGCTGGAATTCCTGGTGGTTCAGGATGTTTTCCTGACCGAAACAGCTCAGATGGCTCATGTTGTTCTGCCTGCGACAGCCTTCGCTGAGAAGGATGGCACCTTTACCAATACCGAGCGGAGGGTTCAGCGGATAAGAAGAGCCATTGACCCTGTTGGCGACTCCAGGTCTGATTGGTGGATTACCTGCCAGCTCGGTAAGAGGATGGGGAGAAAGGGCTTTGACTTTGATGACCCCTCTAAAATTATGGAGGAGATTGCCAGTCTTACGCCAATCTATGGTGGCATCTCCTACGAGCGTCTGGAGAAAGGCGATCTACAATGGCCCTGTCCTGATAAGGAAAGCGGGGGTACGCCAGTCCTGCATACCGGGACTTTCAGCGGAGGGGCAGGGCAGTTTATCCCTCTGGAATATAAGCCACCTGAGGAATTGACTGATGCTGATTATCCACTGATGCTTACTCTGGGGCGAAGCCTGTATTATACTCAGACCGGGACTCTGGCGAGAAAGGTGAGTGGTCTTAGCATACTTCGGGGCAAGGATGTGGTGGAGATGAATCCTGAGGATGCCCTAGTTCTGGGCATTGCTGATGGTGAGATGGTAAGGGTTATCTCCCGGCATGGCGAGATAATAGCTAAGGCGAAGGTAACCGACATTTCATCGAAGGGCACCGTCTTTATGGTATTTCCTCTGGTTAGTGGCCAGACGAATCTTCTGAATAACCCGGCTCTTGACCCGGTATTCAAATTGCCTAAATACATACCCTGCGCCGTGAGAATTGAAAAACACACACCGTAAAAACTAAGGGGAATGATTTTAAGCAGTAACACCATTCCCCTTTGTCTTTTTCAGGACTTAGTACCGTCCCAATACCTTTAGCCTATTTCTTCTTAGATGGACCTCCAGTCGCCTACCTGACCTATTTTCTCCGCGCTCTCATAAACTACGCATTTAAGCCTGCATTCACCTTTGGTCGTATCAATATCCTCTATCAAGGCATTATAGACCATCTGGAAATGTAGGATTTCTAGTATTCTATCCAGTATCATATTGGCTAGAGGGCACATAAAGGGTGCCACGCCACCTTCATTTTTCAAACCATATTGAAGCTTGGCTTCCATCGGGAGATGAATACAGTTCTTGACTTTGAGGACAAGCAGGATACCTTCTCCAGCTCTGGAGTAAGTTATTTCCTCGGCAAGGCCACCGGCTTTGATTTCTTTGACGCAGCTCTCTACTATTTGCTCGACGGTATTCCCTTCGATTTTCTTTGATTTGAGAAAATCCGTACCTACATACTCTACCTTGGGATGGGTCATACCTGATAGCTCTTGGTAGAAAATCTCTTCAAACCGGACTAGCAAATCATTGAAATACGCTATTTTGTCTTTATCGTTCATTTAGGCCTCTCCTTCCTGCCGAATTCTTCCCAGTAAACAATGTCTTCGAAATTCTTCTTCTCCCTGGCTTTAGGGCTTTCCGCAGGCCAACCCAGAGAGACGGTTGCTATCAACTTATACTGTCCCATCCCGGTGGGTACTTTCAATAGCTCTTTCATCCTTTTTACCAGTGATGGATATACAGATGGCCCATGAACCCAGCAGGCACCCAGACCAAGGGAATGCGCCTCTAAGAGCATACTCATTATGGCTGTGGACAGGTCGTAAGGAGTATCAAACATATCTTTTAGTTCCCCAACCACGACAATTACCACCGGGGCATTACCGGCAAATTCTGAGACTTGCCCCGTGTATAATGTCCGGAAAAGCCTGGCTTTCTTTTCCGGGTCTTTGACGCCGGCATATTTCTTTTGCCAGTAGTCTGACAGACTGAATTCTGCGGTAACGCGTCCGCCAGTGCCTAACTTGGCTATCTCGGCAATCTTGGCTTTAGTTTCGGGATTTCGGACAACAATTAGTCTCCAGGGCTGCTCATTTTCACCGCTTGGTGCCCACCGCGCCGCCTCTATTACTTTATCAATCACCGCATCGGGCACAGGGTCATCCGTGAATCTCCTGATGCTTCTCCTGCTCGAAATGAGTTCGATAATATCAGCCATTATTTTCCCTCCAACCTTATTTTTTAGTCTCTTCCTTCAGGCCGTCGATATTTGTGAGCTTAGGATTCGTCCGAAAATCATTTGGTATCAAAGACTGCCTCTGCAGCCTTTCCCAGTACAATGTCCAACTCCTCTTTAGTGAACTTCACATCTGTTTTCGGCTCCTTGATTGCCTTCACCCACTCAGCTTCGGGAGTCAATACATTCGGATTGGGGAAACCACTTCCAAACATTATCTTCTCAGGACCGCAGGCATCAATAGCATCCCGCAGCCAATGATAAAACTTATCAGGTTGCAAGCGCCAAAAGCCTTGGTACTCTGAAAAGTCCATGTAGACGTTAGGTATTATACCAGCTTCTATGACTTCTCTCCTATATATTCTTGTACCAGCGTGTCCGATCACTACCTTAAGCTCAGGGTATGTGAGGGCTGCATTGGCGATCCTTACCGGATGATTATAGTCCCAGTGAGCTATTTCCTTCCCAGAATGGATAACCACAGGCACTCCCCAGTCAATACATTTTTCATAGATGGGGTAACAAATCGGATCATCTGGGCGAAATCCTGAAGGCGGCATGAAGTAGAACCCCTTCATTCCCCAATCTTCAATGGCCTCCTTGGCAATGTCAAGAGCATCCCCTCGCCTGGGATCAAGAGCACACAACGGTATGAACCGGCCCTTATGCTTCTTCGCCGCATCGGCATGGGCCTTATTCTGCTCTCTTACGGGAACTTTTGGCGGTCCGGTTATAGCCTCCCAATCCACAGGGAAAATAACGCCCTTGTCCACCCCTGCTTTGTCCATCATTTCAACCACATGATCGCCCTCAGGGTCAACCACTGGCGGCCACATAGCCATCAACATCTCCCGAAAGTCATCAGGGGTCTTGTTTGTATGATGCACCCGATTATACTCGGTAATGTACATCTTCCATACAAAGCGTAAATACTTACCCCTTACCCAACCAGTCCCACTAAGGTGCATATGAGCATCAATAATCATAATCTGAATTCTCCATTCTTTTTAAAATTTGTTTTAAAAAACAAAAATCCCTGACGGGAATTTTTGTAACACCTTGCCATCATGTCGGAGGGCTGATATTTTGGGGATTATCTGTCAACGGTATTCTCGGCTGGTATTCTATCAAAATGTTCGGGGGTTTGTCAAACTACCTGCGCCCTCAGAATTCGAGTTTGGCTCTAGCTTTAGAGGTTGACGGAGAACTGGTAGCTATGTCAAAATACGAGGTGCTAAAAGCTGAAATAGTGCTTTTTTCTTTTCTACAAGAGGAGGTTATGAGATGCCGTTCGAATTGACTCCGGCGGAGGAGATGGCACGGAAGATAGCGCGGGAGTACGCGGAGAGGGAGATAGTCCCCCGCCGGAAAGAACTGATGACTGATGACCGTGCTATCTGGGATGAACAGGCGGAAAAACAATGTAAAGCTGGTCTTCACCTGCATATCATTCCTCGTGAAGAGGGTGGCACCGGGATAGGTTTTGTCGCTAGCTGCATAACGGTTGAGGAGCTTTGCGCCGCCTGGCCGGACCTCTCATTCGTGGCTTACGGTGAGTTTGCTTATTATTTTGCCAAAGCTACCGGTGGGGAGGTAGAGAAAAAATTTATGCCCGGTATTATCAGCGGTGATATTAAGGCGACGCCGGCGATTACGGAGCCCAGCGGCGGCTCAGATATGCTGGGTCTACAAGCTACCGCCAAGAAGGTGAGCGGCGGCTGGGTTCTTAACGGAAGAAAGTGTTTTGCCAGCGAGGGAGAATATGCTGATTTTATCATGACCCTGGTTAAGACCGGTGACCCTAATGACCCGGCTACGCCTGGAGCAAGGTCACTC
>Ga0129297_10001432_pt1 | contig 12073 bp, 10 predicted proteins | sample I18A1metaG_FD_94708 | JGI IMG/M metagenome (GOLD analysis project Ga0129297, IMG submission 94708) | Lake sediment bacterial and archeal communities from Gulf of Boni, Indonesia to study Microbial Dark Matter (Phase II) - ​I18A1 metaG | ecosystem: Environmental > Aquatic > Freshwater > Lake >... | reverse complement strand
TGGACACCACCGGGGCCGGGGATGCCTTCGTTGCCGCGATGCTCTTCTCGCTCCTGGAGTTAGGCCTTGCCCGGGCAGACCTGCCGCGGCTAGAGCGGGAGCAATTGCAGCGGGTGGCCGCATTTGCGAACGCCGCCGGCGCCCTTGCCACAACGGTTCGAGGCGCTATCCCCTCCTTGCCCACCAAGAGACAGGTCGAGGCCTTTCTCAAGCAAGCCGGGGCGGCCTGAATGACGGCCCCGGCTGTTCTACTCGGGCTGGACATAGGGACCTCCAGCACGAAGGCGGTCGCCTTGCGCGAGGATGGCCGCATCTTGGCGCGGGCAACACGCGAGTACCCTATACACACCCCAAAACCGGGATGGGCCGAGCAGGACCCGGAGTGGTGGTATCGGGCGGCGGTGCTGACCTTGGGGCAGGTCCTGGGGGAGAGTGGTGTAGAGCCGGGCGCGGTGCGGGGGCTTTCATTTTCTGGCCAGATGCATGGCACCGTTATTCTGGGCGAGGACCTGCGTCCGCTCCGGCCAGCCATAATCTGGGCAGACCAAAGGAGCGCGCCGCAGGTGGGCAGGCTCAAGCGCCAACTGGGTCTGGCGCGGATGCTGCAGTGGACCGCCAACGCACTCAATGCGGGGTTTATGGGCGCCACTTTAGCCTGGCTCGCGGAAGAAGAACCGGAGACGTTCCGGCGCGCGCGATGGGTGCTGTTGCCGAAAGACTACGTGCGGCTGCGCCTGACGGGCGAGATCGCCTGCGAGGTAAGCGATGCCTCCTCCAGCGCCGTATTCGACACTGCCAAGCGGCGCTGGTCACAGGAAATGCTGGCTGCCGTGGGCGTCCCGCCGAATCTGATGCCTAAAGTCGTTGAATCCGGCCAGGTGGCGGGAGCGATCACCAAACAGGCCGGCGAGCAAACGGGTCTACCCGTGGGGACACCGGTGGTAGCCGGGGGCGGTGACCAGCCCGTAGCGGCGCTCGGCAGCGGGGCCATCGGGCCGGACACCCTTCTCGCGACAGTCGGGACCGGCGGGCAGTTGTTCGCGACTATTGACTCACCGATGGTGGACAGCCAGGCGCGCGTTCACACTTTCTGCCATTGCGTGCCCCGCAAATGGCATCTGCTGGGCGCTACCTTGTGCGCCGGGCTTTCGCTGCGCTGGCTGCGTGGCTTGCTGCGCACTGTGGCCTCCGATCTAGAGTACGGCGAGTTAGAGGCGTTGGCTGCACAAGCGCCTCCCGGCAGCGAGGGCCTGCTGTTCTGTCCCTACTTGCTGGGCGAGCGCACGCCGCACTTGGACCCGGATGCGACAGGCGCGTTCGTTGGCCTGACTCTGCGCCATGGATTGGGGCACATTGTGCGGGCGATAATGGAGGGAGTGGCTTTCAGCCTGCGCGACGGCCTGGAGGTCTTCCGCGAGTTGAAGGTACAGCCGCAGCGGGCCATTGCTTCTGGCGGGGGGGGCAGAAGCCCTCTCTGGCGGCAGATACTTGCGGACGTGCTCGGATTGGAACTCGCTCTCGGGGAGGGGGAAGAGCAGGCCGCCGCGGGTGCGGCCATGCTGGCAGGCATAGGTACTGGCGTCTACGCGAACGCGCAAGAAGCGTGCGCTCGCGTAGTGCGTCTGGGAGAAGGAGTCGAGCCGTCTGGGAACGCCCCTGCCTACGCGGAGCCCTATCAGCAATTCCGCAAGTGCTACCCCGCCCTTAGGTCGCTACGCCAATAGGTGCGGACGTAGGCGCCATCTCCGCTGCGCGCGTTTGCCACTCCCTGCGGCCGGCGGTGCCGGCTGCCGCCACCCTTCCTATGGCAAGGGCATCTCCAGTTCTATCTCGTCCCGCAACGGGATACCGTCAATGCCGATGAGGGCGATTTCCGGCTTGAGTTTGCGTGATTGTTCAAGGGCGTTGCGATGCACCGCCACGAGCACGAATCCGCGTTTCTGATAGAAGCGCACCGCCGCCATGTTGTCGTTGGTGGTTATGAGCCACAGCCGCCTGCACCCCGCGGAGGCTGCCGCAGCCTTGACCGCCTCGAGCAAGGCAGAGCCAATGCCCGCCCCTTGCACCAGACTGTTGAGGCTGACAACCTCGCACTGGTCGTCCTCTATTCGATATGTGAGCAGCCCGACGCGCTGGCCCGCCTGCACGGCAACAAAGCCGGGCAGGCGGTCAGCCTCATGGATCCTCCCGCGGGTGACGACGCGCGTCGAACCCCAATGCTCTCGCAGCAACTGACCCACCCAGCCACGGTCCCCCTCCTCTAATGTCCTAACTTGAAACGCGTTCACCTCTAGACAGCCATCCTCTCCCAAGAACAGCGAACCTGTCGTTCCCCCTGGTCACCGGGCAGCACCGACGTTTCCCTTGGCCCGGTGTCCGTGTCTTACTCGGTCACGACGGCCGGCGATTCCCGGCGCGCGAACGGAACCCGCACGCCACGGAGCGCAACGAATCACGAGGCGAGTGTCTGCCGCAACTCCTCAAGCACCCGCCTCACGCACTCCTCGTCGTTCGTGTCGAGCCCAAACAGAATCTCGTGGAAGGGGATTATTCGCGCGTAGAAGACGACCCTCAGCCAAAACGTCTCATCCGTGTCACCTCTATAGCCAGCCAGTACCTCCCTGGCGAAGTGCGGGCCGCAGTCGTTGAGGAGGCCGGCGAAGTCGAGGGCAGGGTCACCGATGCAGGCATCGCCCCAATCAATGACGCCAGAGATCGCTGCTCGCCTGAGATCGCACAGGATGTGTTCTCCCGCCAGGTCCGCGTGCACCAGCACCGGCTTGAACTGGTAGTTCCCCTCGTCAGTCAGGAAGTCCTCCCAGAGCGCTGCTGCCTTCGATCGTCCGGCAGCACTCAACCGCGGAAAGACCTGTTCCTCCACCTGGTGGTACATATTGCAGTACTGTCCTCGCCAGCCGGCGGGGTCGGCATCGGGCGCTTTCAACTGCACCGCGCGCGATACGGGAAACCGATGCAGTTTGGAGAGAAAGTGGGAGAGGCCTGCCGCCGGATGCGACGAGCGAACGGACTCGAGTGATTCAGTCGTCAGCGGCACGCCCTCGATCTTCCGGTACGCGGCAAACCGCTTGTCCCACAGTTCGCACCCGTTTGCCACGAACTCAAAATGCGGGACAGGGATGGGCAGGGCCTCCGTCAGTGCAGGGAGCAGCGCGATCTCCTTCTCCAACTGGGCCTCCGCACTGGCCCCCCTGGGGAAGCGAAAGATGAACTCCCCGTTCACCTTCAGAACCAGGTAGTCCAAGCCGTGAACTATGGGCTTCACGCCCCGTACGGAGATCTGCGGAAAGCAGACCTGGATGAGTCGCGTGTAGAGGCCAACGTCCACAGCCGACGGTTTGCCCACCTAGTACGCCTCGGCCCGGGCGTCCCGCGCCAGCGCCCCGCTGAGGCGGAGCAGCGTCGTCGGGAAGGGCGCTGCCGACACCATTCAGAACGACCAGCCGGGCGTCGGCTTCGGCAGGCGCAATGTCCAGTCGAGTTGCTCCAGGAGTTCCCGCGGCCCGGACAGGTTGTCGGTCACGGCGAGGCCGGTTGGGGGGCGGACGCCGAGCCACATTCGGGTGAAGGCGTTGACCGAGGCCCGCAGCGTGGGCAGAGCGGGGTCGGTGGCTGGCTGCGCGGCGGAGGAGGGGCCGAGGGTGACGACGTAGCCGCCGGCAACGCCGCGCCAGGGGGCGTCCGGTTCGAGCGCGCTCGCGACGGGGTCGGTGAGGCTCAGGTTGAAGCGCACGGGGTCCCCGGGGAGGTGAGTCCGCTCGAGGCAGCCGGGCAGATTGCAGATGCGGAACTGGCGCCAGGCGCCCGCCTCGATCCTAGTCTCGTACTTGCCCTTCTCGCCTATCTCCTGCCGTAGGAAGGGCCGCTCAATGAGGTCCTGAAGTTGGATTCCCTGCGGCTCGTCCATTCTGACCAAACGCACCTGATCGCCGAACCCGCGCAGCAGGGCCATCAATTCCACAAACTGTTCCGGTGTTTGGTAGGCGATCCAGTCGATATTGTACGGCCCGCTGCCCACGTCCTCGGCGCCGCACCAGAAGTGGAGGGTGAGTTCGGCGTTGGGTCCGTCACAGTAGCCGAGGCCGAATGCCTTCTCGCCGTGGACCATTGCCGACTTGGTCATTTCGGGCGGGGTGAGGTTGCAGGAGCCGTGCCCGCGCATCCGGTTCAGCCGCGACTGATGCACCATGTTCCAGTCGTCGGCAGTGAGCCGGCGGGGGATGCGTGCCGTGACCCTCACCTTGAGCGTACCGGGGTCAAAGCCCACCCAGTGCTCGTAGGGCCCCGTGCCGAAGCCAAGTTGATCGTAGTAGCCCTGCTCGAACATCCCCAGGCCGGACACCAGCGCCCCCTCGGCCGCGTCGGCAGCCACCGCAAGCGCAGTCAAGCGCTTGGCCAGGCCTTGCTTGCGGGCGACGCGGCTGGTGGTGACGGCTGTCACGCAGGACAGGGGGAGGTCCTCGTCGAGATAGCGAATAGTGCCGGGCGTGGTGGTGACCAGACACTCGGCCTCGCCGCTGACCTCGGCCACCAGGGCGCGGCTGCACTCCACGTGGAGGTCCATTGACTCCTCCCTGTCTTTGTGCAGCCAACCGGTCTCACGCCATATGCGGCGCGCGCCCTCTTTGTCCCTCTCAGGATTGTACGGACGAAACTGCATAGTGAGCACTCCCCGTGGGCGGGAAAGAAAGGCCCCAACAGCAAATAGCGCCATCGCGGAAAAGTCAAGGCAAAGCGCCGGGCGGACCGGCGGCTACCGCTGGGTCAGTGAGATTTCAGTTGTCCCCGCGGTCTCTGATCTCAGCGAATCTCTCTTTGCTCAGCGCAACGTCGTGCGTCAGACTGGCTTTCCTTCCGGACGTCTCTCTCATTGTTGACACGATTTCATAGCCGACCTTTTGAAATACCCGCAGGCTCCTCGGATTGTAGTCCGCTATGTCACAGCCGAATAGCATGTCGGCCTGTTCCTGACAGAAGCCGAACTCGGTAAGCAGCCGGATCACTTCGGTGCCAATTCCTTGGCCCCAGTACTCCTTCTCACCGATCATCAAATCAATGCGGCGACAATCCAGCCCGGGATACTTCCGCAGGATTCTGTCGAGGTTCATCTTCTGGAGCGAACACTCTCCGACCGCTTGGCCCTCAACTTCGATAATGAAACAGAATGCGCTCTTCGACACCCCGCGATAGATGCGGCGCACCTCTTCAGGCGTGCAAGCGGCGACGTCGTCGCCCTCGCTGTAGTAGAGAACTTCCGGGTCGCTATTCCACCCCCACAAGACGTCCCAATGATCCTCACTCATCGGTCGGAGCCGGACGGTTACCCCCCGTGCGGTGCTGCCTGCCAAAATGACCCCGTGTTTTCTCAGCCGATCCAGGCGTGCGACCCCCTTCCTTGTCCGCGGTGGGCGGCTCACCCCCAACTCCGCCCCCGTGAAGTCTACCAGAAACCCGTGGCCGCTCACCGCTGCTTGCGAAACTCCAACCTTGGAGGGCCGCTCGCTATCTCTCGCTAGGCCTCAGGGTGAGGTAAAGCGGCGACGGGCCCAGGCTGACCTTATCTCCAGCGGCGGCCATTGGCTGGCCGTCTCTGGACCGGATGTGAGACGCCTGGACGGCGAGGGCGTAACTGCCGCCGTCAACGGTCCAGGCGGCCAGGAAGCACTCGCCGCGCTTGCTGAACTCTAGCACATAGACATCGTTGGGCGTCGGCCAGCGGCGCTCGAAAGTCGCGCCGCTCAAAGTGTCAGCAAGGAAAGCATAGGCGTGGTACGCCGGCCGCTGCCGGCCCTGAGCGTCCAGCAAGCCACACAGGGTGGCCTCCAGAACGAACCAGTAACACCGGTCAGCCATGCCCGAGGCCAGAGCGAGCAGGTAGTAACGCGTCAGATAGTTGGCCTGATCCTCAAGCGACACGCCTCCCCCATACCGCACGCCCTCTGGAGTATCGGTGCTGACCCAGTTGAACTGCGTGCTCCAGAACTGCTCAATTCCGTGCAGGCGGCCGATGGCCTTGAACATCCTCGCCTTGCCGACCACATCAAAGATGCCCTCTTCCGCGTTCTCTGGCTGCCCAGAGCGGTCAACATAGAGGTGGTCGCTGAGGATATCGAACATGTCGAAGGGCCGGAGAACGGTAGCGGTCCAGTAAGACTCGAAGTCCTGCGTCGCCGGCCCCAGCAGCGATACGCCGCCCAACTCACTTGTGCGAGCACTGGCCCAAGCATCCGCCACCTTGCGCGCCACCTTGGCCGCCTCAGCGTAGTCGTAGAATGCCTCATAGCCGGACCACTTGATGCGGTTGGGGCAGGTGCCGATCTCGAAGTAACGCACCCTTGGGGCGAGGCGCGCGAAGGCCTCGCGCAAGAAGGCCTCCCATGGGGTCAGGTCGGTGACTCTGTCACTAGGCTGAACCAGTTTGACTAGCGGCTCGATCTGCGCCGCCTCAAGTATGGGCAGGGCCGCTTCCACAGCCTCAATGCCTCCGTAGCCAGCGGTGAGGCGGACCGCGCCCACGCCCAGTTTGAGCAGGTGCTCTAAGTGCGATTGGGCCTGCTGCGGCGATATGTCAAGGCCGAAGCAGGCCCGCGAGATTCGCACCTTCTGTCCGAAGGGCTGCAACCGCCCCCATTCCTCGCTCAGGCGCCCAACATCCTCCAGCAGCCAGGCACCCATATCAATGTAGGAATCCTTCTGGCGCGGCGTCAGGCCGCCAAATTCCTTCTCATACCACTTCACCTCATCAAGGATGCAGGCCCCAAAATAGCGGGCAAGAAAATCTGTGCTAAGCGAGCCCGGCTGCGCAGCAGGCTGCTGTGCCTGCGCGGCTGCCCCTGCCAGGAAAAAGAGAAGGCAGGCCAAAGCAAGAATTGTCTTGACCACTCGAGCCCCACTCCTTACCATCCGCGCCTGACCAAGGCCATGAGCCACAATCAGTGCCGGTACGAGTACGACTATCACGTGCACACTTGCTACTCGGCCTGTGGCAAGGAAGATGCCACACCGGCGGCAGTGCTGCAACGCGCGGCGGAGTGCGGGCTGAAGGCGATTGGCTTCAGCGACCACTGCTGGAGCGATGAGGACCTGGGCCTGGTGGAGCGCCTGCGCGGCGATTTGCTGGCCGCGGGCTACGGCCCCTGGCACGCGCCGGGCTCAAACCAAGCGCCTATACGTTACTACCTTGGTGTTGAGGCGCAGATGAATGCGCCTGACAAGCCCACCATAGGCGCCCTGGCGGCGCGCCAACTAGATTTCGTGCTCATGGCAACAAATCATTACAACCTCGAGGTAGTGGAGAAGCCGAGCGAGTGCACCCCGAAGGCCTTTGCCTGGCACAGCCTGGCGATGATAGAGGGGGCTATCGGGCTGGGCTATGTGGATGTCATCGCTCATCCATTCACCCCGCTTGGGGAGAGACCTTTCACACCCGCGGACATTTTCGGGCAGATCCCCGAGGGACGCTTGCTGGATTGCCTGGACATGGCTGGGAAAAGCGGCGTCGGTTTCGAACTCAATCCGGCCATGTTGCAGCACCACTGGGACTTTCTCTCAGTCTGCTATCGGATGTGCCTGGACCGCGGCGTGCGCATCAGTTTAGGAAGTGACTCGCACAGCCTGACAACCTTGGGATACAACGCGGCCCACTACCCGCCCCCCGCCTTGTGTGGCGATGTAGGCCTAAGGGAGCAGCACTTGTGGCACCCAAGAGTGAAGGGCTAGTAAAGGAGGCGCGGGAAAGACCGCTGTAGGGCACCGCGCTCGACAATGGTTAGGGCGAGATTCGCGCCAGCAAGTTACGAGCGGCGCGGTCGCCCTGCTTGCTTGCCGCCAGCGCCTTCTCCAGATGCTCGGCAACCTGCTGGAACTCAGCCCGAGCCGCCGCAGGAAGCGCGCCTCGACCTCCTGCCGAGGGCAGGAGCGACGGGCGCAGAAGGGCTTCCGCGGCTTGCTCTAGGTGGTCGGCCTCCTGGCGGAGGGCTTGCGTCATCGCCTCAGAAGCCATGTCCGGAAGCCCAGCCGCCTTGAGGAGTTCCGGCAGGCCCTCGGCAGCAGCCCGACGAGCGCTGGAGAAATACGGGAGCGCCGTGCCCTTTAGGGCGCAGAGGGTCTGACCAGCCAGGACCTCGCCGGCCGCCGCGCGCTGCGCAAGCAGTATCAGCCGCTCGTAGGCCTGCCAAGCGACGAGCAGATCGCCCCCGCTCAGCCGCTTAGCATTCATGGCCAGCAGGCGCTGTAGCGAGGCCCGGAGCATCGCCGCGGGATTCGCAGGCGCCTTGGGGGGGGCCAGTGTCAGCAGGGCAAAGGCAGCACCACGGCCGGGCTCGCCCACCAGACGAAAAACGAGATTCGCAGCCGCTGCCCAGCGAGCCCTGAAGTCCTCCAGATTGTAGGCCCGATAGCGGCTCACGGGATCGTAGACGTAGATCTCCTCGCGGGTCAGATCGGCGCCGATGACCAGGCACCAGCGCGGGGGGGGCAAGTCCACGAAAACCACAACCGGCCGCCCGCGCACAAGCAGGCTGTGCAGCGCTTGCAGTGCCGTTTTCTGGTCGGGATAGCGGCGCCAGGCTGCCTCCAATTGCATCGCCCGACCAAGTTGCAGGAAGGGATTTGCGGTAACCCAGCCCGCGCTTTGCTCAGGATGTTTGACGTGAAAAGAGAAACTCCAGGCCTCGCCAGAGATGACTGCCAAAGCGGGAACGCTCCAGCGCGATCCCAGATGCGCCAGATAGGGTGAAAGGGCCGCAACCGCAAGCGGCAGGGAGTATCCCTGCGCCTCGGCGCTACTCTCCGCCGCGGGGACGCTAAGTAACACTGTCGTCGGCTCAGCAGGCCCTGGCGGCAAGGAATAGAGCAGAAGCCCCAGGCGTTCCTGGGCCCGTTGCGCAGCCTCACTGTCGGGATACGCCCTCACCAGGCGCTCGTAGGTGGCCTTGGCTGCTTGCGCATTGCGGGCGATCTGCTGCTGGGCGGCACCCAGCGTGAGCAGAGCCTCGGCGTGCTCGGTATCGAGGCCTTTGGTTACGCGCACTGCTTCCTCGGCCGCCTGTAGGGCACCCTGTTTCTTCATCTGCAATAGGCAGCGCGCCTTGCCCAATGCGGCCGCTGCTTGCATCCGCCCCTGCTGCGGGTAACGCTGCGCTAGGTCTGCATAGGCGGAAAGCGCCGCAGACAAGTCGCCCAGGCCTTGCTCGAACACTTGCGCGCGCAGCAGCAGCGCGTCGTCCGCAAACCGGCTTTCCTGATACTGCCGCAGGAAGGCCTCCAGCGCAGCCAGGGCCTTCCTAGGTTCACCCAGGTAGTGAGCCAGCACATAGCCGATCTTGTATTGGGCCGCCTCCGCCCACTGGCTCTTAGGGTAATGCGCCAGCAAGTGGCGGTAGGCGTTGAGGGCGCTGGTATAGTTGCCCTGATTCAGGGCTTTCTCCGCCCGCTTGTAAGTGGTAGTCCCAGGGTCACCGGCCTGTCCACCAATGAAGCCCAGTCCCACCGCCAGGGCGAGCAGACAAAGCACACCGATGATCAAAACCCTGGTCATTGCCCGTGACTACTCCTGTGCCAGAGGGGCTGGGCGGCTACTGTTGCGCTAACTGCTTCAGGATGGCCGCCAGGTCGCGCAGCCGTTGCTGCTGCACCCCGCTCGTCCTAGCCACAAGGTCTTGCACGCGACCGAGGAGGTTGCTCTGCACAACCCGCTCCCGCAGCAGATCAGCCTGCACCTGAGAGACGGAGCCGCGCTCCGCAGCGTTGACGACCTCCTCCAAGAGCAGGCGCGCATCGGCACGCGTCTTGGCGTCAACCAACGCGGCGGGTGAACTGGCCAGCCAATGGAGCAAGTCCGCGCGCACGATGCTGGATCTCAAATGCTCCAACTTGGCCGATAAGCGAGCCGTGTCAGTGGAATATGCCACGTAGACCCAAGGGGCCGAGGCGACCATAACGCCAACAACGATAGCAGCGACCGCGGCAAAGCGGCGCACGGCCATTGCCCACAACGCCGCTCGAGAGGCGGGCTGCACCGAGGCCAGGCGACGGCGAAGCGCCAAGAGCGTCTTGGGAGGCGGCTCGGAGGGGCGCAGCCGGCGCAAGGCGGCTGCGGCGGCAGAGATGTCCTGGTGGAGTTGCCAGCAATGCGGGCAGTTATGAAGGTGCTCAGCAAGCGCGCCGTTCAGGTCGCGCGTCAGCCGCCCCCAGACGTACTCAACCATGTGGCTGCGCACCCAACGGCAGCGCTTCATCGTAGATACTCCTGCGCGTACTCGCCGATGAGTTCACCCAGACGGCGCATGGCGTAGTGGATGCGCGACTTAACTGTGCCCAAAGGACACCGCATCATGCGCGCGATCTCCTCATAGGAGAACCCTTGGAACTGGTAAAAGAGTATCACCTGACGATGCACATCTGACAGTTGCCCCAGAGCAGTACGCACCGCCTCGCGCAACTCACGTCGCTCCAGTTGGAGGTGTGGGGAAGGCTCCCGCCCAGCCACTAGTTCCAGCGGGTCGAAGTCCTCTCCTTCCCGAGCCTCAAGACGCTCCGCTCGCTTGATCCTCTTGAGACAGTCCTTGCAAGCGTTGAGGGCAACCTTGTGCAGCCAAGCGGAGAAGTTGGTGCCCACGCGGTACTTGGCTAGGTTCTTGTAGGCGCGGACGAAGGCTTCCTGAAAGGCGTCCTGCGCTACGTCGTAGTCACCGACGTAGTTGCTGATGAAGTTATAGATGGAGCGGGCATAACGGCCCACAAGCCCCTCGAAGGCCTCCCGCTCTCCTTCCAGCGTCCGCTCCACCAGCCGGTCGTCCGGCAGGGTGTCCAGCAGTTCACTGCGCCAGACGGCACACACGCTTTCAACGCGCTCCTCTCGGCGCCGGTTCAACGCCTACCCGCCCTTTTTGGGGCTTGACCCCCTACCCTGGCAGCTTGGCGCACGCGCGGAGATGTCGCCGCCGTTGCATCCCCCGGTCCGTCGCTCCCTCTTCCAAACATACTTTGGACTTGCACCGGATTTGGCCCAACAAAGCCATTTTATGCCCTTTCCAGCCCGGTGTCAACAAATAATCCACAAGTTATCCACAGGCTGGAGTCAAAGAGCCCCGGCACTCCCCCCACTCCCTTCTTGACGACGCCCTGTTGGCGATCATTTCCACAGGGGCTAGCCGAAAAAGACCACGAAGCGCCGGAATGCCTCGCCGCCCGAGATGCCCGCCAGCCCCCACACCACGCCCGCCATGAAGAAATGACCAATGGCCAGGGCGAGGAAGGCAGGGCGCAGCGTGCGATATGCGCGCACACCTCCTAGCCGCATTACCAGCACCTTGCACAACCACACAGCCATGAAGGGCCACCACACCTGGTAGCCATAGGCGGTGGCAATGGCAAAGCCGAGGGGGTGAAGCGGAAAACGGAACAGGTAATGTCGGACTAGAAAGAGACAGGCAGCCACCAGGGCTCCAAGAGCGACCGCCAACGAACGAGGCAAGTCGGGGCCTGGCCTTTGCTCCACCAGGATTTCCAGAGGTCGAAAGTCCCACACCAGTTTGACGGTGTCCATCACGTTGTCCCCGTAGCGGTAGTAAGCGCTGAGGTGGACGTAGTAGCCGAACCCCAGGCCAAGGACCAGGCCCAGAACGACAGCCGCGACTAGGCTGCGCATTGAGATGCGCAGGCGATGTCCGAGGTTGAGCGTCTCCCCTTGCAGCGCCATCTCGCTGGGAAAGTAGCCGCGGCTGACAAAACGATGGACAAAAAGCATTACCGGGGTGCGTCGCCCCGCGCTCAGCAAAGACCTCGCTCCGAGCATCTTTATCATAGCCTCGTCGTGCATTCCCCACGGGAAGAGCCAGACCATGGGCGCGCCCGTTTCAGCCCGAACCCGCGCGTAGGTGACCGCGATGCCCAACACCAGGAAGAGAAAGATAGCAGCGCCCCACCACACCATGCCGGTCAGGACGAACCACCCCCACAGGAACAGAACGCCTAATATCGTCCCCAAACAAGCCCACGGGGGTGCAGCCCCTTCGGACAGCGCGCCCGGCTCAGCAGATGACGGTGCCCGCAG
>Ga0129297_10001431_pt1 | contig 12082 bp, 13 predicted proteins | sample I18A1metaG_FD_94708 | JGI IMG/M metagenome (GOLD analysis project Ga0129297, IMG submission 94708) | Lake sediment bacterial and archeal communities from Gulf of Boni, Indonesia to study Microbial Dark Matter (Phase II) - ​I18A1 metaG | ecosystem: Environmental > Aquatic > Freshwater > Lake >... | reverse complement strand
GTGGAGAAGAAGTTCACGGTGCCCCTCGGGGCGGACATGGTGCTCCTGTCCATCCCGAAGCTCCTGGCGGGCGTCGAGCCGGCCGTCGTGCCCTTCGTCCCCGAGAATGAGCCCCCCGCGCCCGAAGAGCCCGTGGTGGATCCCTCCACGACGGTGGACCCCGCGATCATCGCACCCCCTGCGGCTCCCTGAAGAAAACCCCAGCCTTATCCCGCAGACCGGCGCCTCGCGCCGGTCTGTTTTTATGGGCTGGACAGCGATCACTCTCCGATGATCTTGATCAGCACGCGCTTGTCCCGGTGGCCATCAAACTCACCGTAGAAGATCTGCTCCCATGGTCCGAAGTCCAGCTTGCCTCCGGTGATGGCCACGACCACTTCGCGGCCCATGATCTGGCGCTTGTGGTGAGCATCGCCGTTGTCCTCGCCGGAGCGGTTGTGCAGGTAGCCACCCTGGGCAGGCTCGCTTCCGGCGTTGAAGGGGGCCAGCTTCTCCAGCCAGCGCTTGTAGTCCTGATGCAGGCCGTGCTCGTCGTCGTTGATGAACACCGAGGCCGTGATGTGCATGGCATTGACGAGGCAGAGGCCTTCCTGGACGCCGCTCTCCGCCACCGCCTTCTCCACTTCTCGCGTGAGGTTCACGAAGCCCATGCGCTCATTGAGGTGGATCGAGAGGGTCTTGCGGTGGGATTTCACGGGGCTTCTCCGGGGGCAAGATCGGTGGTTTCGGACGGGCAAAGCACTCCAGAATGGTTCCATGGCGACATTCCTGATTCCACTCCTGGGCCTGCTCTGCCTCCTGCCGGATGTTCCGGCGCTGCACTGGCACGCTTGGCCGGCCTGGGTGGGACTGATGGCCGGAGTCGCTACGGTACTGGTCTTTGGCAACCCCCATGCGGACCGGACGCGGCCGCTGACCCCCCAGCTGTTGGCTTGGTCGGTCATGGGGCTAGGCGCCGCCATGAACCTGAAGACGGTGGCCCTGGTGGGTCTCCAGGGCTTCGGGTACACCATGGCGGGCATCGCGCTCACGCTGGCGCTGGGCGCTCTGCTCGGCCGGTGGCTGAAGGTGCGCCGTAACACGGCCATCCTGGTGAGTATGGGTACGGCCATCTGCGGCGGCAGCGCCATTGCCGCAGCCGCCCCTGTCCTCCGCGCGGATGAGGAGGAGACCAGCGTCGCGCTGGCTACGGTGTTCCTGCTCAACGCCTCGGCGCTGCTCATCTTCCCGGTCATCGGGCATGCACTCGGAATGGGAGAGCGACCCTTCGGGCTGTGGGCGGCCCTCGCCATCCATGACACCTCCAGTGTGGTGGGAGCCGCTTCGAGCTATGGCGGCGATGCCCTGGTGGTGGCCACGACCACCAAGCTGGCGAGGGCCCTCTGGATCGTACCCCTGACCCTGGCGCTGGGGACCTGGATCTCCCGCCGGGAGCACCGGGAGCCCGGGCATGGGAAGGCCAAGCGGCCCTGGTTCATCCTGGGCTTCCTGGCCGCAGCGGCCCTGGTGACCTACCTGCCCTTCCTTAAACCGGCGGGCGTCCTCGTCTCCAGGGTCGCCGTGCGCGTGCTGGTGCTGACCCTCTTCCTGCTGGGGCTCGGCCTCAGCCGCGCCAGCATCGCCAAGGTGGGGCCGAAGCCGTTCCTCCACGGCATCTGCCTCTGGCTCCTGGTTGGGAGCGGCACGCTCCTGGCGTTGCTGGTGGGATGGATCCGCTGAGGATCGCAGCTACGGGATCATCCGGTCGTTGTGCTTCTTGCGGTAGATCCGCCGACTCTCGACGTTTTGCGCATGGTTGATGCGGAGGCTTTCGCCCACCGTCACCACGCCATCCGCCTGGGCATGATCGATGCGGGCACCGATCCGGGCATCCTGGCGTTGAAGCGTGGCCAGTTCCAGGGGGGTGAGGGTTCCGCTCTGGGTGCCCTGGGCGATGCGGTGTTCCTGCAGGGTTTCCCGGCGTTCAAGCCGGCCGGACCGGCCTGCGGGTCCTGCCAGCAGAGCCGCGCCCGCGATCAGGAATGCACACAGAGCCAAGGCCTGCCTTCGGAGGTTCATGGGTTGCTCCTTGTTGGGATGCTGAAATGGACGCGACGCCGAGCGAGATGGTTGAAACGTCCTTGTGGAGGAGCCTAAAAGCCCAGCCGGATGTGAATGACGACGGGCGGCGGGGGCAGCGGTCTGGGCGGCGGGGGAAGGAATACCGGCTGAGGCTCGTAGTGCGCCGGACCGTAGTACACGTAGCCAGGGCGGATTTCAGGGCACGGACCACGGCCGTAATGTCGCCACGCGGGCGGAGGGGCCATGTAGCCGTGGCGGTACGCCGGTGGACGCCGGCCATGGGAGCGGGAATGCCGCCAGCCGTATTCGTCATCGGCCATGGTGGGAACGGCAAGGAGGAGCAGGAAGGCGGAAACGGTCCAGCAGCGCATGGGATTCTCCATGGAAAGGTGAAGCTCACCTGGGTGATTCCATGAAGCGTGCCAAGTTGATAACCAGCCTCATAACTGAAGAAAGGCTCTGCGTTCTGACTCCCCCCCTGTCTCGACGCTGCACATCGCACCAGCCTAGTGGTGTCGTGCCTCGCTCATCCGGTCCAGAGGCCTGCAGAATGCAAAAGAGCCGCCTTGCGGCGGCTCACTTTGGTTGGGGAGGAAGGATTTGAACCCTCACCTGACGGAACCAGAATCCGTTGTCCTACCGTTAGACCACTCCCCAAACGGTATCCTCCAGGATAGCCAAATTCAGGGCAAAGACAAGGGGTTTGGCTGCCAAGCCTGCGAGGTAGCGCTATGCTTTGCGGGTGCTCACAGGGGTAAAGGACCATGGCCGACTCGCTCAAGCTGGCGTATTTCGTTGTGATGAAAGAGGGGGCCAGCTACCTCGGTGGGCTGCTGCTGACGGATCCTTCCGGCATCCCCCTGGACTTCCGCTACACGGAGCCCATCACCCCCACCAAGCTCCAAGGGGTGCTCTACGGAAAGGCCCTGGAACCACACCTGAAGGAGGAGGTGATCCAGAAGACCCTCCTGAAGGAGCTGAAGACCGCTCCCGATCTGCTCATTCTCCCGGCCACCGAGCTGGCGGGAGGGTGGAGCGGAGATGCCAAGTGCCCGGTGCTCTCTGTCCAGAAGACCCAGGACCCCCCCCTGACGCGGGCCGGCGAGGTCTTCCGGGCTTCCTCCCGGGAACTGCTTGTCCAGGTGACCGAGGGGGCCGCGCCGCTGCGAGCCATCTTCGCAGCCTCCGTGGATCTCGCGGCCCAGGACCAGGCGGCCCAGAAGCTGGTGGAGGCTGGCTATCAGATGGACCTGGCCGAGCCGCTGGAGCGGGTCTCGGCCGCACTACAGGCCCTCGTCCGCCCGGACTGACCATGGTCTTCGGTCGCTTCAAGGACGCCGTCTCCGATGTGACGGAGACCATCCGGCAAGCCTTCCGTGATCCAGGTTGTCGGATGGTGGACCCAGTCCTGTCACGGCCCGAGTCCAAGGCCGTCCCGCCTTTGGAAGCGCTGGGCCGCGGCCTGGACTATGGATTCCGGCCCGCGATCCTGGCGCAGGAGCTGGCCTTTCAGCCTTCCCTCCAGTCCGAGCCCACCGAGTTCGCCGCAGCCCTTCGCGAGGAGAACGCCTGGGCTGCCTGGACCACCGGGGCCCGGGTCTGCGAGATGAAGCTGTTCAGCGTCGGGGTCTGCAGCCGTGTGGCCGTTCCGCCGCTGCCCCGTTCCCTTCCGGCGCGCCGGGTGGAGCTGCCGGTCTTCAAGTGCGCTTCCAGGGCCTGTCGGGAGCCGATTCCCATGCCAGGTCAGAGAAGCCTGTCCCCTCGCCTGGTGCCTCCCCGTGTCCGCCGGGACCTGGACGCGGTACTGGGGCTTCCCATCGCCATCTCCGGGGAGGACTTCCTGAAGCTTCCCCGGGCTCTGAACATGCGTTTCACGTTCCAGCTGGTGAAAGCCACCGGGGAGAACATCCGCAACCTGGACGTGCTGGGGGTCTATCCGGTCCCCGTGAAAGGCGTCGCGGCCCTGAGACACGATCCCAGGACAGGCCGTATCCTGGTGAACCTGACCCAGGAGGCGGTGGGAGCCGCCCGTGGCCGGTTCATCCTGGCCCGCCGGAAGGATGATCACAGCTTCGTCAGCTGTTTCGTGGAGGAGTGATGACCGTAACGCCCCAGCCTCCCCAGGATTCCTGGCCCGAGGATCCGGACGCGCCCGATCCCACGGTTCCGCTCCACTCCTGGGGCGACATGGAGACTGCGCTGCGCAAGCGGCGTCCCGAAGACAGCCGTCCCCAGCCCAGCGAATGGGCCCTGGTGGTCTATGCGGGGGCCAACCTCGGCCGCGTCTTCCCGCTCCAGCCCGGCGAGAACATTGTGGGCCGCTCACCCCAGGTGGGCATCGCCTTACTGGATGAGGAGGTCAGCCGCGTCCATTCCTGTGTGCGCATGGACGTAGCAGGACCCGGCATGACTCGGATCTACCTGGAGGACCTGGAGTCCACGAATGGCACCTTCCTCAATGGTTCCCCCCTGACGGCTCCGCACCTGCTCTCGGCGGGGGACCGCATCGCCATCGGCAGCCATGTGCTGAAGCTCGTGGCAATGGATTCCCTGGAGCGGGCCTTCCACGAGACGCTCCTGGACCAGAGCACCAAGGATCCCCTGACAGGACTCGGCAACCGGGGAGCCACACTCACCGAGCTGCAGAGCCGCTTCGACCTCAGCCGCCGCCACGATCGGCCCATCAGCGTGGTCATGTGCGACCTGGACCACTTCAAGCAGGTCAACGACCAATATGGCCACGGGGCAGGGGACATCGTGCTGGCAGGCTTCGGGGAGCGGGTCCGCCAGAGCCTGCGCGGCTCGGATCTCGCCGGCCGCATCGGTGGGGAGGAGTTCGTGCTGGTGCTGCCGGAGACGGATCTCGAGGGGGCCGAGCTGCTGGCCGAACGCCTGCGGATCAGCCTCAGCGAGACGCCGCATCCCCTTCCTTCCGGCCCTCTCCATGTGACGTGCAGCCTGGGCGTGGCTCAGCGCGCCGCCGACGACCGGGACGCGGGCAGCCTGCTGGGGCGTGCCGACGAGGCGCTCTATGCCGCGAAGCGGCAGGGGCGCAACCGCGTGGTGGTGGCAAGATCCCCCCGTTGATGGGCTCTTCATCCTGCTACTCTGAGGGGGAAATCCTTTCATTTCGCGCCAACCTCCCCCCATGCATCCCTTGCGCCCTGACGAACTGTCGGAACCGGACCAGACGACCCAGTACACGTCCATGCCCAGCATCCGCTTCGGGCACGGGGACGAAGAGTGGGCCCTCATCCGCTACGTGGGGGATCCCATCGGCGAGGTCATTCCCCTCCGCGCGCCTGGGCTTACCATCGGGCGCTCTTCGGAGAATGATGTCAGCCTGCCGGAGGCCGAGGTGAGCCGCCATCACGCGCAGCTGGGCCTGTCCCGGGTGGGCGATGCGGGCTACATGGTCCAGATCACGGACTTGGCCTCCACCAACGGCTCCTTCGTCAATGGCCGGCGGATCGAGAAGCCTCAGGTGCCCATCGCCCTGCAGAATGGCGATGTGGTGCGCGTGGGCGCCCACGCCTTCAAGCTGAAGCGGCTGGACGAGCTGGAGCGCCACTACCACGAGGCCATGATGGTCCAGACGAGCCTGGACCCGCTCACCGGCGTCAGCAACCGATCCTCGGTGCTCAGCTTCCTGGAGAAGCACGCGGACCTGGCCCGCCGCTACCGCCGTCCGCTGTCCCTCATCCTGGCGGACCTGGACCACTTCAAGGATGTCAACGATCGCTTCGGCCACGCCACCGGGGATGTGACGCTGAAAGCCTTCGGCTCCCTGACCCTGAACCGGCTGCGCACCAGTGACCTGGTGGGGCGCATCGGCGGAGAGGAGTTCCTGATCGTGCTTCCGGAAACGCATGCGCCCGAAGCCGTGAGCGTGGCCGAGGACCTGCGCAAGGCCCTCGCGGCCGAGGTGCTCACCCCCTTCGGTGGAGGCGATCCCTTCCACGTCACCTGCTGTTTCGGGGTGGCCCAGCTTCAGAACCGCGACACCAACGGCGGATCCCTGCTGGCCCGCACGGACGTGGCGCTCTACCGCGCCAAGGCCCTGGGACGCAACCGCGTGGAGTGCGACAGCTGATGCTCCTCCCCCGGATGGTCGGCGGCGCCCGCGTCATGGAGAAGCTCGGCGAAGGGGGCATGGCCATCGTCCACCGTGCCCAGGATCCCTTCCGACCGGAGCGGATGCTGGCCGTGAAGTTCCTCCGGCCGGAAGCGGGCTCGGATGCGGACCTGGTGCGCCGGTTCCTCCGGGAAGGGGAGGTGCTGAAGCGGCTGCGCCATCCCCACCTGGTGGAGGTCTACGACTTCGGGAAAGCCGGTAGCACCGCTTTCCTCCTGATGGAGCTGCTGCCCGGAGGCAGCGTCAAGGCCTGCCGGGGCGAAGCGCCCGCCCAGATCCTGCGGCGCTTCATCCCCGTGGCCGATGCGCTGGGGGTAGCCCACGAGGCTGGCGTCATCCACCGGGATCTCAAGCCCTCCAACCTCCTCTTTGCCGCGGACGGGCGACTCAAGGTCACGGATTTTGGCGTGTGCCTGTGGGAAGGCGGGGAAGGCACGCGCGTGACCAAGTCCCAGATGGTGGTGGGCACGGTGGGCTACATGGCGCCCGAACAGCACGGGGATCCGCGTCGGGTGGATGCCCGCTGCGATGTCTATGCGCTGGGGGCGATCCTCTATGAGTTCACCACGGGCCAGCCCTACAGCCAGGTCCAGCTGCCCCCTGCCTCCGTTCGCCCGGGCTTCCCGCCCGGTCTTGCCGGGATCCTCATGCGCGCGCTGGCCGCGGACCCAGCCCGCCGCATTCCGACCATGGCTGCCATGAACAGCGAGCTGTCGGCTTGGCTCGACACGGCGGCGGCGGCGGGGTGGGGCGAGGAGCCCTTGCCTGGGTTCAGGGCACAGGATCTGGATCAGCCCACCGTGAGCCGCGCGAAATTACCGGAGGAGGACGATCCCCTCCTGAGACTGGGCCCCTACCTCGATGCTCTGAGGACCGGCGGCGTCGGTTCCCGGAGGGCCGCGGCCGAACGCCTCATGGCAACGGTGAAGCCCGCCGACGAGGCATTCCTCCTGGAGCAGCTGGCTGCTGCCCCCGAGGGAGCCCGCTTCGCCCTGGTACAGGCGCTGGGGCAGGTTGGCACCGAGGCTTCCCTGGAGGCCGTCCTGGGGCTCCTGCAGGACCCCTTCGCCCGGGGGGAAGCTGCCGAGGCGGCCAGCCTTATCGGTCTCCGTACCGGGGCATCGGTGCTGTCGCGATTGCAGGAACCGGGCCTGGGGTCGACGTGGCGCTGGGCGGCCCGGGCGCGGCTGGACGATGCCACGTGGGCTGAAGCGCTGGTTCGGGAATGGGATGGACTGTCCATGCCGCAGCGCCTTCAGGCACTGGAGGCTGCGCGGCTCCTGCCGGAAGTTCGGCGGAAAGCCCTGAAGGAGGCCACGGCCAAGGCGGTGAGCCAGGGCGGAAACCTGCGCCAGGCGTGGGACGAGCTCTGATCAGTTCGTCGCCGAGAAGGCCCCCACGTTGAAGGCGGGGAACCGGTCCATCAGGTGGCGGACATCGGGGATGTTCTCCACCTGATGGAACCCGGCCGATCGCAGCAGGCGCATCCAGATCTCCGGCGTGAGGAAGCCGTGGGCGGGACGCAGTTCCGTATCGGTCAGGACCTCCGTGAAGCTGGCCATGAACTGGAAGAAGAACTCCAGGTAGATGGGCTTTGCGAGATCGGGCTTCAGGCATTCCCCGAGGATCAGCTGTCCTCCGGGGGCGAGGTGCGCCTTCAGCCTCGACAGGGCTGCCGGAAGGTCCTTGGCGACATGGAGGACGTTGATCCCCACGATGGCATCGTAGGTGACACCCTCCAGACCCTGGGCATCCAGCGCGCGGTTGAGGTCCAGGCTGCTGAACGAGAAGGGGATTCCCGGAGCCGTGTCCCGCAGGCCGCGCTGGGCCCGGCGCAGGAAGGTCGGGGCGATGTCCGTGAATCGGTAGTCGGAAATCTGCGCCAGCTCTTCGACGGGAAGCGTCGCCAGCAGCTGCGCGAAGGAGCCGGCGCCACCGCCCAGCTCGAGCACCCGGAAACCGGGGCGGAGCATCCGGCGCAGGGCCGCGAGGGCAAACACGTTGTTGGAGCGGTAGAGGATGTTCTCGTTGCGGAAGTAGTCCAGCCAGAGGGGGAACACGGCCAGGTCGAAGAGGCAGGCGTCGCCGCTCTTGCCCTCCATGAAGTAGGGCCTCACGTGGCTCCGCACGGCGTCCAGGAGATCCAGGTTGTGCAGGTGGCCCGGTGCCTCCTGCTCGGCGATCTCCCGCAGCTCCAAGAGGTCCAGGGACGGAGTTCCCTCCAGGAAGTATCGGCCGCCCCGCTGCGTGAGCAGGTCCTTCTCCACGAGGAACCGCAGCATCCAGTCGGCGGGGACGGTGGAGGGGGGCCGGAATCCTTGGAGCAGTTCCTCGAGGGTGGCCCCGGCACGCAGCCGGTCCTCCCAGCCCAGGTCCAGGGCGAGGCCCAGGGTCGTGCGGGCCGTGTAGACATCGGAAACGGCATGGAGCACCACGAAGGGCCGCGAGAAGAGCCCCTCGATGCGGCAGTCCTCGGGAAGCTCCCGGCTCAGGTCCGCCAGGGAGGAGACCTCCTCGTAGCAGCGGGCCAGGAGGTCCGGGATCATTCCATCATTTCGCTGATGCTGCGCCCACCGTGGATGCGCAGGATGGCGTCGCCGAACATGGCGGCGGTGGAGAGGATCTTGAGGTTGGGCAGGCCCGCGCGCTTCTCGGGACCGATGGGGATGGTATCCGTGACCACCAGCTCGTCGAGCTCCGCGGTCTGGAGGGTCTCGATGCACTTGCCGGAAAAGACGGGGTGGGTGACGCCCACGCGGACCTTGTCGGCACCGAAGTTCTTGAGGATCCGGGCGGCTTCCCGGATGGAGCCGCCAGTGGCGATCTCATCGTCGAAGATGATGCAGTCCTTGTCCTTCACCTCGCCGATGAGGGCCACGCTCTGGGCCTTCTCGGTGTCGTCGAAGCGGCGCTTGTCGATGATGGCCATGGGCAGGCCCAGGCGCTTGGCGAAGTGGCCTGCCACCTTGGCGGCGCCGGCATCCGTGGCCACCACCACGGACTTGGTGATGTCGGAGGCCCGGAAGTAGTTGACGAGGATCGGCGTGGCGAAGAGCTGGTCGGCGGGAGTGCGGAAGAACCCCAGGATCTGGGGTGCGTGCAGGGTCATGGTGAGCACACGGTCGGCACCGGCGGTCTGCAGGAGGTCGGCCACCAGACGGGCCGTGATGGAGATGCGCGCCTCGTCCTTCTTGTCGCTGCGGGCGTAGGGGTAGTACGGCAACACGGCCGTGATCCGTCCCGCGGACGCGTACTTCAGCGCGTCGATGAGGATCAGCAGCTCCAGCAGGTTGTCGCTGACGGGAGGACAGCTGGTCTGGATGACGAAGACGTCGGCCTCGCGGACATTCTCGTCGATCTTCACCTTGATGTTCTCGTTGGAGAACCGCGTGGATCGCACCTTGCCGAGCGACAGGCCCATGTGATTCGCAATGCCCGCCGCGAGCTCGGGATGACTGGAGCCCGAAATGACCTTCATCTCACCAAACATGTTTTCCCCGTTTCAAGCAGTGTAACGGGGCGGCCGCTTAATGGGGAGCGCTCCCGTGCGGAGGCATGTGGGTTGGTCATGGACTATGAAAATGCCGATACTTGTCAATGTCAAACCATCAGGTGGCGCTGTGGGTGGGGCTGACACCCGATGTGGTTCATGGCCCGAGGATGCGTCCCCGGAGGGCTTTGCGGGGAAGGGGACCCCAGGTCCGGCTGTCTTCGCTCTCCCGTCGGTTGTCCCCAAGGACCAGGTAGCCGGAACCCGCTTCGAGGACCACCTCGCCGAAGTCGTACCGCTCCAGGTAGGGCTCGGAGAGCCTCTGGCCGTTCAGGAACAGGACGCCATCCCGCTGCTCCAGTCGATCGCCGGGCAACCCGATGATGCGCTTGATGATGGGGCCCTGAGGACCCTCCAGCAGCCAGACTTCGCTTCGCTCAGGTTGCCCGATCCACCAGGACCGCAGGCTCAGCCTCAAGGCCCCGTCAGCCAGAAGGGGTTCCATGCTGCGGCCGTGGACCCGCACGGGATGGATGAAGGCCAGGGGTGACAGTGCCACCATCAACGCGGCGAGCGGGATCCAGGGCTTCATTCAGTCTGCACGGATCACGATCTTCCGGCCGCAGCCATCGACCAAGGCCACTTCCACCAGGCGGGCCGGGCTTGGTACGCAAGGGGCCAGTTCCTTGAGCAGGTTGAGGGCCAGCTCCGCAGGTCCCGGAATGCCGGCTTCGGAAAGCAGGCGCCCGTTCAGCGGGGTCAGTCGGGCGTCCAGCGCCGCCTCCAGCGCCCTGAAGTCCATGACCACATCGCAGGCATCGAGACCTTTCCGCTGCGTTACGACCTGAACCCGGTAGTCGTGGCCTTCCCAGGCGCCGTCGGGCAGGCGGAACACCACCGACAGCGGGCGTTCCACGGCGGCCTGGAAGGTGAGTTCGGTCTTGGGGGTCGGCATAGCATCCCTCGGTTCCTGAGTGCTCCAGTGTGAGTCAAGGTCCCCCGGGAACGGAGCGGAAATGGGACGTCCTCTGACGGAGAGCTTCGGCAAAGGGCTGGCGGCCACGCTACACTTGACGATTCGTACGTTCCTGGAGAGGCCCATGCACGATGTTTCGACCCAGTCCGCCCGTCCGGACGTCGACCGCGAAGAGCTGGAGTTCGATGTCCTGTTCGTGGGTGGAGGGCCCAGCAACCTGACAGCGCTCTGGCGCCTGCTGGACTTGATCGAGGCCCGCAAGCTGGAGGGTCTGACCATCGGTCTCATCGAGAAGGGCGACGAGATCGGTGACCATGCCTTTTCGGGTGCCGTGCTGGATCCCATCGCCCTCAAGGAGCTGTGCCCGGACTACCTCCAACGGGGCTTCCCGTCCGAGGGGGAGGTGCGTGAGGAGGAGGTTTGGCTCCTCACGAGCGAGCGCGGCGGTTTCAAGTTCCCCTTCACCCCCCCCTACTTCCGGAATCATGGGCATCCCGTGGTTTCCCTCTCCAGGATGGTCCGCTGGATGGCCTCCGAGATCGAGAAGCGGGAGATCCCAGGCGTGGACGTCATGCTGCTGCCTGGCTTTTCAGGCATCCAGGTGCTCTGGGAAGATGGCCCGGAAGGCGGTCGACGGGTCATCGGGGTCCAGACGGCTGACAAGGGCGTGAACGCCGATGGCACGAAACGCTCGAATTTCGAGCCCGGCAATCGGCTCAAGGCCAAGGTGACCGTCTTCGGGGAAGGTCCCCGCGGCAACCTGGGCCGGGACCTGGAGGAAGGCCTGGGGCTCCAGAAGGATGCTTTGAACCCCCAGGTCTACGAGATGGGGGTGAAGGAGGTCTGGGAGGTGCCGGAGGGACAGGTGCCCGAAGGCTTCGTCCTCCATTCCACCGGCTGGCCCCTGGCGAGCGGTGAATCGGGTGGGTCCTTCGTGTATGGCCTCTCCGGGAACCGTGTGGCCGTGGGCTACGTCATCAGCCTGGATACGGCCGATCCCTTCGCGGATGCGCATCTGGTGCTCCAGAAGTTCAAGACCCATGCACGCATCGCACGGCTCCTGAAGGGTGGGAAGCTCCTGCAATACGGCGGGAAGGCCCTGGCCATCGGAGGATGGCACTCCATGCCCCGGCTGGCCTTCGATGGCGGGCTGCTGGTGGGTGATGCCGCCCAGATGGTCAATGCCGCCCGGCTCAAGGGCATTCATCTGGGCATGAAGGGCGGCCTCTGCGCGGCCGAGGCCATCGTGGACGCCCTGGTGGCCGATGACATCAGCGAGACCAGTCTCCAGGCGTATGCACGGTCATTCCTCGATTCCTGGGCGGGCCGGGAGCTGAGGGAGACCCGGAACTTCCACCGGATCGTGGCCCATGGGCTCACGCCCTGGGCTGGTCTCCAGCTTGGCGTGGGACTCCTGGCC
>Ga0129297_10001430_pt1 | contig 12084 bp, 8 predicted proteins | sample I18A1metaG_FD_94708 | JGI IMG/M metagenome (GOLD analysis project Ga0129297, IMG submission 94708) | Lake sediment bacterial and archeal communities from Gulf of Boni, Indonesia to study Microbial Dark Matter (Phase II) - ​I18A1 metaG | ecosystem: Environmental > Aquatic > Freshwater > Lake >... | reverse complement strand
GGATAACATCATCAACGCAGTCGATTCTCTCAGAGCAAGAATCATTGAAGTCAGCGAAGCCATTCACTCAAACCCTGAGCTAGGTTTGAAGGAATACAAGGCGTCTGAGCTCCTCTCCCGCGAATTGGAGAGACACGGTTTCGTTGTCGACCGTGAAATTGCTGGCATGCCGACTGCGTTCAGAGCCACCTTGACCATGGGCCATGGTGGCCCTCACATAGCGTACTTGGCAGAGTATGATGCCCTTCCTCAGATAGGCCACGGGTGCGGCCACAACATCATCGGGGCTTCAGCGGTATTCTCGGCAATCGTTCTAGGCGAACTTTCACGGGAGCTAATAGGTAAGATCACAGTTTTGGGGACACCGGATGAGGAAGGGAGCGGCGGCAAGATTCCGATCATCAAGGCCGGTTTCTTCGACGACATGGATGCGGCAATAATGGGTCACCCTTGGAATTGCACCTCGGCTTGGATGCCAACGGTTGCCGTAGACAGTCTAGCCATCGAATTCACCGGCAGGGCAGCGCACTACTCGACCCCCCATAGAGGAGTGAACGCGCTCGACGGCTTGGTGTTGACCTTGGCTACTTTGAGCGGTCTCCGGCACGGATTCAGAAACGACGTTGTGTACGGCTACACGATTGATGAGGGCGGAGTCATCCCAAGCATGATTCCAGAGAAGGCCGGCGCCCGCTTGTGGATCAAGTCCACCGACCTACGAAACCTAGGCGAAGTTGTCAACCGGGTGAAGACTTGCGCGGAAGGCATCGCCAAGTCCATCGGAGCTCAAGTGGCGATACGGCATGAATATCCACTGTTCGAAGAATCGATTCCAAACCTGACCCTGATATGTGAAGTTTCAGAGAACTTCACTCGACTGGGAATTCCCTTCAAGCCGCCGGAAGAGACTTCGCGTTCGCTTGTGTATGCCTCAAGCGACTACGGTAATGTAAGTCATGTCGTGCCAAGCGTTTCTGCCGAGATAGCCATAGGTCCTGAGACACTCAGCGCACATACAGCCGAATTTGCGGAAGCAGCGGTCTCAGAGACAGGCCATGAAGCTCTAATGAGAATCACGAAGGTCATGGCGATGACAGGCGTCAGCCTTCTCGGAAACACGGGCATACTTGAAGCAGCGAAGGAGGAATTCTTGAAGTACAGGGCATCCGGATTCTCTAAGGTGCCCTTTGCACCGACGTATTGAGAAGCGTCTGCTCAGACTTGGTAAGCAAGCACGCGAACAACCGTCCTCAGTACAACTGACAATCAACACGCTCATGAACGTCCAGCTGCTGGGCATTGTAGTCTCCCGAAGAGATCCAGATCCCCAATCCTGAGAGACGAAGAATCAAAGAGAACATCGTAGATCGCGATTGCAGGCTCTCGTGAATGTCGCTGGTCGACAATCAGATTAGGCAGAACGATTGCATGCTGAACGGAGTGTCTCGAGGTTGCATACGACGAATCAGGCTGAGAAGTACGTGTACGGGGTTCTGGGTGCTGGAAGACAAGGAACCGCCGGTGCCTATGACATGGCCAGGTTCGGAAACGCACGCGAGATTGTTCTCGGAGACGTAAATCCTAGACTCGCTAGGGAAGCGGCTAGGCGCGTGAATCTTCTCTGTGGGCGGAAGGTTGCCGAGAGCGCTACTGTCGACGTGAGGCGTCCAGCACAGGTTAAGCGTTTCCTGACCGGAATCGACGCGTTCCTGAGCGCTGTCCCATACTACTACAATCTTGAGATCGCAAAGGCGGCGATTCATGCTCGTGCTAGCATGTGCGACCTCGGAGGCAACACCGATATCGTCAGGAAACAGCTTCTCCTAGATCGAAAAGCAAGAGATGCTGGAATCTCAATTGTCCCTGACTGCGGCCTCGGCCCTGGAATGAGCGCCACCCTTGCCTGCTATGGCATGAGCTTGCTGGACACACCGCAGGAGGTCTATATCTACGATGGGGGGCTCCCTCAGAATCCTCGGCCACCGTTCAACTATCTACTCACATTCCACTTCGACGGCCTCGCGAACGAATACTCGGGAATGGCCATGTTCTTGCGTGACGGCGAGATCGTAGAGGTACCCTGCTTCGAGGAACTGGAGATTGTGGAGTTCCCGCCTCCGCTTGGCCGGCTGGAGGCTTTCACAACCTCTGGAGGCACGTCGACATGCCCTTGGACTTTCAAGGGCAAACTGAAGGTGTTGCAGAACAAGACGTTGCGGTATCCGGGCAGTTTCGTGCAGCTGAGGACAATGCATGAGCTTGGCCTTTTCGGCGATAGAGAGGTCAAACTGACGGATGGAACCAAGGCTGTCCCCAGACGAGTTCTTCAAACTCTCTTCGAGCCCAAGGTGAGGACACCGGGAGAGAAGGATGTAGTGGCTCTACGTGTGAGATGTCTGGGCGAGAAGAACAAGCAGCCCGCTGAGGTTGTTCTTGACGTGATCGACTTCTATGATGACAAGACCGGGTTCACCGCGATGGAGCGCACGACGGGTTGGCACGCATCGATCGTTGCGATAATGATGGCGCATGGCGAAACCCCTCGAGGAGCAAAGCCGCTGGAGATCGCAGTCCCGGGGCCCTCATTTGTCAGGGAGCTGAAACGGCGAGAGATCACGCTAACCGAAAGAGTTAGTTGGCTCCAAACGTAGCGACGCATTCACGGGGAAGAAATAGCTGTCACTGCAGGTTAGTCCCTCAACCAGACTCCTGACGCCAGATCAAGTTGAACTCATCCATACCAGCTCGTTGAGAATTCTTCAAGAGACTGGAGTGGCGGTCTATGAACAATCTGCGCTTAGGCTTCTTGAAGAAGCGGGGGGCCGAGTGGACTGGAAGACTAGTGTTGTGTGTATCCCAGAGTGTCTAGTGTCGGATGCCCTAGCTAAAGTCCCAAAGATCATACGGCTGTATGACCGTGACCGCAAGAACGACATCGCGCTTCAGGGCGACAATGTGCATTACAGCCCCGGCTCTACGGCGCCGTTCATTCTCGACCGTTCGGGAATGATCAGAAAGCCTGTTTCTGCTGATCTCGTGAACTTGGTCAAGTTGGCCGACGCGCTGGAGAACATCGAGATACAGAGCACGGCTCTCATCCCCTCCGACGTTCCTGACAATATCGCGGACGTTCACCGACTGTTCCTCGTTGTCAAGAACTCTCCGAAACCGATCATGACAGGTGCCTTCAGCTTCGAAGGGCTAAAGGACATGAGGAGGATACTCCAGATCGTTGCCGGAGGTGAAGCTGAACTCTCGCGCACGCCTATGGCAGTATTCTGTGCGTGCCCTACCTCCCCACTGAGATGGACCGATTTTGCCGTTCAGACGCTGATGCATTGTTGTTCTTCTGGGATCCCGGTTGAGATCGTCCCGGCACCTCAGCTCGGGGCAACGGGGCCGGCCACAATAGCTGGATCTTTGGTCCAGCACAACGTGGAATTCCTGAGCGGTTTGGTGATCTCACAGCTCACGAAGCTAGGGGCGCCTGTGATCTACGGCGGAGCACCCGCAACTTTCGACATGCGCTATTGTACTCCACGCTCGGGAGCGATCGAGACAATGATGGGCGTCTCGGCGTACGCTCAAGTGGCCAAGTACTATGAGTTGCCGACGAGCGCCTACGTTGGAGACACGGACGCAAAGACCATCGACGCGCAAGCCGGCTTCGAATCGGGCGTCGGCATTGTTCTGGCCACTCTTGCGGGAGTGAACATAGTCTCCGGATCTGGTGGCATGAACTTTCTGAACATCCAGAGCCTTGAGAAGTTAGTTATCGACGACGCCATCTGCGGGATGGCACGAAGGCTCAAACAAGGCATAGTGGTCAATGACGAAACAATTGCTTGCGAAGCCATCAAGAAAGTGGGTTCCGGTGGCCACTATCTCAACCTCAAGCACACGGCAGCGTGGTTTAGAAAGGAACAGTTCATGCCTTCACCAGTCGTGGACAGGCAAAGCTTGGAGGCTTGGAAGACAAGGGGGTCGCCCAACTCGGTCGCCAACGCGTCAGAAGTAGTTGAAAGGGTGCTGCGAGAGCACGCTCCTGAACGTCTTCCTCCAGATGTGGAAATACCCCTCGACGCTGCCATGAAGGACATGATGAAACGTCGCGGTGTCTAATCTGCCAGGATCTTATGCAAGCATGCTTGCTGATTTTCGGATGATTCGTCCTATGGTTTCTTTCTGTTTTCTTGAGAGTACCTCAAGGGGGCGCACACTTCTCGTGAAGTCTTATTGGGCTTGGAAGACGTTGTTGTGCACAGCCTATTTCTAGTCGCGGGAGTCAGCATTGTCGCCATGGACAGCCTAGATGCCAAGAGCATGCGCAAACTAGTCGATGGAGTACCACACTTCAATCGTTTCAGAACTGTCGATGAGCTCGAGGAAGCATCGCGTAACCTATCTAAGAAGTACCCGGCCGCTGTTGACTGGAGAAGAATAGGGGAGTCTTCGGAGGGCAGGCCGATCACGGCCCTTATCATCGGCGAGGGCGATCGATCCGCTTTTCTCTACGGTTTCACTCATCCGAACGAACCAATCGGGTCACTGACCATCGAGTACCTCGCATCGAGGCTCGCAGAGAGTTCCGAACTAATGAAGAAGATGGGATACAGGTTCATACTTGCAAAGGCGATCGATATCGACGGAGCTAGACTCAATGAAGGATGGTTCAGTGGGCCATTTGATCTAGTCACGTACGCTCGTAACTACTATCGGCCTCCGCAGAACGAGCAGGCAGAATGGACCTTCCCAATCGACTACAAGACACTCCATTGGACAACACCGATTCCAGAAACTAAAGCCATAAAGAAGATCGTGGACGAGTTCGAGCCCGAATTCACGTACATACTCCACAACGCGGACTTCTGCGGCGTGTACTATTATCTAAGCCACGGATTGCCCTCGGCTTACGAGGAGTTGAAGAGCATCCCCAGTTCAGAGAAGTTGCCTTTGCATAGAGGCGAACCTCCAGACGAACCGTACATGAAGAGCCTCGACGAAGGCATATACCACGACTATGGGATAACTGACGAGTACGATTTTCTTTCGAAGACGTTGCATTGCGACCCTGCAATAAGAATCGACTGTGGAACCGACTGTTACGAGTACATCCGAGAAAAGTATGACGGCTTCTGTCTGACATGCGAAGTTCCCCACTTCTATGACAAGAGCATCATGGACACAAGGCCGACTCGTTCAAACCGGCGGAACTTGTACCTGGAAAGTCTCAAGACTGAGGCTGAGACTCACAATATCGTCAAGCGCTTCTTTGAAGAATCGAACGAACTGCTCAATGCGAATTCTAGGATATATCGTGCGATTCGGTATTTCATCGATCGCTGGCCTGACGATGAACAGATCCTGCGGCGACACTTGGAGGACGAGGCGTTCGACCGTCCAGCCACAGCCGCGGAATCCTTCGACTTGACCGTCCTGAAGAGATTCTCACAAATGCCGACGCTTGGAATGATGGAGAGACTTCTCAATGAGGCTGAGGAAAGAGCCCATGATCAGAAACTCAGAACGCTGAGTGAGAAAATTCGTCTCCGTCTCATGCAACTCAATAACGACATTATGCGGGAGTCCAACCCGCGAGCAATTCCAATCGAGACGCTTGTGAGAATTCAACTTCAGAGTGCCATCGTCTGCCTAAAGTATCTGGATTCGAAAACGAGCTGACTTGTCCGGAGCTTTGAAGAGCATGCTTGCTGTCCCACTAATCGCTCAAGAGTCGACGAAGGTCGACAGAATAGTCGCGAAGGTAACCAGCAACGCGAGGCACCGCGACGAGATCGCCCAATCGACATGGAAGGCGTGGATGCCCTACCACAGAATGCGAATCTCATGCACTTACATCTCCAGCTCGAGACCAATACAAGTGGCTACAGCTCTAAACGCCTTATTCAGTTCCTCCGCAACAACGGAAGCTGAGCTACTGCAGCTGTTCAGGCCAAAGCATCTCGAGAGGCCCCTTGAGGAGAGAGCCGCAGAGGCTGCCGATGTCGTCTTTCCGCATCCGGAAGTCGACTTGAACGCGCTCTTCGACAGGCTAGTGAAGTTTCGCGCCGCCGCTCAAGATCAGTCTCTACAGATGCAACGTGAGCTTGTCAAGGGGTATCGAAAGATGCAGTGGCGGTATCTCTTCCTTCCGACGTCGACGGGCTCGCTCGAGCGTGAGGAGCAGGCTTCAGCCAAGCTTGCCGAGCTCAGATCCAGATCACTCGCTGTCGACCTGTGCCTAAATCTGACTGGTACTCTAATGCCCCAAGAACTCGTGGAACACGATATCTTCTACGCTCCTATGGCCATCGTCCGCCTAGAACATGGGGAGAATGTCCCGAGTCGCTACCTTCTAGTTGATTTGACAACTGGAAAGTTGGATGTCGCTTTCACTGACCTGTGTGAGCTGAATAAAGACTTCAGGTCTTGTCTGGAACTAGCTTTGCGACCGTAGGCATTTAGGATCTCATAGACTCTACTCGGAATCAGCGACGCTACTGTGGTTGCTAAGACATCGTGATGATCTGTCGGAGGGAAGTCTTAAATCAATTTCCGGCTCCCATACATGATAGATAGGAGTCGGAAATGAAAAACAAGACTCCGATAGGAGCAGCACTATTCGCATTCCTTCTCTTGTCGTCATTGCTTATCCTCCCATCAGCGCATGGAGCCTGGTACACTCCACCCACAGAGAAACTCAAGTTTCCAATGATGGTTCTCAGCTGGGACGACTGGTCAGTCCATTCAGGTGAGGCCATAGCTGAACAACTCAAGAAAGTCGGAATCTCCATCGAGGTGGTTCCAACCGATGACTCGGCGATGTATCCGCGGCTGTACGACCGGGACTATGGAATTGAAGAGATGAGCTACGGATACGCAGCGTATCCGTCGCACATGTTTTATCGATTCCACTCAAGTACGGACTGCGCCAACTGCGGACAAGACTGGAGCTTCCGGAACGCGACCGTTGACGCAGCGATCAATGAGATGCTGAGGACGACTGACAAGGAAAATGCACGTGCCCTAATGTGGAGCGTTGAAGAGATGGCGGCAGAGAACGTGCCATATGTTCCTCTCTTCGTCAGTGATGAGTACCACGCGTTCAGGAAGGAATGGACCGGCTACACTGTGATGCCGGCTGGTCCGCTATCGTATCTGAACTGGCTTACGTTGCCCAACATCTACTCGACCGCCGGGAAGAAGGACTTCATCATCGCCTTCAACAACGAACCGGAGACATTCAGCCCGATGGCCGCCACGACTGGCCGATCCCTGTTTTACTCCATGAGCGTCTATGATACGCTGCTGGCCTACGACGAGAAACTCGTGTCGATTCCTTGGATGACAACCGGGTTGCCAGATTTCTCTTCAGATGGAAAGACCATGACCTTTCACCTCAAACCGGACCTGAAGTGGCATGACGGCACACCTGTGACCGCCAAAGACGTGGTTTTCACGTTCCAGTACATCGTCGATCAGAGCGCGGTCGGACAGAATGCAGGTGAGATCATAAAGTACTTCGACTCCGGGGAAGCACCAGACGATCTCACTGCGGTAATACACCTGAAGGAGCCGTACGTCTGGGCGGCAGAGGCTTTCGGTACCCAATACATAGTGCCTGAGCACATCTGGAAAGACACAGCATTGGTGCCCAAGTATGATTGGGATCAGACGCTTGTTCAATCGACCCCGAAGATCGCGGTGGGTTCCGGGCCGTTCATGTTCAACTCATGGGTACCCGGTGAGTTTGTCAAACTCGTGAAAAACCCGAACTGGTGGATGACAGGACACCCAATCATAGACAGTGTGATCTTCAGGAAGATAGACACGGAATCAGCCAGAATACTGGCGATACAGAAAGGCGAGGTCGACACGGAAAGATACTCAGTGGAGCCTGCTTTTGTCGAGCAGGTGAAAGGCAACCCCGATCTAACCCTTACCCACACGGTCGATCAGTGGGACTACATACTGGCTTTCAACAACAAGTCCCCTCCGTTCGATGATATCTGGGTGAGGAAAGCGATCGCGTATGCGATTGACAAGGACGAGGTCGTGAAGCGAGGGGCTCTTGGCTACGGAACAGTCACCACGAGCTATTGTCCGCCAGCCTTCTACCCATTCTGGAGTAACCCAAACGTCCTCACTTACCCGTACGACCCAGACAAAGCCAACAAGATACTGGACGAGCAGGGCTATCTCGACATTGACGGAGATGGCATAAGAGAACTCAAGAGTTTCGTCGCCGCCTATGAGCAGCAGAAACAGCAACAGCAGCAAGCACAGATGACTCAGTACTTGACCTATGCCGCTATCGCTGTGATAATCATCGTCATTGGACTGGCCTTCGTGTACAGGAGAAGGAAAAAGGCTTAACATCTAACTCTTCCCTCTTCTCTTTTTTTGTAGACAACCATTGGTGATGCGAGACTACTTAGTCAAGCGAACAGCATCAGCGCTTGGGACTTTCGCACTAGCGATCGTGCTCAACTTCTTTCTGTTCAGAATAATGCCGGGCGACCCAACGAGAACTGTGATCGGCGATTTCAGAGTGGCGCCTGAGGTCAGAAAGGTGCTCATTCATCAATTTGGCCTTGACCAGCCGATATGGGTCCAGTTTATCCTCTACTTACAGAACCTATTGGTGGGAAACTTGGGCGTCTCGTTCCAGTATCGAGGAACCCCTGTTGCTGCAATAATCTTCGGAAGGCGCCTTTTCAACACATTCATCCTGATGGGCTCATCGATCAGCGTAGCCCTCATCATTGGAATCGTAGTCGGGACCGTGGCCGCCTGGAAGCGGGAATCGAAGTTTGACATATTCACCGTGATCTTCTCGCTCGTGACTTACTCAATGCCTGTCTTCTGGCTTGGCATGCTAATCATTCTCGTGTTCGGCTACTATCTTGGCAGCATTCCGATCGCAGGCACGATCTCAGTCGGGTTGACCTACTCGAACGTCTTCGAGTACGCTGCCGACTATCTTCACCACATGACGGGGCCATTCGTGACTCTGACATTATCGTTCATTGGATACTATTTTCTCATAATGAGAGATTCAATTCTCGACGTCTTCACAGAGGACTACATGCTGACAGCCAAGGCAAAGGGCCTGAGTAACAGGAAGATCCTGTTCAGACATGCAATGAGGAATGCGACGCTCCCAATGGTCTCTCTGGTAGCAGTAGAAGTAACCTATCTCTTTGGAGGAGCAACGATGACAGAGACCGTCTTCTCTTGGTATGGTATCGGCCGCCTGATCTACGAGGCCGTCGTGATGGCGGACTATCCGGTTCTTCAAGGGATATTCGTCGTGATGGCTATTATCGTTATTTCAGCGAACTTCTTGGCTGACATTGCGTACGCTCTCTTGGATCCTAGGATTCGGTACTAGGGAAGCGAGGGACTCGATGGCCCAAGAGTCGGCTGCACTTGAGATCAAAGAGGTCCGGTTTTGGGTATACCGGAGAAAGCTGGGTGACTTCTGGAGACTATACAAAAGAAGTGCGCTCGGTAAGCTGGGCCTGGTCATCGTCTCATTCTTCGTTGTGGTGGCAGTTGCTGCGCCGTGGATAGCCCCGTTTGACCCTTTTTCTTTCGTCGGAGACCCCTTCCTCAAACCCTCAATGACGCACATCCTTGGAACGGATCAGGTTGGCCGCGACATTTTCAGCAGAGTAATCTATGGTACCAGAATCTCTCTGATCGTTGGGCTTGTAGCCAGCGCAATGACGATCGGTTTGGGAACTGTAATCGGTCTAGTCTCAGGATATCTCGGAGGTTGGATCGACAATGCCCTGATGAGAATCACAGACCTTTTCATAATAATCCCCGCACTGCCACTGATGCTCATCATGGCTGCCATACTTGGGAAGGGAATAATGAACATCATAATCGTGATCACAGTGGTGGGCTGGACAGCAACCGCAAGAATGGTCAGATCTCAGACCCTGTCGTTGAAGGAGCGACCCTTCACGGAAGCGTCCAGAGCGATCGGTTCAACGGACCTCCACACGATTGCTCGGCACATCGTTCCAAACGTTTTCCCGCTGGTTTTCGCGAATGGAATGATAGCGATAGTTGACGCCATTCTGTCGGAAGCGGGCCTCAGCTTTTTAGGGTTCGGTGACCCGTCGGCTCCAAGCTGGGGAATGGTGCTTCATTTTGCCGACATCGCTGGAGCCACAGTTAATGGGTATTGGTGGTACATTGTGCCCCCAGGCATTTGCATAATGTTCCTTGTGATGGGGTTCGCTTTCATCAGCTACAGCACAGACCAGATTCTCAACCCGAGGCTGAGACGGAGATAGACCGCCTTGAACATCCTAGAGGTCAGGGATCTGACCACTCACTTCTTCATGCAAGAAGCTGTGGCCCGGGCCGTAGAGAACGTCAGCTTCGAGCTGAGGAAGGGCGAGATGTTGGGCCTTGCGGGTGAATCAGGCTGCGGAAAGACCACCACCGCTCTCTCGATCATGAAACTGCTTCCGCCCGGCGGCAGGATCCTGAACGGGGAGATCATCGTTGACGACGAAGACCTGGTGAAGAAGACCGACTCCGAGATGAACGCGATCAGATGGAAGAAGATCTCGATCGTATTCCAAGGCGCGATGAACGCATTGAACCCAGTAATCCGGGTTGGCGACCAGGTCGCAGAAGCCATCACCGAGAAAGAGAACGTGACAAGACAAGAGGCTTTGCAGAGGGCTCGCTCGCTATTCGAACTAGTCGGCTTGGATAGCTCTCGAGTCACAGACTATCCACATGAGTTCAGCGGCGGCATGAGACAGAGAGTAATGATCGCGATGGCATTAGCGTGCAATCCCAGCATCATCATCGCCGATGAACCAGTCACGGCCTTAGATGTGGTTGTCCAAGCTAGAATATTGGAACTCATCAAGGAGCTTCAGACGCAACTCGACCTTTCAGTGATTCTAATCACCCACGATCTTTCCGTGATAGCTGAGACTTGTGAAAGGGTCGCCATAATGTACGCAGGAAGAATTGTCGAACTTGGCAACGTCAAGGACATCTACAAGGACCCTTGGCACCCGTACACCGGCGCGCTGATCACAGCCTTTCCCAGCATAGCCGGACCGAAGAGGCGTTTCAATTCTGTTCCAGGCGACCCTCCGGATCTCACGTCACCGCCGGGCGGCTGCAGGTTTCACCCAAGATGCCCTTTGAAAGATGAGACATGCCAAGAACATGATCCCGAATATCGCAACGTGGGCACGGATCACTATGTAGCATGCCGCCACTGTGAGAAGTTCCGCGAAAAGATACTAGGAGAGAGGGCCTGACGCAAGAAGAGACGTTTCTTACGGTCAAGAATCTGTCTGTTTGGTTTCCGGCTCGGAGAGGAGTCTCTGGAATCTTCACGAGAAAAGAGGAATGGGTACGCGCGGTAGATGATGTCTCATTCAACGTGCGCAAGGGCGAGGTAATGTGCCTTGCCGGCGAGAGCGGAAGCGGAAAGACCACAGTCGCAAGGGCTCTACTTGCCCTGACAAAGAGCAGATCCGGCAGCGTCAAGCTCGGGGGCAGTGATATCCTCTCGCTGCCGAAACCGGAACTGAGGAAGCTTCGATGCAAGATGCAGATCATTTTCCAAGATCCATACGAGTCAATCGATCCTCGAATGAGCGTGTTGGAGATCCTGACGGAACCTCTGGAAGTAAACAAGGTTGCTCAAAGTCGAAGGGAGAGGGAGGAGAGGGCGTACAAAGCGTTGGAAGATGTCAGGCTGCTGCCCCCGTTTGAGTTCGCCAGAAGATTCCCGCACGAGCTCAGTGGGGGTCAACGACAACGTGTCGCAATAGCTCGTGCCCTTGTTCTTCAGCCGGCACTCCTTATCGCGGATGAGCCGGTATCCATGCTGGATGCGTCAATCCGCGTGCAGATTCTTAATCTCCTGCTCGACCTCCGGGAAGAGTACGATCTCACCTTCATATTCATCACCCATGACCTTGCTCAGGCCAGGTACGTTGGTAATGATATCGTGATTATGTACCTAGGAAGAATGATGGAGTACGGGCCCGTGGAGGATGTGGTCAGTAAACCTATTCACCCGTACACAAGAGC